>Ga0123354_10014869_pt1 | contig 12123 bp, 5 predicted proteins | sample TergutLab28metaG_2_FD_97872 | JGI IMG/M metagenome (GOLD analysis project Ga0123354, IMG submission 97872) | Labiotermes labralis P4 segment gut microbial communities from Petit-Saut dam, French Guiana - Lab288 P4 | ecosystem: Host-associated > Arthropoda: Insects > Digestive system > Gut ... | reverse complement strand
GTGTAACACCTCTGGCACCTCCACTCTGACCTTGTTATTCGCGAATAACAAGGTCAGAGTGGAGGTGCCAGAGGTGTTACACCCTGCGGGTATTAGCCAAATTTGTTTATTGAAAGTACAGTATTTTACCGAATGGCGAGGTCGTGTGGGTAGCACCCTGCTGTGTAATGGGAGATGCCTGTTTCACATCTGCGCCTAGAGACACTATGTTCCGATTAAGTTACATTTCTTTCGCGAATTATATTTTAACCAAACTTCTCTACCATTACACCATTTTCATTATCTCGTTTTACAACAGCAGTGCTGTTGTAATCTGCCTAGTTTGTTCGTACTGTGCGTCTGTTTCCTACTCTTAATTCAACTTCAAATTACATGCCCCACGCGTCGTTTGAACTTCAACATGTGTTCGGATCTTAGCTGCATCTCCGCTATAAAAGCTTCTATTCTTTGCCTGAGTAAACCCAGTGTGCTTTTTCTGCCTACATGTGCAGACTGGACTTCTCCAAACATAACTAACTGCTTTGGCAGCGTTAACGGCGGACTTGTTACTGTCATGGGAGTGGCTTGCAGCCAGTTTCCGAATTCATCACCGGGAAAATCCGAATAGCTGTCGGAAGAAAGGGGGTTTGACATCTGCTTTGGATTCTACACACACATATGTGCAATTCTTTTACAACTCGAGGCTGCTTGACCTACTTCTCGCTGTGGAACAGCAGAAAGGAAATTTTTACTGCTTTTACACATGTGTTGATTGTAGAGCAGGATTCCACTCGACGAGATCATCCCTATGGGTTTGCACTTGGCATGTATGTATATGAGGGGACCACGGTGGCGCAGTGGTTATGGTGCTATGCTACAAATCGGAAGGTTGCTGGTTCAATCCCAGATGGTGTCATTGGGGTTTTTCATTGACATAAAATCCTTCCGATCGCAATATGGCCCTGGGGTCGACTCAGCCTTTAACAGAAATGAGTACCAGGACCATTTCCTGGGGGTAAAGGCGGCCGGTACGTAGGGCTGACAACCTTACGACCATCCTGTGCCGTTGTCATGAAATCTAGGAACCCTAACTTCGTGGAACCCTCTGGGCCACTCCAGGCCTGCAACGGGACTTTACCTTACCATGTAAAAAGGTAAAGCAGGTCGCTGGTTCGATCCCAACTGGTGTCATTGGAATTTTTCATTGACAAAATCCCTCTGGGCCACTCCAGGCCTGTAACGGGACTTTACCTTACCATGTAAAAAGGTAAAGCAGTCCCGTTACAGGCCTGGATTGGCCCAGAGGGATTTTATGCCAATGAAAGATTCCAATGACACCAGTTGGGATCGAACCAGCGACCTTCCGATTTGTAGCACAGCGCCTTAATCACTGTGCTACCGCGGTCCCCCTTACCTTACCATGTATGTATATGAAATCGTATAGCATTATACTGACCAACGATTTACAAGTACATCTCATGGTCTAGGGGCAAAAGTTCACGGGTGTCATACCGACTTTCCTTGTATCGATGTCAGGAGTGTCAATGTGTCTGTGAAAAGTGCAAGTTCTTGCCTGATTCTGTTTTAAACATAGTAATGAGGTTTTAGGGCTGTCGAGCCACGAAAAAAATTCAGTTTTACCACTTGAACGGATCCATAGTCACAGACAAATGTATTATTCAAAATCAGCGACAAATCTTAGGAATTATCCTAAAGTATACCATCACTTTACAGGTTCAGCTACCTCGACTCACAAAAAGAGACAGTTCTTATTGTAATCTGGCGTTATAGCCCAGCAGTGTGTGCAGTTGTTTCGTAGTTGCATTTGCATCGATGGAGTCAGATGTGTGTGTCTATCGTCATCCTTAAGCGCGCACGCACCCACAACCACACACGCATATACACCAGTTATTCCCCCGTAAAGGCTCACCGTCTTTTTTTGTAAGTATATTCGACGCTGCCATTTGCTAAGATTATATAGCGTCTGTCATGAATGCAATATGAGTAAGGGGCATTTACGGAATGTTACGAGCAGGCGAAAACCGAAACACTGTGAGATAAACCTATCGCACTGCCACATGGACGGGCCTGAGACCGAACTACTGTGCTTTCGGTTTTATAAAACTTGACACATCCCATACCAATAAAACCGCGTTTGATGTTAACATTAAGAGGTGCGGAAACACATTTAAGGTACCTGTAATAAAACGAAAGTCAAACGGAACACAGGGAAACGCAGTGTAAATGAACTGTATTGACTGCTTTGAAATGGTTCGCTGTGACTTGTTTGGTTTGAAAATCATGATTTCATGATAATTTTTTTTCTTCCTTTATCGAACCGTGACTTCGCGTAGGGTTTCACAAATACATTTTAGTAGAGGTAGCCAGTTCAGTCTGTCGTAAAGAACTTCAGCAGCGCCTTATCGTTTAGGAATGTCATGTCACTTATTCAAGACTTCAGTAAAATTAAATTTAGTCGTGAGTTTATGCACCGGTGGAGCCCCCTGGAATGAGATACGAGGAGCACATTTCAGTAACCACTTTTCTTTGGTTGTGAATCTTCAGTTCAAGGTCACGTCGTCCTAACTCTCCGCCTGTAAAGTATGTTTCTTTAGATAAATAATGCGTAAAATAGGCCTGAATTCGTACTGTCAGCTGTTGTAACGTAACAAGTTTCTTTTGCAGTTAAATGAATCGTAAATCGAATATGCCCCCCCCCCCTTTTTCCCAAGTTTTTTTTTTCTGTTGTTCGGTGGCAGAATATTTCTCCACGTTTAAAGAATTCTGCAAGTGGTCAATGCGCCCGTTTAGCAGAGCATCCTCATTGTACCTGACGCACCTGAGTACGTTTTCTTCCACCTGAAGATATTAACCAAAAGTGGAACGTGTTAACCCCAACATCCGATGTTATGAATAATCGTTCAGCGTTCTTTGAGTTCAGGAGGTTTTACTTGTACACAGACAGAGAGACAGACATTGCAGATTTTTTTGTAAATGCACCAAGAATCAGCTACGAACTGACGGGGCGTGCGTGGGGAGGAACAATCATTCCCTGCTGCCGAGTGGTTTACAGAACTTGTACAATGTTACTCCGGCCTTGGTTCGCAGCTCCAGGGTTTACTTGTTTGGGTGCCGACAAAGACTCGGTGAATGTTAATGATACATGTGCAAGCAACATAATAGCATAAGACAAACTATTTGGCTGAAAATGTCGAGAGATCTGCAAGGCAGATAAGTAATTTATTGTTCCATACACCGAAGGTGGTGGTTTGTTTTATGATGTCTGTGGGAATTACAGCGAACATATATTGAGTTGATTCATCTATTATGCTGCTTCCACGTACGTTTCATGATAAAGGCGTCCTTTACTGTTTTCTTCATGCACACTGTGGTACAAAACTTAATCTCCTCCTATGCAGTAATTGCCAAGGGATCTTTAAGCGGCAGTAATATGGCCGAAGCGCGAAGCGTTTGTGTCGTGATATCCCGCTTTAACCTTCCTTCCGAAGTGTTCCGAGGATACAGGAATACAGTGCTTCACACACAGTGACGACCTCTACCGTCGTAGCACGGCCAGGCTTATTTTTTCTTACCTTCCCATCAGCTGGAAGTTCAAGCAAACAGTTCGAATGTGTGTTCGGTTACAGTTGAATAGTGCTGATTTTACTGGCTGTCTTAAGATCGCCTGTGGATATTTCTTGCACATTGTAATTTCTCTTAATTTGCTTGAGCCAAACCTTCAAAAATTGTAGTTTATATTGCCTCAGAATTACACTGGCCGGACGTAATGTAATTATGGACTGAGGGAAGAAATAGGACCTTCATCAGATACGTAATTATCCACACTGCGCAGTGTGTGTGTGTGTGTGTGTGTGTGTGTGTGTCTAATTACACTTGTTGCTTGGCACACGTGTAGTGGGCCGGAACAAGGTAGTCGGTATAGCGACTTACTACGGGCTGGGCGGTTCCGGGAATCGAATCCCGGTGGGGCGAGATTTCCCCACCCGTCCAAACCGGTCCCGGGGCCCAACCAGCCTTCTATACAATGGGTACCGGGTGGTTCCCGGGGATAATGGGGCCGGAGCGTGGCGTTCACCACCCACCCCATTCAGAGCAGAGGTTAAAGAAAAAGTAGAGCTATTGCTGTATTCCCCTCAGGACCGTCACGGCCTATTCTAGGGTGGATTTTACCTGCCTGGCATACGTGTATCCGTCTTACACCTCAACGCTGTATAGGCCTACTGTCATTAGAAACACCTCGCAGGTCAAGTCTGTTCCCTAGCTCCCCCCAGTTTCTTCAAGTAATATCGCCTTTCCTGTAAGTACATAGGTAGTGCAAGATGGACCCAGTGCAGTGCGCATGTATTTTGAACTCTAAGCCTTTGCTTATTTCGTTGCATCTGTTTGTGACTTTGGCCTCCGCTTCATACGTACAATTTCTGAAACACTTGCTGAAATACTGTACTTAATTCTAAGCAAACCGCGGGAACAGAACCCAAAGCTCAATGCCGCTAATGAAAGCTCGCTACAGGCGACGATCCAAAAGTAACTCCATTCTTGAATAAAGGTAAAGGATACCACTGACGCCAACAATGAGTCCTGGCCCTCTTATGCAGCCACAGCTCCAGTCTTCCTTAAACTTCGGGGACTGATGGTGGTGAATGGTTAGAGTCACACCCTGACCGCTTTGCCCCCGAGGAAATGACCATCGATACCCACTGGACAGGAGAGTGTGTGGGCCCAAGGGTTAGTCTGTACACGTTTGTGAAATAAATATTTCTGCTCCAGCCGGGTATCGAACATCGATTGCCTGGTCGTTTGGCCTATAGCCTTTCTCCTCGGTCTTCGAAATAGACGTTTCCTGGGAGGTTTTCATACCAAATTTCTGTATACATTTGTTGTCTTGCCGTATTTGCCTCATGTCCAACCCATCGTGCCTCCTAGATATCAATATCCGAGCAGAACTAGGTGAATTTATTGTAACTCACAGAATCTGTCACGAGAAACTTCCAGATACGTAATTAATAATGTTGCATAAATCATAACATCGGGAGCTTCCTCGTGACATAATTCTCCAGGTTGCTTGATCATGCTATGGTCAAAGTATGCTGTACTATATATTGTAAATTTGTTGTTGTTATGCAAATGGGTTTATACCCGGTGGCAGTATACTACAATGCAAGACAAGACAATACAATAGAGTACAGTACAGTTCCTTACAGTACAATACAATAAGTCATTACAATGTAAATTATGAGAGTGTTAATGTGAATTATTCTGCGATAATTTAAGCCAAAGGCAAATTGTTTAGGAATCAATTGGAGGTCATTTTGGACTCAAGACACTGAGACTAGAGAGGGCAGTTCTGCCCGCTGGTGCTATGTACACACTCCTGTTTACACCGCAGGCCAAGGCTTAGTGACGTGAGTCACTTTAGCATTGCGAAGATCAAATGATACGGATTTGGTAATCATGAAAATGCAGTGTTCAGAGTATAGAGCCGAGCCGTGCAGACGAGGAGGGCTTGGTGCTGCCATGTGACGTAACCGAAACACAGAAGCTGGCCGCCCACAACTCCAAATGCTTCTAGCTGCAAAGGATCGTGGGAACTCCTATTTTTTTTTTCTGAAGATCTTCCAGCTGTTTTTATTGCATCCGGGTTTCTGAAGTGATTGGTTGTATATGTATATATATATATATATATAAAGTTCTTCCTACCTACCCACCCACCCACCCATTGCGCATGTGTAGACCACAGAAACTTCGCGATTCCTCCTATACATTATGTGGACATTCTCATAACTTCATGTAGTTGCTGGCGCAAACAACTCTGCATTCAGGGTGTAACAACGAAATGTCGAGGCAGATTTTTGGACCGAAGAGCGGAAATAACAGGAGGAAGGACAAAGCTGCATAATGAAGAGCATCACGATTTATATCCAGCGTCAAACATTATTGCACTTGTAGTGGTCAAATCGTATAGAATGGGATAGATGGGATACGGAGTTTGCACGGAGCTGAGAAACGCGCAAGAAAAGTTTATTCGGGAATGTGTAGGAAATAGATCGCTTGGGGCAACTAGATGCATGTGTGAGGATAATATTAAAATGTTGGTCTCACTTAGAGGAGTCTTTCATCTCAGCTGGATTACCATCCAGTAGCTGGCTCTTGTGAACAGAATAATAATCCTTGGGTTTCCATAAAAATGCTTAAATTGTTTATCAACTTAAAGACTTTAAACTTGTCAGGAAGGACGCTTGTTCCATGGCATTCGTCTGCATGTCTAAAGCCTGATCAAAAACATTTCTCCTGTGATCCACGTATCCTGGTAGGTTTCAGTTTCAGACGATTGCCACCATTTGATGTAATGGGAAGTGTGTGAATGTACAGTAAGACATAGTGTATGGTAGCTGATCATTTGTGTTACTTCAGACTTGTTAAGTAGAAGAAGTATTATTTATAGTCATGCACTTTGTGTAGGCTCTGACATCAGTGGTAACCAACGTCTATTACGTAGCCGTCGTGAAACAGTATTACATTAACAGGCGAAGGTCGAATTACGGATAAAGCGCGTGTGTCTTCGTTAAGCAATTAGGCGAAGGAAAAAGTATTTTCTGAGCAACTGATACTACATTTTAACTTTGGACCAAGAACTGACATGTATATTCCGATGAAGTACGCCTGTACTTATTTTTGGATTTCTCTTTATCTTTTAACGACCTTGGTGTATGGTGAAGAATTTGTTGAAGATACGGGAACGAAATCTGTAATTAAAAATCTAGTCACATCACAAGAAAACAAACCTTGTTTTTCTTGGTATGTTATTCAACATCCATTACACGGATTTGTTAGTTTTGCCTGCTTGTAGTTGATACAGTGGCTGTCAACAACTCAGAAAGTATCGCCGCTGAATACGGGATTGCAAAGGATGTGGAAGGAAGCGGTAATGACATGCTTTAAGGATTTATTCCGGATTTTGCCCGTAGGAAGTGAAAAGCGGAAAATGTCAGTTAGGATGTCCGGTGCTCCTGCAAAGATTCTAACCGGTCATCTACCGAATGAAAATTGGAAAGACGCGCGTGCACAAATATCTGGCCCCAGGACGCCCGGGCGACTAAATTTTATGCTCTGGAACTTGCTGCATGTCACCATTCTGGCATCTAAAATTTTTATGTGACTCCTAGATTTTTGGAAATGTACGCGCCCTTGATACTAATGCTAAGGATTGTTCCGCATTATATTTTATGTGCAAGTGCCATAATTCAAAACTATGAGGGTTTGCTTCCGTCTTCAAGCACGAAGCTTCTTGTCTGAAGACGGAAGCAAAATCGGCTTCCGAAACATAGTGTTTTAGTGTTTATGTATCTGTTACACGATGGACAAAGTCCAAGGGAAGAAGCTTGTAACTGTAAGTGTTATAACTGTAGAGCATTAGTATATATTTTAAGTAATATACAACATTTCCTGACGTATACGGGTGGTTCGAAACGGAAGTTGCTGGCTAGTACAAAAACAAGTGTACAGTACTGAGTGCTTTAAGCCGTCAATCTAAATAACCCTCAGTTCTTATACGATATAAGTGAGGTTTCATCGTTAATCTCACTGCAGACCACTAAACCCACCTGATCGTTTGATGATTCTCCTTATTCCATTGGCGTTGCTGTAACCACTTTCGTGTTTAACCACTTGAATTGTACACAGTTTAGGATTTGGTGCACATGGACCACCACCACCAACACCACCTCCATGGAACAGAGTCATTTTCGAGGAGCTAGTAGTCCCTTATCAGCGCTGAAATTCGCCGTCTTTCATTGAACCGTTTTTGGCCTTGTTCACAAGAAGACTTAGCTCCACTCCAAACTGATAAAGTGCGCCACATACATATGCAATTAACGTTTCGGAGACCATAGGACATAATCCATATTGATGCGGTTGTGTAGGTTGCGTTTGATTCGGGTATCTTGTATTTAGATTTTCGCTGCCGGTGTCTATTGCAGGGCTGGCGAAACGTTTTGAAGGCACGTACCCAAATTTTACATAAATTTCGACGAAGTACTTTCGTGTGCCCATAGGAATTTTGAAGAGCAAAATAAGGTCTTGGAGTTTTCCACAATTATTATTAATTATTGCATTACTATCATTAATGCATATTATAATTAGTGTGTAGTCTAATTATTATATTTCTAAGAAAGTCCTTCTCGAGAAATAAGGAAGAAACTTTGGAAATAACTTGGGGCTGCTACTACTTCCTGTTTGAAAAAGAAGTTTGTAAAACATTTTGTTCCATGTCATGTGTTCGCCCAGTTACCGCCAAGCCGACGCCCCAATGATAAATATCCACCCAACACTTCGCACCACTCCCGATTTGTGTAAAAATGTTTCACTCGCAGTGTTATTTGGTAGCAACGGTAATTCTCATACAGTCTCTACGCATGCATATATATATATATATTTGTGTGTATGTGTGTGTCTGTGTTCTTCACAATATAGAGACGCTGGTCTGGTTAAAAAATTAAAAATATTGGGACAGCGGTGAAGGCCGCGTGACATTGAAATCTTTCCGCTTGCCATTTCGGATACGCGAGCCATAGGTTCGTCATCTCTGGTATGTTGTGTACCTCCGGCTTGCAGAGGTTAGGTGTTTCGTCTGTTTAAGCTGTTCAAACGTTTCGGCCTTACACTCAGTTTGCCGATGTCGGTTACATTGTGCAACAAAACGCTGAACAACTGCAAGTGCGGTAGGTATATTATGCGACTTGGCTGAGCCTCGAAAGCTGAAATTGCTGTTAAAATATTTAATTTCATTATGTAAAGAGACAAGTTTAGGAAACGGGTTAGCGTACTTAGTGTAATGACTGAGCTACGGGCTGGATGGCTGTACCGGATGTCAACCCAATTGCAGTTAACAAATATATCAGTCTGGGGTTTGAATCCAGGCTGGAGCAAGAGACTGATCTCTTCTGCAGCAGTATGCACTGGCTGTGGAGCCCATCTATCCTCTTATTCAATGGTCACCGGTGACTCTTTCCTTGAGGGAAGACGGCCGGGGCGTGAGGCTGACCATTCACCTTCGATCCAGTGCCGAGGTTAAGGAAGAGTAGAGCCATACCTCTGCTTCCCTATATGCCTTCACGTCTGCAAGAGGGGCAACTGTAGCGTTTTTACCCTTAAAACTTTCCACTGCTGTTACCAGAACATGTCTCTTGTATAAGATAAAGGTGTCACGGCGCCACAGTTGGAAGGCGTGTACCGGTAGGAGAATGTATTTGAACCTCTGCACCGGAGGCAGTAAAGATCAGCCTGATACACCGACCGCCTTAACCCAGACAGAACATCTAGCAAATCGAGTGGCGTGTAGTGTGAAGGAGTGAACCCTGCGAATGCACTTGTGGTGGAAGTGTGGATAGTAACAGGGATCATCTCCTTGTCTGTGGACAGTACGAATCATTTCGGTATTGTCTGGGAATGCACGATTGCAGCCTAAAGAGATATAAAATTAATGCCGGAAAATCTTACAGTTTTTATTTACCTTTTGTAGAGGTTTCTCATGACGTCTGATCTTTCTGTTAATGTAACTTAACTAATGAAATTAACGCATGTGCTAATTACACTTGCTGTACTCGGTCTGCATCTACAAACCAGGGTAATGAACCTTGTCAGCACACGTGCCAAGATTAAAGAAAGGCACCTACTGAATGTTTCGTGCGATGCCAAGTATACGTGTATTTACCCAGCACTTTAAAAATGTACTACAAATTAACAGGTGTTGCTAGTTAATGGCAGTGCAAATTATACCCTGTTACCGCCCTTAATTATGTTAAAAAAATTTGTATTATGAACATAATTTTGTGTTTGTTGTGTTTTGTTCCCAGAAAGGCATGAAATGTTTTTCTTTCGGTTGACTAACTACGTGTGCCAAATTATTTCGCTCTTGTTTATGAATTTACATTTAACATTTTAGAGCTAATGGGTAACTGTGTTTACCATCCGCTGTAGTACTTTACCATACACAATATGTTTACTTGTTGCACGTGATAGTTACAATAGGTTAATGTGTTTTTCTAAACATCTTACACCATTTGGTCATTGTAATGGTCACAGACCCTGTTCTCTGGTAAAGGTAAAGCAGTCCCGTTACAGGTCCGGGGTGGCCCAGAGGGTTCCAGGAAGTTAAGATTTCGTGACAACGGCACAGGACGGTGGTAAGGTTGTCTGCCTTACGCACCAGCCACCTTTACCTCCAGGAAATACTCCTGGTACTCATTCTGTTAGAGGCTGAGTCGACCCCAGAGCCATAGTGCGATCGGAAGGATTTTATGTCAATGAAAATTCCACTGACACCGGCTGGGATCGAAACAGCGACCTTCCGATTTGTAGCACAGCACCTTAACCACTGCGCTGCCGCGGTCCCCCTGGTCTCTGGTAGACAAGTATTTTATTGAGAGTAATGTCAAAGGGGTAATGATGATTTGTTAGCTACACTCGGTATGTGACGCTAAATTGCCAATGGCTGTGAATGCTGCAGTGACTGGGACGTTTAAGGAAGCGTCGTGACTTTGCTATTGCACATTTCCTTGTGTTTATCTTACGGCATAACATCAGGGTGCTTTCACCGTCTTTGTAATGCTGTTAACTCTGACGGCGAAAACACGGTGTCACCGTGATCAGACGCCAACTCGAAAACTGTGACACGCCGATGTTAGCCTGTCTGTCATGTAAGAGCCTATACAGCTCTTTAAGCAAACAACTGGCCGTGTTGGCTCGACACGGGTTCAGGGCAGGGAATCTTCTCATTGCCACTACGTTTAATACCGGCTGTACAATCACTATAGCTAGCCTCTTGGTCACGGTGTGTCGTGAATAAGTGGCTAGTTATTGATCCCAACCCATTACGCTACACGTTAGGCACAACGGAAAGCGTTATTTTCATATATTTAATGACCCTGCAGGGGACTTATGGGGCACGCGGTGGCGTAGTTGGTTGAGGCACTACGTTACACGCCGAAAGGTCGCAGGTTTGATTCCCGACGGTGCCACTGGAATTTTTCATTGACATAATTCTTCCGGCCGAACAATGGTCCTGGGGTTGACTTAGCCTCTAACCTATCGGTCCCATCTTCAAGGGTCAAGAATCCATCGTACAGCATTTTATTTATACCTTTGTCGCGGATGTTCTTCTAAATATTGACTCCAGAAAATGGGACAGATGTGTTTTCCCGAAACGTCGGTAAGAAATTACCACTAATCGCCGCATAATAACCCAGAAGAGCGCAGTTATCTTTTCTATAGAATTAGTTCAGTCTCACACGAGTTTCTTGTAGTTGTGCTTGCTATTGTATCGGTACCTTTAGCAATGAAAATGTTGCGGCTAGTCATTATCAAAACCCGTCAAGCATTTTCAGCGTTAAAGTTTGCGGACGGACAGACAGACACAATACCTGCATCGTTCTATGTTCGTTTATACACTTCCTGCAAAGGGACTTTGAAATATAGCATGGGGCCAATCTTTAGTGTGAGTGCCAATTACCTGCGATAACACTGCCTCTCTACTGTGAGTCTGGTAACTACATACTGAAAGTGCTAATGACTACAATTACTCTGCCTCGCTGTTGTGAGTGCTTTAGACTACAGTAATTCTGCCTCTCTATTGTGTATGCTAATTGCTGGAATAACTCGGCCTCTGTATTGTGAGTGCTAATTACTGGAATAAATCTGCCTCTCTACTGTGAGTGCTAATGAGTAAAGTAACTCTGCCTCTCTACTGTGAGTGCTAATGACTAAAGTAACTCTGCCTCTCTACAGTGAGTGCTAATGACTACAGCAACTCTGCCTCTCTACTGTGAGTGCTAATGACTACACTAACTCTGCCTCTCTACTGTGAGTGCTAATGACTAAAGTAACTCTGCCTCCCTACTGTGAGTGCTAATGACTAAAGTAACTGCCTCTCTACTGTGAGTGCTAATGACTAAAGTAACCCTGCCTCTCTACAGTGAGTGCTAATGACCACAGCAACTCTGCCTATCTACTGTGAGTGCTAATGAGTAAAGTAACTCTGCCTCTCTACTGTGAGTGCTAATGACTAAAGTAACTCTGCCTATCTACAGTGAGTGCTAATGACTACAGCAACTCTGCCTCTCTACTGTG
>Ga0123354_10014865_pt1 | contig 12125 bp, 7 predicted proteins | sample TergutLab28metaG_2_FD_97872 | JGI IMG/M metagenome (GOLD analysis project Ga0123354, IMG submission 97872) | Labiotermes labralis P4 segment gut microbial communities from Petit-Saut dam, French Guiana - Lab288 P4 | ecosystem: Host-associated > Arthropoda: Insects > Digestive system > Gut ... | reverse complement strand
TTTTTTGTGTGTTGTGTAGGAAAAGGCCTCTGCGATAAGCCGATCTCTAGCTCAGATGATTCCTACAATGTGTGTGTGTGTGTGTGTGTGTGTGCGCACGTGTGCGTGTGTGTGTGTGTGAATTATTGCAAGGACAGAGTTACGCACAATTACACATCATTTATATCTGTATCATCATTGAACTGTATAATATATCCAGTTGATGTAGCACTCTTATATGTATGAATATAGAAATAGTAGGCCATTCTGTTAAGTCAGATGCTCAGTGGTGGTGAAATAGTATATTAATTACGCATTTAAAGGGTCAATAGTGTAGCGCAGTGGGTCTCAACCTTTCTGGTACTGCAGACCCGTTACAGGCATTCTGTGGACCAGTCTCCCCACATTATTGCCACACTGTAGGCTCAAATTATGTATCATTCACATTTGGAATATTTACAAATAAAAAATATAGGTAAACTTTAAACTGTTTAGTAAATGTTAAAATTTCATGCACAAACAATACTTTTCCCAACAGTAGTGAAGCTGAAATTGGGAAAAATGTAAAAACTTAATGTTTTACCAAGTAGAGGGTACATACTAAACTTGCAGACCTCTTAGGCACAGCCTAGAAGCCTTCACTTGACAATCATGGGTGTAGAATGTACAATGAAATTTTTGGGGAATAACTGTTTGACTTTGTATTGCTGTACAGGAATGGTTGTGTGTCACATGAAAGCATGATCATATGCTCCAAGTTTGGATGGTATTAACTGATTTTAGTAGATGACAACAAATATTTGATATACATGATAAGATAGTTTATTGTTCCTAGTAACTAAACTGCACATTCTGCCTTGGGAGTTTCATATTGTTTTACTGTATACTGTGCTTTGATATCAAGACATATCGGCTTGAAGTTACTGCCGATTAAAGCTGCCTTTCCTGCGACACATCAATTTTTAGTACAAATTGTTAACGTTAAAGGCCATTAATATTTGTCTTTCAAATATTGGAATAATTTTTGTATGTATACCTTATTTCCTAATTGCAGGTTAATTTTCAGTCATCACCTTTTCTGTGTGAAAAGAATAAATTACAGTGTACATTTAATTGTTTCTCTGTAGAATATTTGTAACAGATTCACTGCACTGTGGAAGTTTATATGTCCCAAAATGCACATTTTACTCATAAGTGACTGATAAGGTGTATGAAGAACAACATTTTGTGTAAAACTGCATGTTTAGAATCAAAACAGATATTGATATTGATTTGTTTTTTTGGCATTCTCAAGGCATCACAGAAGCCACAGCATGTATCACAATGAAGCTTAAGTGTGTCATGTCGAGGGATAGGGCGTTTTATGAAAGATCTTGTTTTGATCTTATGTAGGATTGTTTATTTACCATGTGTGATAAGATATTCTATTTAAGTATATTTTGATATAAGTATTTTAAAGGTTTTTTGATACGCTGTTATTTGTTCAGAGAATGTAGGAGAAAAGCAATTTTATTGATCTTCCTTATGAACAGGTTTAATACCTAAGTTTTATGATACAGTGGAAATCTGATATAATGCAGCTTATTAGTAGTGTGTATTTGAATGCTGTCTCAATCGTATCAGCTCATATCATTCTATTTTATATTTAAGGTCAATCAGTCATTGAAAGACATGAACTTAGAGGCAAGTTGTACTGTTTACACTGCTACAAGAGGTGGGTAGAAATGTGCATTACTCTGATGAATGTTTAATCAGTTAACAATGTGACGATGAACTTATAAAATGGAATGTTCTGAACAGTTACGTAATTGTTATTCTTTGAAAATGTAATTCATTTACTGCACCTTTTGAGAAAAAATATGTGTGCGTGTCTTCGTGTGCACGAGTGTGCTTGTGAGTGTGTGTAGGTAGCCCAGAGTCCATGAGGAGTTGAAGATTCTGGAACTATATTTATGAAGGAACATAATAATAATAATAATGCCAGTATTCAAAATTTTATATATTGCTATGAATATGTAACTGTTTTCTGCACTGCATTTATAATTTTGTCCAGAATGTCCTGTCAATATTGTCACTGGGCTAGGGGCTGGATGATACAGGTTTTGAATTGCTGCAGGGGCAATGGATTTTTCTGTTATTTGAAACATCCAGACTGACTGTGGTGTCCACTCGGCTTCCATTCCAGTGGGTAACAAGGGTCCTTCTCTGGGAGGTTAAGGGATGGAAATGTGAGATTGATTACTCACGTATGTCTAGTGCCGCGGTTCAGAATGATTGGAGCTGTACTTCCACTCCCTCTGTATGCATTTATGACATGCACAGGGACAACTTCCATTTATGTTTGCTGTGTTAGAAATTAATTGGGCCGGTTTTGAACTTCAGTCTCTGTCTGTACAATGGTTGCTAGTGATACCTGACATTTTCAAGTTACATATCAGTAATCTTATGTTGGAAAATTGTAATCATTTGGGAGAAGTGATAAGCACTGAATATCTGGTAGTTTGAGATAATATTGACATTAATTTTTGGGTGACTCTTGTCAGTTTTACAGTGTTTTGGGTGACTGTTGACAGTTGCTTAGTGCTTTGGGTGACTGTAGACAGTTCTATAGTGTGTTGTGTGACTGTTGACAGTTCTGTGGTGTTTTGGGTTAATGTGGATGGTTCTGTAGTGTTTTGTCTGATGTGACAGTTCTGTAGTGTTGTGGCTGACTTGACAGTTCTGTGGTGTTCTGTGTGACTTGACAGTTCTGTAGTGTTTTGTGAGACTTGACAGTTCCATAGTGTTTTGTGTGACTTGACAGTTCTATAGTGGTTTGTGTGACGTGACAGTTCTGTCATGTTTTGTGAGACTTGACAGTTCTATAGTGTTTTGGATGACTTCTGACATTTCTGTAGTGTTCCTGCATCTTGTTATCTTAATTCTAGTTTGGCTTAAATTGATGTACCCTTCTGTGTAGTTTATATGCTAAACGCGTGCATAGCACATATTTTATTTTAATGTGTTCCTGTACTTTATAACACTTCTACTGTCTTGTCATTAAACAGTACACATGCTGACTAAGAATTTATTTCAGTAACCTTAAATGGAATTCTTACTGTGTCATCATAAGTGAATAGCTATCATATGTTGTATTAGATTTTCACTGAGCAGCATATTAAACTTATTGAGTTATGTTTAGGATAAGCCAGTATTTCTATTTGATAAGAGCTTCCCTAGGAGCAAAAAAGTGATACGTAAATTATACATGTATGTATTTCTTATATTACAAATATGGTTGGAATCCTTCAGCTACGTGATGCTAACTTTAATGCATATCTGTATTAGACATGACACTTTATTCACTTCTCACTGTTCAAATGGCCTTATTGTAGTGGACCCTGTGATGTAAGTCATACTGGGATCCTGGTATACTTGTATTTAGAATTCAAATCGTACCTTCTCATTTATCATAGGATTGAAGATTGTGCATTAAATATTTTGGAAAGAATACAGTGTGTATTTCTAGTATAAAGAGTTGCAGTTCCTTTTCAAATTAATTTACAGGTATTCCCCATTTTGTGCACTACTGTTGTCAGCCTCCTTCAAATGCTGTATTATGTGAAGATGCGGAAATCGGTGTGAAAAGTGGGGGTTATATTTTGTGATGCATACGTGCACTGACAAATCTGGTGATTTTGGCAATTTTTATTGTTATTCAAAAATATAATGATGCAGAGATGTTGAAGCATGTCAGTGTAGCATTACATAGATTTGTGTTATGCAAGACCCACTCATTGGGGCAAAAATGTGTGATATTTGGAATGACGTGATTGAAAGGTGTACATGGGACTGCAGATGCACTAATCAGGATGTTCCTGTATTTCAGAACTCATTGCTTCAGAAGCAGGAACATGTGTTGTGTTATATTGTATACATCCATGGTTCCCATATGATTGTTCTGTGCTTTGCACAAGGCGGTACATAACCATCTGCCATCTACTGCATATGTGACAAATTATCCGTTCTAACCTCCTGGTTACTTGACGCCTCTTCACGTTCCTGTTATACTGATTCTGTAGATGCCTCCATATGGATCTTTTATCCCACATGGATGCCTACATTATTGCACGTGATACTTCTTGTATGGAATTGGAAATAATTGCCTGTTACTTACTTACATACTTACGCCATGGAGCAGAGCCCTTCTTGAGAAGCTGACTGGTTCTTAGCTAGTCAAGAAATTCCCCACATTTAATATAACCTGATGGTTCATTACCACATTCATATGTGCCCATCACCTGTCTATCCTGAGCCAGCTTGACCCAGTCCAACCCCCCCACATCTGATTTCCTGATGATCCATCTTAATATTATCCTACCATCTATGCCTGGGTCTTCCAAGTGGTCCCTTTCCCTCAGGTTTCGCCACCAAAACCCTGTGTACACCTCCTTTCCCCCATATGCACTACGTGCCCCACCCCTTCATTCTTATCGATTTAATCACCCAAACAACATTGGGTGAGCAGTACAGATCATTAAGCTCCTCATTATGTAGTTTTCTGCACCCCCTCATACCTCATCCCTCTTAGGCCCAAATATTCTCCTCTACACCCTGTTCTCAAACACCCTCAGCCTACGTTCCTCCCTCAGTGTGAGTGACCAAGTTTCACACCCATACAAAACAATTTCCTGTTATGGTTGTATGGACACCCTCATACCTACTTGTTCTTCTCCCCTGTTCTGCTGTTTATATCAGCACCCATATTAGTGCCCTTTTGTAGACCTACTGGCTGTAGAAAAGTATCTGAATATTGTAGAGACCACATAGATTCTTCCATATATGCATGTTACACAATTTTTCAATTAACACAGAACTGAGTGCTGCAGATCGGGGGTTGTTAGTCGGTCGCTATGCAGCAGTGTCACTCTGAGTGGGCGTGTAGGTTCTGTGAGTGGGTTCCGTGTTCAGCTGGACACTGTACGTGGGATGTAGACACATTTGTGCCTATTATGCTTGCTGCGTGGAATCAATTCTATCATCACTTGATGAACAGTACTACACTACAGTTACATGGCATTACTTTCAACTGTCCAGTGTAGTGTTCAGGTTTGAACTTGCAGCAAGTGAGCTCGACAGTTGTGTATATGTCAGCATCTGATTAGTATTATGTACCGTTGGCATCCTTAGTGATTCGTGTGTGTATATAGCAAGTATGTTTTAAAATGATTTGTCATCAACCTTTGATAACTGTATGAAATGGTATTGAACTACTCTGGGTTGAGGCACCTTGCACTGTGTTGTTTACAGACAAATGTACTGCCTCACTGGTTGGTAACTAATACTCTGCAGTGTATTCCCTTTTTTAAATTTATTTATTAACCAGCATGTTCCATTACAAGTAAGCAATACTACATGCTAAGAGTTTCTTTTACATCTCCTGTGACTCCGACTAATGTAGGCTATACACTTATGTACACTGTCTGTTAGCTTGATTGTTACTTGTTCCTTGTTTACATATTGTCCAAGTGCTAATCATCTACTCCTAAACAAAATTAGTAATCTGCTCTTTATAGTTACGAAGTTTCGAAATTTATAGAATTCACAAACATTTGAAACAATTTTGCATGTTTGTTTGCTAGGTCAGAATTGGTTATAGGCCAGTTGCCACCTGCCTTCTTTATTCTATTTTTGAGAACTTCTCTTTGCTTTCTCAGTAGCTCACATTCCCACAGTAAGTGATCCGAGGTCTGTAGGCCCATTTTGCAAATGCATATCGGATCATCTATGATTTTGAATCTATGGTAATACAATTTCAGTGTACTGTGACCATTACGATCGTTGATTGTTTTATGCCCATTTGCAGTCTTTTGGATAGTTGGTCTGTTATAATAGATAAAAGTGATTTTGAAATTTCGCCGTTGGTTGAGGCGTCCCATTCACTTTGCCACTCTTGTTCACCTTTTTCCTTTCATTCTCTAATCACTGCACTTTTTGGGATTTTGTTGTAGGCAATTTGTGCTTCACTTCCGCTGGCCGCTTCTTTCGCCAGTTGGTCAGCCAGCTTGTTCCCATAGTTGTCATTGTGAGCCTTCACCCAGGTGAAGTGGATGGTCCAGTTATCTTTTCCAATCATCTTATTTTGTCTCTTATTTGCTCTACTAAATTTTGATGGTTTCTGGGTTTCGCTATTGCTTCCAGTGTTATTTTGCTATCTGTGTGAATAGCTACTGACCGATGATTTCCCTGAAGATGGCCGAGATCCTGTATTTTCTCCAAGGTTTTAGCAATTGCGAGTTGCTGGGCCTGATTGTTGGAACATCTCTCCACCAGTTTGTACTTCAGGTGGAATGTTAAGTGTTTGTTCGTAAATACTGCAGTTCCAGAACCTACATCGCTTGAACTTTTGCTGCCATCCATGTAGACCTCAATCATGTATTCTCTTTCCTCACACTTTTCCTTTAACTCAATTGCTTTTGCAGGGTGGGTCCATTTTCTGTAACATTTTGGCACATCAATTTGTGCATTCCCACTGGTGATACAGTAACCTTTTGCTTGGCTTTGCAGTTCAAGTTGTATCGGGATAATCCCAGTTAGTACACAGAGAGCTTCATGAGATGTAGTACGGTATGCTCTTGTGATTTTTGTGTTTATAAGCCTCTGTACTCTTTTTAGTTTTGTAACATTATGTTTTCATTTCAAGCATTCTATCCATATCAGTGCTCCATATGATAGGATGGGCAATATTGCTCCAGCATATATGATTCGGAGAACGTCGTGTCTCAGTCCCCAGTTAATTTTGGCTGACTTTGATAGGGCGTGAATGATATTTATACATTTCCCTGCTATGTTCTTTATATGTTCGTTGAAATTAAATCGTCTATTGATAATAATGCTTACGTACTTTATGGTGTCTTCTTGTTGTAGTTTCTTATTATTGAGATAAATTTTGAAGTCCTGTTCATTCTTGGGTTTTTTCCATGTTATTATCATTATTTTCGATTTCTGGTCGTTAAAGTTGATTTTTTTGTTTCTGGCCCACTTTGCTACGTTTTGTGTCTCTGTGTTGGCGTAGTTTTCAACTTCCACTTGAGTTGTTCCTTTAATTAAAATCATCAGTATAAGCTATCACTTTAATATTCTTCAGTACTCCAGGTTTAGTAGGGAGATATATTGCAGGTTCCAAAATCCAGGGACAGAAGCTAAGCCTTGTAGACAACCTTTACTTATTTTCCTTTGCACTGTGCCATAGTTTAGTGTTATGTACGCGGTCTTCTCGTTGAAGTAGCTCACGCAGAGTTTGTAATTAGTGACATTCTAATTGTGTTTATCTCTGAGAAGCCTCGCTGCTCTGAAATGATACCCAACGCACAACTGTGTTGATGAATTGATTTTTTTGTTTGTTTGTTTAAAGCCGTGACTGATGTGTATGTTTATACGTACTTTTCAACCACATGCATAACATGTGCCCATTGACATCCGAAACAACTACTAGCACACATGATTACTCGCGTCTATGAATCATCATTAAAAATTACAGGACTACCCACGGCACTCCGCTGTGTGTTCTGCTATCGTGTTTGGTAGGTTAGTTCTGCCTGTCTGCCGTTTATAGCGCTCCTAGCTCTCGATGATATTAACGAATATGTACCGCATTTGGCGCTGCTATCGTCCTCTTCCGCCTCAAGCCCATTACACATTACTTTTGTCCTCAAACCATTCAACCTATTGTACATGATCGCGCGGCCACTGGGATCGGCGTTCACAGTAATTTTGTCCCAATGTATCGCAAAATATTTCGTTGGCAGTTTGTATCACGGACAACAGAGCCATGGAATAGAGTGGATGCAGTGAGCATGGATAAGTGTGGATGTAAAGCACGGCGATTGGTCGGAGAAGTGTAGATCAGTTCGAAGGTTCCGGAAATCCTCGTGACTTGAAAATACAGAGGATGGCACTTCTAAAATTACTTTCGAGGAGTTCTGGAGTATTACCGAGGCGAACTGTCCATTCAGAGTTATTAGAGGTATGGAAGAGCACATTGCATAATGTCCCTTTAAAAGTGAGGTTAGAGTGTTTCACTACATCCATGATATATGTGTCCTTGTACAGGACTTCGTCTATAATATAGAGACAACGGATGAATTATAATATGTGTAGAGAGTTGCTAAACCCCGGACTCGAGAGTTGAGGTGGTGACTTTTCATATTGTCTTCTCTATACTGTTTTGTATCTTAACCAAGAGGAACGCAGTGTTGAACCAGAATATTTTGTAGCATTATTTTGGAATTGTGGTAATGATGAGAGTGTACATAAAACTATACTTGGCTTGTAACTTTCATTTCCTAAATCTGATGTTTTCTCTACCAACTCAACTATATCTCCTGTTATTAAGTGGTTTAAAAACATTTTGGCAGCAACTGGTTTCAAATATAAATTACGCCGGTTATTACTGTTACGTATTTTTTATACATGTGGGGTGCTGTGGGAGTCAAAGATGTGGGAGGGTGGCAGTATTAAAATGTGTTGCGAGGTTCAAGTTGAGAAAATGTGGATTGTAGTGCCTGAATTTGGGATCCATAGTCTGAATATCATACTATGAACTGGTGGTTGAATAACAGCAGGGAATGTCTTGGAGACCTGATTAGCTATTGACACCTCAACAAGGGTCATTTATTTAAAAGAGATGTTTATTATCGCCTGTCATTTTTAGTCATGTTCTACAATACAGTCACTTTCTGTGTATGCAGCTGCAGTTTGACATATACAATTATAAAAGCACCCAAACGTTTATAGTAGATTTATTTTTTATTACTACTGTGTGTGTAACACTGTCTATGAATGTGACAATCGCCTAAGAAGTACCTAACCAACTAACTGACTTCATGAACCAGAGTGCTGTTTTAGAATCTAATAATTACTGAGTTAGTTGAGGAATTGCCTCATTTTCTGGAATTGTGTCGGAGGAAAGTTAGTTTAGTCAGTATAGTGACTCAGTTACAGTCTGGATGATCTGTGGTTTGAGTCCTGATAGCGGTAAGAGATTTTTTCTGTCCTCCAGAATGTCCAGACTGACTCTGAGACTTATCCAGCCTTCTATTCAGTGGGTACCATGTTTCTTCCCCAGGAGTAAAGAAGTGAGGGTGTGAAGCTGACTATGCGCCCTTAACTAGTGCTGGTGTTAAGAATGTGTGGAGTGCCACAACTCCTTCTGTATGTCTTCAAGGCGTGGACATAGAAATCTTTATCTTTACATTTGTTTGTTTGGAACTGTGTTCATGGGAGCCCATCATTGGTAATATTTTAGCCAGATGAATCCATTCCACACTCACACTTCCTGTTTTTTAAGATCCATATTAATGTTATCCACCAATATGTGCCTGGATTTTCCAGGTGGTCCTTTCCTTCAGGCATCACCACCAAATCACTGTATGTATTTGGCTTCTTGTCCATACAAGCTACTTACCCCACCCATCTCATCCTCAGTGATTTAACTACCAATATATTTGGTTAGGAGGACAAATAATAAAGCTTATTATTCAGTTTTATGCAGCCTTCTCTTGCTTCTTCCCTCCTAGGTGCAAACATTCCTCATAGCACCCTGTTCTCATAATGCTCCCAGAATGTGTATTCCCATTAGTACTAGAGATAAAGCTTCACACCCTTACAAAACAACGGGTAAAATTATAGTTTATTGATTTTAATTACCTATTAGTAGTTACGTTAATGATACTGTCAGTGGTTCAGATTGTATAGCATTGAATGCTAGAATGATTTGTAAAGGATGTAGAAGGAAATGGTCTTGGTCTGCTGTGCAGTGCTCTACTGGCATTTGCATGTAGGAAGAACCAGAACCAGGAAAACTCTTAATAACATGAGATTCAAATTGGTTATCCTTGACACCAGTCACAAGTGTCCACTTGAATGAACTTGTTTGTGTGGGATGTCATTAATCTAGGCCCACAGATGTTATAAATTCTTCCAGTTGTGTAAACTGTGGAAATTAAAGTCACATTTATGAGTTTAGCACTTTGCATTTTTAAGATAATGGTGTGTCATTTATTTTGAGGTAGTTTGAGGTGATATTATGTTCTTAGGTTTGTGTTTTATATTTGCAGGAAAATGTAGCACATATGGCTTCATATGCTAAATATGCAGAGCACAAAGCCTTAGAATACATCCGCAACATAGGAATCTCAGCTCATATTGATTCTGGAAAAACAACACTCACAGAACGAATCTTATTTTATACTGGGAGGATATCTGAAATGCATGAGGTAAGCTATCAAACTTAATAGTTCCATGAGTTCATTACCTTAAAGATGTACTTAAAAATGTCACTTTATATTTTAATGTTTGTGAATTCCACAGGTGAAAGGAAAAGATAATATTGGAGCTACTATGGATTCAATGGAACTCGAAAGACAACGAGGCATAACAATTCAGTCTGCTGCTACATATACACTTTGGAAAGATCATAATATCAACATAATAGACACTCCTGGTTAGTGAACATTATGCTTGCTAGATTAATGAATTGTCATTGATGCTAATAAATTAGGTAATGAGAAAAATTTGAACTGTAATGAGTGCATCCATCTCACCAGAGCATGGCATGTCCTCAGGTTGAAGATAAAAGAATAACCAGCAGATATGGAGGGTAGCTGTGGGTATATAGAATAAGAATTTTATTGTATTTCTCCAACATATGCGCAATGTATGTTAACAATTGTCTGTTTCATATAACTTGTGCAGCTGTTCTCGTTTTATTAATTTTGTAACTTTAGCATACATTATAAGAAACTCCCTGAGGATGATGTGTAAACGTCGAAACATGTCACAGTGCTATAAGAAACAGATAATTGTTGACATACATTGTGCATTTGTTGGACAAATATAATAAAATCTAGAAAGTGCATGGTACATACATCAAGATTGAATAAGCAGTTTCGGACAACTGGCAAGTTGTGATCTTCCTGCTTTGGGATTGGGTGAGGTGCTATCAGCTCCTCGCTATGGCAGCTAATGATGTTATAGAACATTTCACAAGGCCTGTTACTTGGACTGACATGCATGATGCAAGCAGTGGAAAAGGGGCATGATATTTGGCATATGGGAGGATACTATTAAAGTGGATCTTCAAGAAGTTGGGGCAGGAACTGGGTTGATCGGGATAAAGATTGGGACAGGTGGTTAGTGCTTGTGAATGTGTTAATGAGCCTTCAAGTTCCATAAACTTTGGGTGAGAATTTAAGCTGTGGATGTGTCTCATGTTATGTAGCTTCATGTGTACCATCCCACCTGAATTTCCAACTAAGCAACCAACTCCATGGAAGAGGATCTTTCTTGTGAAGCTAAGAGTCTGTCAGTAGGTAAAAAATTACCTTCCTCATATGGAACCTGAAAGTTCATTACCATAGTTGCAGGAGTCTGCTACTGATCCATATGAAACCAACCCACACCATGCCATCCCATTCCATTTTGTCTCATCTGATCCCTTCACATTTCTTATGATCATCATTAATATTGTCTTTTCATGTATGTGTAAGTCCTTCAAGGTGTCTCTTCCGTTAAGGTTGCCAGACTTAAATTTTGTATGCATTTTCATTTCTGCCATGTATACTGCATGCACTGTGTATCCTATGATAACAGTTGGTTAAGGGAACTAATTATGGAACTCTGCAATATGCACTTTTTTCCAGCCTCTTGTTACTTCCTGCCTGTTAAGTAACTAAAGGGAGCTCGTAGCTGTTGAGCTGGTCAAAAATTCTGCAGCCATGATGAAATCCAAAAGTTGATTACCACGTTCACAAGTCCTTATTTTTTTTAATTTTGGGTCCAAGTCTGAGGTCCTGTGTAACATTGTATGTCATGCTGTTTTGTTATGGTGAGCAGTTGTTAGCTTCCTACCCAAACCCCAAGCTGGAGGTCTATCTCTTGTTTGTCTGCCACATCCTGAGTAGGCACCATGCAGTGGTAACAAGGGACAAAATATTCTTTTTGGCATTTTTTAATTGGACACTTACAATGTCTGTTTTTTTTTTTTTTTTTTTTAAATTTTTATAGTTTATTTTTTCTCCCAATAAAATTTATTTAAAATTTTTTTTTTTTTTTTTTTTTTTTATAAAATAATAAAAAAAAACATTATTTTTTTTATTTAAATATAA
>Ga0123354_10014864_pt1 | contig 12126 bp, 11 predicted proteins | sample TergutLab28metaG_2_FD_97872 | JGI IMG/M metagenome (GOLD analysis project Ga0123354, IMG submission 97872) | Labiotermes labralis P4 segment gut microbial communities from Petit-Saut dam, French Guiana - Lab288 P4 | ecosystem: Host-associated > Arthropoda: Insects > Digestive system > Gut ... | reverse complement strand
CTTTAGACGCCTAACGTCAACTATAGTTGACGTACCGCACCGCTAACCTCCAAAGTTACATTTTATATATTTATTCAACAAATATAGGTACTGAATATTTTAAACATGGTATATACTCTCCGTCTTTTTCTCTTCAAAACGCAGTTTGTTTCATAATTCTAACGTATTTAATCCCTGTATTATTCACATTTTATATACAGGGTGTGCTAAAATTACAAAAAAAAAATAATTCCGGCGCCAAAAGGTTAAAGACCACGCAAGAAACGACACTCGGGCCGTTTCGTGTGACGGCAAGCAATGCAGCGATCGCCGCTGTTCCGGCTTGCTGTAAGTCCGGGTCCAAACGTTTTAGTTCAATGTACTGCAGTTACAATGGATTATGTGCTAACCAGATGCAGGGAAAATATCGGGAATGGTTTCTTCCGCTCAAAGACGCACGTCACACCTAAAAAATCACGTTTCTCGCCTGCATGTCGAAGTTTTGTTAGTAATTTGAGAACATTAAATCCTTAATGTTTGTATGTCAGACTGTCTTCAGTATGAGGATTATTAGCACGAGGAACAATCGTACGGGCTCATATGCGGCGAATGTGGAGGCCACACACTAACCCTATTATTGCCACCGAAAAATAAAACACTTCAAAAGACGCACACAATTTGCCAAAATCTTATACCTTGAAACTAGTCAAATTTGTGTACTTTGAAGGTATTAAAATATGCTGTCGAATTGAACATCGGTGTACGCAACGAAAATGGACTGCTGAAAAATGCAGAGAACTCTTAAGCTGTGAAAAATTCGGGCCAACAGTCCTAAGTGCACTCACAGCACACCATACACCAACGTTAATTTTAATGTTTTGCTGACCGTGCATCTCAATATAATCTTAGTAATTAACCAACTTAATGCAAAAATTATTGTTTTATAATAAGTTTATTATAGGCCTCTACATGTTTCGAGCACCATGTGCTCATCATCAAGAGGTCAAAAATTGTATTATACAGCATCTGGTATCATCACACCTGTAGGTGGCCGTCCCGTGCACAGACCAAACAGCTGTCATTCTGAGAGGCCAAATATCCATTTACATGAAACCATGCTTCTCGCTAAACGAACAAGTGCTGGAAGTCTTCGCTCAACAAGCACATCATGAAGACACCAGTTCACAAAATTCAGTCTTGCTTCACGATTTTTGTCACAGAGTTTGTGAAGCACAGTTGACTTAAATGGATGCCAAACTTTTCAGTTTTGTTTAATGTCATGCTGATGTCGTAAACACGACCGTCTGCTGAGAAAGTCGAGCCAAATATTGTCTCGGAGATTTCTCCACCCTGTCACCAACTTTGCCCAGTTTTTCCATCAGTTTCTCCAAACCTTTTACTCCTTTCAAAACTGTTTCACTCCGCAAAACTGGGGCATCTGAAAAATTTCCTTACAACTTTATTTAGCGTGTCACACAGAAAACAGCAAACCGCCTGAAATGAGTCACAATGACCTCGCAACGTCTCCGTTAGCAACGTGGAAACACAGCGGTGCCCGGGTTTGGTGTATGACATATTTGACAGGACGGGAAGTGATTAGCGATTGACGAAATTTAAAACAATGACCCCGTATTAGACTAATATCAGAGGTCAAATACTTAATATGAAATTCGTGATCTATTTCCTGTCTGTACTTAAGTGATTCTATCGGAGAATATTCAGACGCGAATGAGATGCATCGGGAGTATCTTCTTAATGAGAAAGAGAGAAGATATGGTACAAAATTTCAGAAAACCACAGAAGTTTCCCGTCGCTACATTTTCAAAACGCACGAGTTGATAAAGTGTTAGCGAAATTTCAGAAGTGTGCGTGTGTGCTAATGATATTTCAAAACGGGGTAATAAATCAGTAAGATTTTTATCAAGCGAACTTCCAACTCACGAAAAACCCCAGAGGGACGTTAACGGTGAACACCAGTTCGCCTAGTCGTTACGGCAGGTGTACCGTATTTACCGACCATACCAGCAACACCGCAAATATCCTCTACAACTACTACTTTGTGCGCCACAAATCCCACACGGACTGACCTAGTACATAAGCCGGGCCTAAGCGGTGACAGGCGAGGAACTAACCATCTGGGCTGTGGAGCAAAATAGATTGGGTGTGTTTCAGAAAAAGTGCTGAAGAGAAAAAACGAACCTACACGGAAGAAAAGAGAGAATGTGGGAATTACACAACGATGAACTTCATGACGTACTCTCAACAACGACCAATTCAAGGCCAGTGCAATCGGCGGAACAAGCTGCATGCGTGCAGACATCAGAAACACGGAATTGTAATGCACCAAACGTGAAAGGGCCTATTACGAAACCCGTGCGCTGATGGGCGACAATATTCAAATGTGCTACAGAGCGAAAGGAATTGCAAATGTGGAAATGATTCAACTGGCTCATAACAGAAATCAAAAGCAGGCTCCTTTGAACAAGTTAATGGAACCTCAGGTTCCTTAAAACACATCTAAGGGGTTGAAAGCTACACAAGAAGGACTCTACTTTGAGCATTCTTATAATAAAGCCAACGAGATGCACTAATTTCTCAAATTTATTTTTGGAATAAAACTCTACATGTTTAGGACAGTATCTCTTTCCATCATCAGGAATCTAGCACTGTACACACAGCAAAACCTGTATGACATATACATATTGATGTATATACAGTACTAGACTCCTGACGATGAACAGAAAAACCTGTCCGAAACATGTAGAGTTCTATTTCAAAAAATAAATTCGAGAAATTGGTGTATCTAGGTGGCTTTATTATAAGAATATATCACGATGCACGGTCCTCTGAATGCCAAATTCTGCTTTGAGCAGCTGGGACTCAAAACGCAGAATCATCCCCGCATATACTGTTGCAGCTTCCGACACGGAAGGCACTCAACGCAGCTACCAAGCATGTTCTGTTTACAGTCACCTCCCACAGTCGAACCTTTGGTCAACCTGTATTCTCCATTCACGGCAACAGTGAAGCACCTCACAATTTGTACTTCTCTCCAAATGTCACTAAGCTGATCACATCGTGGACAAAGACTCAGTTCTTCCGAGACATCACGCTGTGTCGCTGGGTGTGCAGTTGGCGATGATCTGGAGTGTCGTCCCATAATAACTGAACCGCTAGCAACATCACTGTAAAAACCTCGTGACGTATTGCATAAGATAGACTTGTGCAGAAATGGAAAATGTGTACCTGATTTTGTTCTCCGAAAACTCGAAGTGATGAGACAACATGAAAATGATATGATGATATTAAAGTAACTATAAGAACATAGGGTGAGGGTGTGACATGGATTAATCTGAGCTCAGGACATAAGCCGCAAATTCAAGCTCTACGTAATATCCATTTTACCGTTACTACACCATCCAAGACTAGGTTTTCCAAGTGATCTCTCCCATTCCGTTTTTCCAACTGTAATTTTGCATTCAATGCTCATCTCTCCAAGGCGTACTAAGTGCCCCGCCCATCAGCCTAATATGGGGTGAGCGGTACAAATTATGAATCCCCTCATTACACAGTTTTCTCTAGCCTCCTGTCGTGTCAAAATATCCTCCTCAGATTCTGTTCTTCGACACAATCAGTCCATTTTTGGCTATTCATGCCGAGCATATTCTTACATTCAATATATTAACCAACAATGCACTAAGTGAATGAAATACAGTCAAACGCAAATCATACGACACACTGCGTGTTAAGTGCCACGTGCCACATGTTTCGGCACCAAGGTGCCATCCTCAGAGAGTTTAGTAACTACGAAGGATCAAAGGTCCTACAGTCATCTTGGTGCCGAAACATGCAGGAGCTGGCACTTGACAAGATTGTGTTTCATGACTTGCGTTTTCCCGTATTTTACTTAGTGCATTTTATTGGTTAATATACTGACCGTAAGGCCATTGTCTTCCCTTACTCTTTTGCAGTCGAAGCTTCAAGTCTTCTGGTAAATTACGCCGTGTAGGTTCTTAGACAACGAGCGACACGGCGTCATAGCCCAAAGATTTTACCGCTCATCAACACCGCTGCCACAACATCAAAACCCTCTACATATTCTGCATGTTGATAAAAATATTTCTGATATTGACAATATATACTGCAAGACATTTTTATCTTAAATATTCAGTACAAGGGGGTGTAAAAGAGAATCAGATTGCGAGTGAACATGAAGCAAACAAAATGAATCATGAACTGGCAGAATGAATAAGATGGAAAACGCAAAGTCATGAGGAGGTACCGTACTTTGCGCACATAAGACGCTTCCTGTGATTAGGCGTACTCCATAATTAGTACAGCGACTGATACTGTCCTACTACAGTTTGACCATCCGCTGTTAAGGCGCAGGGTGTTTGGGGGGGGGGGATAATTTTCAGTAAAAAAAAATACGTGTTATGAGGCAGGAAACACGTCTTGGTTTCAGTACCCCGCCCTTCTACACACTAGGTGACCTCAGCCAAAACAACTTCAAAGGTGTCAAATTTTCAGCTATGTGTGTGTCGTGCACACCGTGCGGATTTGCTGACTGAACTTAATTAGTCGTTTTAGGCGCGTTCGCAGAATTGCGAAAAGCGACTATTAGCTTCATCATGTCTGTCTGCCCGTGCACCCACGTGGAACAGCTTGGCTCCTACTGGTCGGATTTTCATGAAATCTAATATTTGAGTATTATTCGAAAATCTGTCTAGAAAATCCGAGTTTAATTAAAATCACACAATAACAAGGGGTACTTTACATGCAGACCGACGCACATTTTAGATCATCCTATCGCGCTCAGTTCTTCTTAGAATGTGAAATTTTTCAGAAAAAAATGTCGTAGAGAAAATCAAAGCACGCATTTCACGTCTAATCTCTCTTTTCTTTCCGAAAACCGTACCATTCATGAGATAATGTGGACAAATATTGCGCCGCCGGACAGGCCACAGCTAAATAATAAAACACGAAGCATGCGAATTGCATACTGGATACCTAAGGCTACAAACGCGCTCTCAGAATATGTAATACATATTCCTTTTCCACTGCAACAATGTTTGCACGAACGCACCTCAATATTATGTTACATGGACACTGCCTGCCTGCCTGCCTGCCTTGTTTACAATACCAACGACCTTTACAAAAAAATATTTCGCAATTATTGTGACGTGTATACCGTACCAACATTAGAGATACAGTACGAGAAAGGCCGTTGGTATTTCAAAAGCGGATAGCTAATTACATTCAGTGTCAGGAACGTGTTACTCCGGAGCAAGGAAAACAGAAGCCACATTCATATTACCGGTATTTCTGAATTTTACAAACACGTCCTAATGCAATTGTGATGACAATACGCCTGGTGAAGGGTGAGATGCGTCAGAGGTAACGTGAGGGTGATTCAGGACCAAATGTGAGACACGAGAAACTTAACGTGATAAATACAACTACCGTTCTGATAAGAATTCAAATAAATACAAAATTATATTCTTAACGTATCCGGTTATGACCTTTTGTTTGTTCTTTGCTGGTTGTTTGGTGTTGTTATTGAATATGCCCTCCTACTCGGACGAAAGAACAAAAATTTCAATTACACAATCAAACAAAGTACATATATTAACCTTTTGGCGCCGGAATTATTTTTTTAATTTTAGCACACACTGTATATAAAATGTGATAATACAGGAACCAAATATGTTAGAATTATGAAACAAACTGCATATTGAAGAGAAAAAAACGGAGAGTATATACCATGTTTAAAATATTCAGTACCTATATTTGTTGAATACATACATAAAATGCAACTTTAGAGGTTAGCGGTGCGGTACGACCCCTATAGGGGTCGTTAGATGTCAAAAGGTTAAGTAGAAATAGTAGCATTTGTTATTTGTTACAATATAACACCTTGTCTTCAACCCTTACACTAGTATCGCCAGGCTAAACAGATCAAGGACTATATGATAGACTGGGAATGTAGAATGGATTAGGGACAGCAGGCAGGCATACGGACCTTCTGAATAGTTAGCTCACGTCTTTTATAGACCGCTTCTCATACAGTTAGTTGGAACTGAAAGAATATGGTATAAATTAGTCACGCACCTGAACCGTACAAACACCAGGGAGCTTGTTTTGCGGTGAGATTCAGCAAGTAAAAACATACGTGCAACATACATGGAAAAAAAGAACTGCGCAAACTTAGTAACAAGATTTATCTTCCCCTTCAGAATTATTCCAGTGCAGTCTGCCCACATTATTGGGTACAAGGTTTAAAAAAAAGAAAAAAGACTTTCATAATACACGAACTGAATGCTTTGAATACCAAAACAAAAACAGAAAGAAGACAGCAACAAGTAAGAACGTAACGGAATGTCTGGATAAAACAGAATGGTACACAGACAATTAATACAACAGAAAGTAAGTTATAGATGAGACGAAATGACAGATAATCAGCAGAGCAAGGCAAAGATGGGGTTTGAGTTCAGAATAGGTTTAAAAAAACCCTGATTCCTGCTTAACTTTTTGGCGCCGGAATTATTTTTTTGATTTTAGCACACCCTGTATATAAAATGTGAATAATACAGTAACCAAATATGTTAGAATTATGAAACAAACTGCATTTTGAAGAGAAGAAAACGGAGAGTATATAACATGTTTAAAATATTTAGTACCTATATTTGTTGAATAAATATATAAAATGCAACTTTAGAGGTTAGCCGTGCGATACGACCACTATAGTTGACATTAGGTGTCTAAAGGTTAAATGTGATGACTGATGTTGGGGTGCGTGTGTTGGTGGTGGTGACAATGGTGACCACGCCGAAGATGGGTACATAATTTTAAGAAAACCTGAACAATACTGCCCTATGGATTATGTTACTCTACAGCCTGGTATATTCGTGGCCAATGTCATTAAGACCTGAAATCTGAACTTCAAAACATATTTAATTGCTCGCAGATCTGACGTCGGCTGTCTAGCACACAAAACAAGGTCCCAACACAGCTACCCTTCAGAATATCGGCAAATTTCTGCCAGTCTAAACGGTGTCACGTCTCAAACCGCAGAATACCCGATGCAACAAGTACAGTACAACTCTACCTATCCGGATTAATTGGGACGGTGAGCCATCTGGATATGCAGAAAATCCGGATAATTGGATTTTTTTTTTTTGAAAATGGGCTACACTGGCAGTCTGAAGTTCGGCTGTTACTAGTTACAGTATGTACTGTACCTGCGTCTAAACCTTTCGATCAGGCCTGATTTCAAGTTCTAAAAGCCGTAACACTGTCCTGTACTTGATCCGATAACCGGTAGTTTCAAGGCAAGTTAGTTTTGCAAATTCTAGACAAATTACTCGAAGGGTCTAGCCGATCCGGATAACCAGCGTCCCGATAAATGGACGTCTACTGTACAACAAACAGATTACATTTTTTTTTGTTTTGTTTTCGGAACGACAGACAGCCCAGCACTGACATTTCACCATTCACTACTCTCCAACCCGCTGCTACCGTTGAGACAGAAATGCGTAAAGTGCATGACAGACGTCGTGGTGCTGATACGCCGGCCATCACTCTGTTCTGAAACATGCCTACAGTTACGAACTTCAGCTCGAATAAGTCTACCCAAGGTGTCAATTCTCCATATCGATATTAGTAAACCGTAAAACTCCTACTTTCTTTAGTGTTTTATATAGATAAATTGGAGGATAATATTAAAACTGATCTTATAGAGGCAGCATTGGAGTGTGCGGGATTGGTTCATCTGGTTCAGAGCACAGAAAATTACCAGGCTCTTGTGGAAACAGCAAAGTACATTTCGCTTCCATACAGTGCAGGAAAGGTATTGAATATTTGAAGAACTGTAAGTTGCTCTAGAAGGACCCTCCTGCATGGAGTTCAGTCTTTTGTGTGAAAAACCAAGAGGACATTTCAAAGGCACAAGTTGCTTATAGCTTCAGGCTGAAGTCATCTTGATTGACATGCATGCTTACAAGGAGGAACATGAGGCAACGAGAAATATCAATATAAGTTCAAAACGGATATTACATATAAAACCATATATGAAATATAATACAAGGGTATTTATAAACAGGAGTGGCAATGTAGTATAACGTAACATTCAGGCGCGTTCGCTGCAAAAGTGTTTGCAGCGGAAAAGCAAAAATTATTACATACTCTTAGTGTGTATCTGTAACCTTAGGTGCCCAGCATGCAATGCGCAAGTGCCCTATTTTCATCTGTGGCTTGTATGGCTCTACAATGTATCTCCACATTATCTCATTCACGGCAGGATTTTCGATAAAACGTTACTGAACAAAAAATTGTGTTTTGATTTGCTCAAAAGTCCGAAACACCTCATTCTCAGTAGAACTCAGCGAGATACGATCAAAAATGTCTTTTATTTATCCAATTGAATGCACAACTAGCGCAATGTACACACAAAAATAACAATCTCACTCTACATTCTGCAGTGTACACACACCAATAACAATCTCACTCTGCACTGTACACACACCAATAAAAATCTCATTCCGCACTGTGCACTGCACGTACACCAATAACAATCTCACTCTGCACTGTACATACGCCAATAACAATCTCACTCTGCACTCTGCATTGTACATACACGAATAACAATCTCACTCTGCACTTTGCACTTTACACAAACCAATAACAATTTCACTCTGCACTGTACACACACCAATAACAATCTCACCCTGCACTCTGCACTGTACACACACCAATAACAATCTCACTCTGCACTGTACACACACCAATAACAATCTCATTCTGTACTGTGCACTTTACACACACCAATAACAATCTCACTCTGCACTGTGCACTGTACACACACCAATAACAATCTCAATCTTTACTGTGCACTTCACACACACCAATAACAATCTCACTCTGCACTGTGCACTGTACACACGCCAATAATAATCTCACTCTGTACTGTGCACTGTACACACACCAATAACAATCTCACTCTGCACTGTGCACTGTAAACACACCAATAACAATCTCACTCTGCACTGTACACACACAAATAACAATCTCACTCTGCACTGTACACACACCAATAACAATCTCACTCTGCACTCTGCACTGTACACACACCAATAGCAATCTCATTCTGCACTGTGCACACACAAATAACAATCTCACTCTGCACTGTGCACTATACACACACCAATAACAATCTCACTCTGCACTCTACACACACCAATAACAATTTCACTCTGCACTGTGCACTGTACACACACCAATAACAATCTCATTCTTCACTGTGCACTGTACACACACCAATAACAATCTCACTCTGCACTGTGCACTGTACACACACCAATAACAATCTCACTGCACTGTGCACTATACACACACCAATAACAATCTCACTCTGCACTGTACACACACCAATAACAATCTCACTGCACTGTGCACTGTACACACACCAATAAGGACTGGATAAATATTCAGCCACAAGACTGAATTGACTCATAACAACGCTTTTAACGACTATTTACTATTTTAATAATTATAACTTTAACAGAGCACAACAATAAGATACCTGGTGATGGTTTGTTAATCCGAAACACGTGCGAGCATTTTAATGTAAGTTTGAATATTTTTCTAGAACAATCTAGTCGTGCATTCAGTTAGATAAACGAAAGACGTGATTAATTTCATGAGAATCCGTCCAGTGGGAGCCGAGCTGTTACATGCGAACGGACAGACTGACAAGGCGGAAGGACATAACAAAGCTAATATTCGCTTTTCGCAATTTTGCGACACACACCTAATATAAAACTGTTTCCTATACATATCTTTAAAACATCTCACGGCAGGCACATATACCGAAAAGACAGTGTATTTACGATGCAAAAGAATAAGAATGTCTAACATTGCAGTACGCACAAACGAACATCAGACGGTAACATTTCCCACAATTTGTCAAAATCACATGACTCGGTACCTAGGCCCTACCATGATAACTGTGAGTTTTGTTCTCAGTTTCGAAGTGCCAAACAAATGGAAGTGCATTCACATTCGTATGTGAAATAATGGCTGCTAGAAGAATGGCTAGATTAATCCTTGCAAGTTTGTCGGCGATATCATTTCCTCTCACTCCATAAGAAGAAAGTTGAATCGCTGGATGGAGAAGCAACATCTAGCATTGTGGCGTGGCACCTGTAATACGCAGAGACAGGCTCGAGAATTGATCTCGGGTCCGGATCGGGCTAAAGGGGCCCGGCTATTGTCCCTTTATAGGACTCAAACCAAGGCTGTTATTGGCCTACTTACGGGACATAACACTCTGAGGAGACATTTATGTATAACTGGGATAGGAAATGACCCCATGTGTAGGAAATGTGGTACTGAGGAGGAGACCTCAGTCCACATTTTATGTGAGTGTGAGGCCTTGGCCTCACTTAGGTACATTTACCTGGGTTCCTTCTCTTTGGACCCGGGCGATATTAAGAAACTAGGTATGGGTGCCATCTGGCGTTTCGGTAACGCAACAGGGCCCCTTTAACCTAGCATAGAATGCGGGGCACAAAGGGCCTATTTTAGGGCCTAGGTGCATCGGGCCCGAAAAGGGCTCTAACCCATATATCATTCTATTCTATTCTATGGATAGATTAATAGTTTCACAAAACAAGCTGTGGTACTATGATGTTAACACATTCATCAGGGACCAGCGGTAGGAGGCACGACATCAATAACAACAATATAGCTTTTAAGAGAACAACAGATTTCTTCAACAACATGTTGTCTATCTGCCATGGAAATCCTTCGTGAAACTTGATTCTAACAATCTGTTGTTATGCAGTTCACTGCGCCTTGAGAACCTCAAGGCGCAGTGAACATTAAAATTACAGTCTTGGGATGCAACATGACAAATTCTGGAAGAGAGGTAGAAGTGTCTCAGAGGAAACTGCTGCTTCCACTTTCAGGGTAGAAATAAGATCGAGGCAACACATGCATCAAAACCGTTTGTTCAGTAAGTCCTCATTTAACGCTCATATCATGTTCCTGCATACTGCAGCACACAGCAAAACAAAATAAAATGGAACATTATCAGAATATCAGAAAGTCTGGCAGTTGAACCTACCACCAGCTGTGAGCATGAGAATGGTATTCCAGAGTTCAGGCAAAATTCGTTGAATATTTGGTCATGAAAATTTGTTAGCACTGAAACAAATTGTTGTCCCCTGTAATTTACGTTAAAAACAACAAAGACTGTCTCTACCTATCTAACAAATTACACAACATCAAATCCCAAGACCCTGTAATCATACTATGTATATGACTTGACATATCATTCTACCATTTGGATACACAATCTTTTGGCATAGGGAGGATCCTTCCCTCTGCCAACATTTGTGTAAAGTTATTCAAACAAGCAATGCAAACATGGCAAATACCTCATGAACCAAGAATAGGGAACAACATGTCAAGTTTGAAGACAGGGTGCATACAATCTAAGATTCTCACCATAGTGACTACAGATGCCACTTAATTGTGGCAGATTGGTGCCAACATGTTACACAAACTCTGTAGTCCTCCACCCTGAAGACAGCAGCAACAGGTTCCTCCAAAACATTAGTGCCCATCTATATACTGAACTAAACGGCATCACACCTTAGAGAACATAATTTGAAAACTCAGCATTTTTCCTCAGCCTCCATAGTCTACGCTACACTAATACATCACTATTTTTACTACTATCACTGAAGTTTCTGATGTCGAGGCTTGTTAATTATTTCTTACACATGTGGGCCATATTACGACAGACACCATAACACGGTATTTTCAAATACTGTCTGACAGTCATCACATGTTGAAGAATTTTAAGTCTACTAGGATGTTTACACTGTCATTTGGCAAAGAGTCTCCAGCAACCGAAATGAATGCAGAGTCACTGAAACATTACTGCTCACCAAACAACATGCTGTCATGTCCCATAACAGTCGAACCTGCAGCAACACCACTATGAGACTCCATCATCATCATCATCATCATCATCATCATCGTTGGCGGTGGTGGTGGTGGTGGTGGTGGTGGTGGTGGTGGTGGTGGTGGTGATGATGATGATGATGATGATAGAGGCAGCAGGTTCTTCTGAAAGTTGGG
>Ga0123354_10014863_pt1 | contig 12126 bp, 9 predicted proteins | sample TergutLab28metaG_2_FD_97872 | JGI IMG/M metagenome (GOLD analysis project Ga0123354, IMG submission 97872) | Labiotermes labralis P4 segment gut microbial communities from Petit-Saut dam, French Guiana - Lab288 P4 | ecosystem: Host-associated > Arthropoda: Insects > Digestive system > Gut ... | reverse complement strand
GTGATTTTAGCAAGGAATATATAGCTCCCTGATGATGGTCTTAGGACCGAAACATGTCGGAGCGTTTTTAATGTTTTAATGTGTAAATTTTATACATTTTATATATGTGCAGTGTTTGGTGTAATAATTGAGTAACTCGACAACATACACGGTGTAACAATAAAAATAAATGTTTACAGCAGTTTCAGGTACAGAGTTTAACTACTTTAATAATATTTGAGACAAATCATCACAATGACTGTCCATCAAACATAATCATTTAGAGCTCGTGCTATTTGTATTAGTTTGCCTTTCTCACTACCTTATCGCAAAGCTGCAGCAGTACCATTCTCGTTGAAACCAAAGAGGAACCTAATGCTACTGCCGATATAAACACACACATGGGCGAAGTGACGTTTCCTGCAAAAGATATTTAACAACTGATAATAAAATGGGAAGAGAATTCCAAAAAAAAAAATATTTTAATGAACTTGTAACGATTAAGTTATGTTTATTGTGTTTTGTCACAAATTCCTGAACATACGCACAACATTAACACTGATTAATTCTCCAGAACTGAAAGTTTCTATACCCCGGTATAAATTTTCCTTATCATATCTGTCGCTTCTACAACTCGCAAATACATTAATCTTAGTTTTGAACTTGGGACGAACTGCTTGACGCTTACCGTTAATATTTTGTTTTAAAGTTTAAAACGGTTTCGGTATTTGCTCCTTCTGAACGTTTATGGGTCAACTGTTTTATATTGCATCTAGAAGGCTCTTGGTTGTAAAACCTGCTGCATTACCTGCTATCGTCACTGAGTTTTAGTATGAGTTTGCTAAGTCTCTCAAGGCAAAAGGTTTGGATTATTCCGTGAAGTTGGCCACAACCACTTCTTCCAACCCCTCCTTTAAGGTTTCAGATACTGTGTGTTATGAAAATACATCAGACGGCGTACATTTCGGCATAAAAAGGTAAAGTGCACCCTTGTACAGGCACTGAGGCTCTGTACAGGCCGTACGGATCATAGGGGGAGTAGAGGTGTAGCTCTACTATTTCTTGACCACGGCACTAGAAGGCAGTGAGGGGTCAGCGTCACATCCCGGCCGCTCTTTACCCCGGGAAAGAGCCGGTACCCATTGTACAGGAGGCTGGGTGGGCCCCGGGGCCGGTCTGGACAGGTGCGGAAAATCTCGCCCACACCGGGATTCGATCCTCGGGCCGTCCAGCCCGTAGCCAGTCGCTATACCGACTACGCTAACCGACCCACACAGTTCGGCATAGTACTGGTACAATAAGAATTGATTTCTCAACAGCTTTGAGGAATTTTAAGGACAAAGTTTGTAAACCGCCTAATCTATCCGGCCGTCTGTTCTCTGTTTCACAGCCCTTGCCAGCGATTTCTATTCTTTAGTTTTCATTTTATAATTCTCACGTTGGAATTTCGGAGGTACAATATTACTGTAAGTTTTTTTTTCCCCCACACATTTCAATCTTTCGCCTACGATCTCTCTGATATGAATCCGTTCCGCCCCATCATCAATCTCTTTACGATTTGTCATTTAGCTTTACGCAGCGCGAATACATTAATAAGAACGGTCATTTTTTTCCCCCATCTTCATAGTTGCACCGTGCATGTTGATAGCATTAAGTCCTCTATTTGTCCAACTAATGCACACAAATTATTATAAAATTGTTAAAAAGTTAAAATCATTTAAAATTAACAATAGTTGCTCTAACATGTTCCGGTTTACATAAACCATCATCAGGGAGCTCTCTGCCTGTGCTTCGCTAAAGTTACAATTTTGAATTCGGTTACATGTCGTTATTTTAAGTTATCGGTATTGTGGCTGAATATGCAGCCACAATACCGATAACTTCTTCAGAGAAGCAACGCCGTGTGGTCTGGTAGAGATTTGCTAACGCCTGGAGGGAGGGGACCTAGTGCCTCCATTTACATGAAATGTTAACTTAAATTATCCCAGACTGTAACTCGGCAGTAGACTTCAGTGTACGTTATGTTATGTATTCGTCTAATATTTCGCTGCACAGCTCAGCAGCAGGACGTGTTGATTTATAGTTCGTACTGCTCGCATGTTACACTACAGCATTCTGGCCATCTTAAGTTACCAAGCACTCATTTAGGATCATACATGGTCCGTATAGTTTAGTTTAGGGTATTAAGCAGTTTGTCACGCTTCAACCATTTGCACTACTCACTTTTCAAACGCGTGTGCAATTCACGTCGAATCACTAAGACTGTTATGTAATCACGCTCCGAATGTGCAAAACACCTCTTTGTATTGCAAAGCAATTTTCCCAGTAACTAACCAAAAACCTTATTTGAACTAGCTAAATAACAGAGTCCTTATAATGTAGGATATTATATGCTGCCTTTTTAGTGCAGTAGTACCTCTGAAATTAGTGTAACTGTAAAAAAAGGCACTAATCATTTTAATTTATTAAAAAATACACTTTTATTTTTATTCAGTATTACAGTTTTGGTTCATTAACATGTTTTAACAAAATAAACGGACAGGAACTGGTATATCAAAATTTAAAACAATCGGAACAAATTTATCGCGAGATTTATTGAACGGTTTCCAGCACCTGATGATAAATCACGTCGACAAAGTCGCAGTTTTTCTTACAACGCAAAACCTATTCCCAGGTTTGCAGCAGCTGGCACGTGCAGCTGCCATTCTACAGCCATACAGTGTCTGGGTTACGAATTCATCGAGTTTGTGCCTATTATCCTGCATTCGTTTGTGCTAATAGCTTTATGCAAAAGGGAATTTTTAAATTCTAACTTAAAACAACGATTTTACCTAGATTTTTTTAATAACGCACATTGCGTATATGTAAAAATATTTGTACAATTACAGGTTGTTGAAAAGGGGATTAAAGATATAACTGTGTTTGGTGCGATCTAAGGAAATATCTGTAGCAGACAATTGGCCTCGTCTAGTTGACGTGTGTGTTTAATGGTTGTGAGTGACGTAGAAGCTAATCCTATGGATTGCTAGTTGTTTATTGAAGGGTAAAAATTGGTAACATTAAACAAATTTATTTACCAACTAACTGCTCTTATCCGTCGTCTATAACCTATAACCGTCATTGATAGATCACTCTGTCTTGTTCTTTCAGCAAGTACGAGTATATGGTTTGACGTTATACAAGACACTACTCCACTAGAATTGAAGAAAATTTTACCAATAAAGATGTCTGGATGAATATGATTTCGACACGAATCCAATATAATTTAATCTATATAATTTTTAACATCATACATTGATATCGTAACAGTTTATTTACATTTTTCACCATTTACAGTCGACAAAGTTACATTTTAAGTCCATATGTCTTTCATGTATTTAGAACTGCCTGATGAAGATTCCATAGCTGCAACATGTTGCAGTATTCTCATATACACGGTGGAACCCGGTTATGACGACATCGGTTTATACCTATGGAGTCAGATATTCTGTGGTAACAATTCATTCAACACGGTACACAAAAACATTACACTTCTTGGGTGTAACGACACAAAATGATGTTATAACCGAGTTCGACTCTATTTGGAAAAGTACGCTTAGTTGGTAAAACATTTATTTGTTTATGTCCATTGAGTGGCAGATGTTCAATATCAAGTTTCTAATCTTGTTTTTACATTCTGTTGGAGTCTTGGAAAGTGAATGGATTAGAATATTCGGAATGAGTCTCACTAATTTGTGACGTATTTGGTTCGAATACCAGTCGAGGAGGACCTTCTATCTCGATTGAACTTAAGCCTGTTATATTCCTCAGTCTGTCATACTGAACCCCAGTGCAGTGACGTAACTTTCACTCCGGCTCCGGTCATAAAAATTTCAAAGCTACTTGAAATTTTATGTTTGTGTGACGTGCATCATTGATACAATAATATAAACAGCCAACTAGATACAACAATAATAATTTTATTAATAATTTCAATCAGCTCAACATGTTTCGGGCGAAATTATCGTCCGAAACATGTTGAGCTGATTGAAATTACTAATAAAATTATTATTTTTGCGTCTAGTTGGCTGTTTGTATTATTCTACTTGAAATTATTTCTTGATACAAGCCACAGAATACTTATTTGTTTGACTCTTACCAGCTGAATAGTTGAATAGGAAACGCCCACGGACCCTCCACAATCAACAGGTATGACCCACCAGCTGCGCACGTCTTCGCTTGTGTCCACAGACGTAAGCATTCTTTAAACATTAACAGAATTGAAGCCCTAAAACTTTATGTTTGAATTAAAATACACATACCTCGAAAATGAACAAGGAAACCCTAAGATATTAGCATAAACACCAATGTATGGATCAAATAGGGCAATTTAGAAGCCTAGGTAATGCGTCAGTTGTAAAGAACTTGTTAAAAGGGTGTAATATGTGAAACTTCGCTATGAAAGAAATATTTTCAGCTTGTGAAAAAATGAACGAAATGAATAGAAATTTAGAGAATAAGAAGGGGAATTATATAATAATAATAATAATAAATATCTTACAATAGAAATAAAACGCATGTGGAATGTAAAAACAAATGTGATACCAGTAATAATAGGGGCGACTGGGACTATTTCAAATTCATTTAGAAAATATGTGAGCAACATACCTGGAAAACATGAAGTCAAGGAACTGCAGAAAACAGCCATATTGGGCACTGCACACATAATTCGGAAAGTACTAATGTAAAAATACAATAGATTCAACACTGAAACTAACGATATAAGCACCATGAATAGTAACAACAGAATAGCTGCAACACTGCGTTCCCTAGGGACATGGTTTGTCTCAGGAATATAAGTATAAATACCCTGCATAAAGGAGATGATGATGATGATAATAATAATAATAATAATAATAATTTCTTCGGGTCCAGGTAGAAGGTGTAAATAAGCTATTTTAATATTTAAATTACCTCTAGATATGGTAGGGGGACTGCGGTAGCACAGTGGTTAAGGCGCTGTGCTACAAATCGGTAGGTCTCTGGTTCGATCCCAGCTGGTGTCATTGGTATTTTTCATTGCCATTAAATCATTCCGATTGCACTATGGCCCTGGGGTTGACCTAGCCTCTAACAGAAATGAGTACCAGGAGTATTTCCTGGGGGTAAAGGCGGCCGGTGCTTAAGGTCCCTGTGCCGTTGTCATGAAATCTGGGAACCCTAACTTCCTGGAACCCTCTGGGCCTGTCCAGGCCTGTAATGGGCTGCTTTACCTTTACCTAGATATGACAAGTGTCACTTTTAAGAGAAGTCAGAAGATGCCATTTAGAACACGGCGGAAGCCTGAAAACACAAATTACTTTTAAACTTTTATTTTTTTAAGCTTTTTAAAATGATTGTTAGGAATATTGACATAATTTCACGTAACTTCGTCTTGATGCTGATGACTATGTCTCACTTTGTCAGATCGGAATATTTTCTCCCAGATGTTATAGACTTAATGGATGTACTCGTAATAAAAGACTAAGTTAGTGAAAGTATAATGCGTACTTAACCAAATTAATACGTCAAATAACACGAACGGTAGGATGACTGTCGGTTATGAATCTGAAAGAACACGAGTGCTAACCTCACAACTGTTTCCATATTGGAGATGAAACCAGCAAATGCACATAAACATTTAAGTTTCATCTCCATATCGAATCAACTTAATGCATGGTCACAACTGAGTTTCACTGTTTGTCTGTACGTGCTGAAAAGGAATCTTCGCGTGTCGCGATTCAAACCCGTGACCTCATGAATACGAACCACGTGTATCTCCCGACTAGTCATTCCGTAACAAGACATATGATAACGCTCAGCCTCAATGACCTCTGATTCAGACGCGCAATGGAAAGAAGTGCCTCTACACAGTCGATTGTAACCGAAGTGTGAACAGGAAATCGATACCCGGGGTTAGGATTGTTTTAGCACCGGATGTTCCATGCCTGAGGCGGTCCCCACAAACTTCCGCATTGTACAGGATGGGGCATAAAGATCTCCCACTTTTCGAAGGGGCACTTTGCGGGCTGTAATGGTGGTAGAGAGGTGGGGATAGTGTCATGCGGTTGGTTAGCCTCTACCGTTGTCAGTACCCATAATGGGTTGGACCAGTGAACATCGGGGCTTTGTTGTTGTTCCCTGGGCTTTTGATCTCTTTAAGGGGAGACGTGGAGTGGCCGGCACGGTCACCAGACTTAAGCCCGTGTGACGTTTTCCTTTGGGGATACCTAAAGGAAAACGTTTTCAAATATCGCCCTCGATATCTTGAGGATTTGAAGGAAAGGATCCAACAGGAAATCGAACCCATTCCGCCTGAGCTAACCCGGAGACTGATGAAGAACTTCCGGGAACGTCTTCAGCAATGTGTTGCCAACGACGGCCGCCATATGTCTGATCTGATTTTAAAAACCCATTAAAAAACTGTTTTTAATGTACTTTTCAGAAATATATTCAATTTTTTTCTAGATGGCTTCTTTCATACTTTATACCTCTTCTAAAAGTGGGAGATCTTTATGCCCCATCCTGTACAACGCTAAGAGGAAACCATATAAAGCCAGTTCCCTGTTTGAGATTATGCTATTTAACTCTTCTTATGGAAATGGTAACTGTGCCATTTGTGTCAATAATCCCACACTTCATCAGCATAATTTAGTTCTGCGTAGAGTTTTATTTTCATAAGAACCAGGTATTTTTTCCTGAATGAAGGGACTGGCATGTCTAATGCATGCACCGCGCGTCGTCTTGAAGGTAAAACGAACCTTTAAAACATCACTGAGATCAAAGTAGTGGGGCCTACTTTTTCCCATCAACATGACTATTTTTGGATTTTCGTGTCAGATCAAATACAGGACTCTCTGGAGGGGTGCAGATAAGCTCGCCCCAAAAGGGGTTCGATTCCCGGAGCGTCCAACCCGTAGCGAGACGCCTGCCGATTTTTTTTTTTTTTTTTTTTAGAAATCAGAATGAAAAGCATATAAGGTACTCGCAAAATGTTTTTCCCCCATCGGTAAATCATGGTTTTTACAGCACCGATTTTCTCGAAATCATAACTGCTCAACAGAATTACGTGGTTATGTCTTGCAGGGAATTCCACCCATGTTGGTCTGCAGATTACGGACATTATAACTAGAAAAGCATTTACGTTACAGGGCAGACTGGTGTAGCGGCAACAGAAGAGAATGTGGATTGTGACACTCTGAGGACTGTGTGTCGTGATATATTATTATAATAAAACCAACGAGAAACACTAATTTCTCAGATTTATTTTATTGCTAGCAAGCAGTCAGCATAACCTGTGTGACCTATACCTATTGCTGTGTGTACAGTGCTAGACGTCTGATGATGGACAGAGATAATGTCCGATACATGCAGAGTCCTATTCCAAAAATAAATTTGAGAAATTAGTGTTTATCGTTGGTTTTATTATAAGAAGAAAGTGTAGGTTCTCTTCTAGGACATTTTCTCCTGATATCCTGAATCTCCTCAGATAAATTCTGGGGAAACAACTTCAAAAATATTCCAAATTCTAGCATCCATTTAAGACATCCCAACTCTGTCGTTGTGCATCCTAACACACTGATAGTGTCGTAGTATAAATCATGCAGATAATTAAACGAGTCACACTGTAGATATCCTATCAAGTGATGAAAGCAAATGGATTGTTAATTTCTCATATTATTATAAGAAGTGATCCTTCATTTAGGTGCGCCCTTTTCAAGAATAACCATCAAATATGTAAAAGTATCGTGTCGATCGTGGTTAAACTTGGGGTACTTTTAAAGGATTAATTTTACTTTGGCGAATATAAAGATTAATTTAAAATCGTCGATCACATATAAAAATCACAGACTCTTGCATTGTACCTGTCTGTAGTTAGCGATTCACAGTTAACGTTTTTCACAGTTTTTCGCAGTTTTTGATAAACAGTTTCCTTAACCGTCATCTTCAAACTTCAGAGTAAATAAATTTCTCCTCGGATATCGTGCCAACAAAAGCATTTCTATATTACTTCTAATTTAACGACGTGCCGCGTTTCCAGGCACACCCACGTGTTTATTCACTTGTTCTTACATATGAATGTCCTCAATTTTCGCGTTTCTCTTCGCCTTTTTTGTTCATAGAATTATTTTGCTCTACAATTCGGGTAAGTAATTTTCGCATTATTTTCATGTCTACTTGTTATTGTGGCTTGTAATTGGGGTTCAATTCCTGTTTATTACTCTACCAGGCATATTCGAAAGAAGCCTTTGTACCTCATCAGCGTGGTTGTGGTTTATTTCATTACGCTGTAAATAACTCGAAATATATTGAATTGATATAACGTAAATGGAAAGACGTTATTTTTCATGTACTATTGACAATAACACAACACAATTGCGCCATAACACAGAGAAAATTTAGTCTTTTGTACCAGATCTTTGACACCAGCGTCTTCAAGAATATGGTATATGATTTGTATTTATTGCACAATATCCTAATAAGATATTTCTACAGTAAATCCAACAAGATGCACCAACGTCTCAATTTATCTTATTTTTTAAAAACACTCTACGTGTTTGGGACGGTTTTTCTGTCCATCATCAGGACATGAAGACTGTACATACAGCAACAAGCGTATGTCAAACAGAGCTGCTGACTGCTAGCTAGCAGTCAGCAGCTCTGTTTGACATATTCTAGCTAGCAGTCAGCAGCTCTGTTTGGCATATTCTAGCTAGCAGTCAGCAGCTCTGTGTGACATATTCTAGCTAGCAGTCAGCAGCTCTGTTTGACATATTCTAGCTAGCAGTCAGCAGCTCTGTTTGACATATTCTAGCTAGCAGTCAGCAGTTCTCTTTGACATATTCTAGCTAGCAGTCAGCTGCTCTCTTTGATGTATTCCGTCCTGATCCTGCTCGCAAACTGTCAGCAAACCTGTATGACATATACCATTGCTGTGTGTACAGTGAAAAACTCCTGATGATGGACAGAGGAACTGTCCGAATCATGTAGAGTTTTATTCCAAAAATAAATGTGAGAAATTAGTGCATCTAGTTGGTTTTATTATAAGAATTTATCACGATGCACGGTCACCTGAACGTCAAATTTTTTCTGGGGTCGTCGTTTCAAAAGGAACATTTTTTTATACTTGTAATTATCAGTTTCTCGCCATGTAACAGAAACTGAGAGGAATGGAGTGCTTCAGGCGGACAACCAGAAAGGTGGATTTTTTATATGGACATCTAACATATTAAAGAAACATAATGGGAGAGTATGGACTGAATTCTTTGGCGTGGTGCAAGGTTCATGGCCGGTTTCTTGAACAGACTTTCAGTTCCAAAGAGAGAAAATGTTTCAAGACGTAGCCTCTTTGCATCTTCCAAAAAGGGGCTTACAGCTACTGAATCTGTTGTAACGCAATAATCGACATACATGGCGCGCAAAGCGGTAAAAGTAAGTATACTCGTACTTCACGCTAAAACGGATCATAGGCTGCGTTAATGAAATTAGGTCGAATTAGCAAATATTTTCCCTTTAGACTCTGAAAATTTCTGTGGCTATTAGCCGCGTCAAAGTTGGTTAACATCCGACTTCTCATTGCCAAGATGATATGCCCTAGAATTTTTTTTTTTCAAAATGTTACTCCAAATTTTAAATTTGTTTTTAGATACAAAACATCTAAGTCCGTCCACGTTGTTCCATATATAATTAAGCTCAATTTCTCTTCGAAACAAAATGTGCTAAAATTTCAAAATCTCAGTAACAATACTTGTGCACGTGGCAAAGCCTGCCATCATTGACTTAACCAATTCACGTGAAGACTGAACCCCGCAGCTCTCATGCAACTTCTCCGACTTGACTGCTAAGCGTGTAGCCTAAAAATATTCCTGCAGGCTGATCACCAACACTGAATGCCCTTCCCGCTGAAATTTAAGTCCCTTCTTTACGTCCTTAGGGTTACTATCAAGAAATTATTACATAAATTATGGACAATTGGTGCGGCACCCTTGGATACCCTCTATGATTAGAAACAGCTTCTGATATTTAGCAACTGTACGTGCCGGTGTAGCTCTGCCTGTGGCGACACGAGCTGGAGGGTCGGACTTTTATCAGCGGGAGGAATAGATGTTTACCTTTTCTGCTACGGATTTGAAGCCATTACAGAGTCCAGATAATGATTCATTTCTAATTCCGAGACGAAGGATGCCTGGATCTCTAATTTACGACCTCCTGCAAGCCACCGTGGGGTAATTCTCAGTCACACAGACAACTTTATCTTTAGTACTATTACTAATTGTGCTGTAGTTTAGGTCATTAGCCGCCTTCTTCTAGAAGTAGAGAGCCTGGTTCATTCCCACAGCAGTCTATGTGGGAGTTTACTTACCAATCACTTCGGTTTTCTCCTGTCACTTCCCGTTCACCAATACTCCATATCGATCAGGCAACAGCAGATGGTGTAACAGGCCCATCTGAGACCATAATCCCGAGGGGAAAATAACCATACAAACGCTTCTTCTATTAATATCAACAGACTCAAATTTCCGATGCTGTTGCCGTCTAAATGGTTTATACTGATCCTGATTGATGATGCAGTTTGTTAAAGGTAAAGTGATTTATAATAATGAAAAATGTAATATTACAAAGTGTCAGGGCGGAAGGGATGATCCCGCATAAAATAAAACGAGGGAAGGCTGACTGGATTGGTTATATTTTGCTTATAAACTGTCTTCTCAGTCGCACTGTTGAAGGAAAGAAAGAAGGAGACATAGATGGGACGGGAAAACGAGGAAGAAGATGTAGGCAAATACTGAATAACCTTAAGAAAAAGAGAAGACACTTGAAACTGAAAGAGAAAGCAGTATGCGTGATTTCATTACATCACACTCCGCGGGGAACTCGTTTTGGACGCAGTTATGGACCTGCTGTCGGCAGACGTATTGTGTGACTGTGATGTGCCAGGAATAGGTGTAGTGAGTAGGTTGTGACCTGCAGGACCGAGGAAGTGTGTTTCGATTTTCAGAAGATATAACGGATTTTTTTTCTTTAAATTGTTCAGACAGACTCTGGGGCCCATAAAGCCTCATGTGATGTGCCTCCTGGGGCCTCTTGTCTTCGTGCCATGTCGGGACTCGTCACTCAGTGCCGGTGGCGTCGTACACAGAACGACACCGACACATTTCCGGCCTATAAATTCTCAGAGACTGCACGTTGATGGCAGGATGTTAGCAGACGGAGTAATTTCTGAGGGCTCACAGCAGTATCGTAACTGTTCTGTGTGATTATTTGTGCCATTGTGCCCTACGTGAAGAACGTTTGGCTGACACAAACAGAAATTTAATCTGCCCTGTGTTCGTCGTATATACTCACCAGTACCAGAGAAACAAGAGAGCTTCCCTCAAACTATAAGTGATACAAATGGGATTTCTAAGATCACTGTTAGGGTGCAAAGCTCTTGGACTCTCAAATGAAAGCTGGCATCCACAGTAGACTAAAAGTGAGCAGTGCGTCCTGAAACATAAAATGGCATCAGAAATGGTGAGAGAGCGTAAACTAATGAATATAAGTCGTCTGAATTTTGAAACAGCCTCTGGGAAGACGGGATATGAGGCGACCTAGACACAGATGGAAAACCAAAAACACGTTTAACCTTAAAAGAACAGGCTTAGGACCTAAAGCTTCGTGCACATAACGACGATGATAAATGCTGATCAAATGTCTCGAAAAATTTAAATCCTTGGAGCGTCTCAGTCAAGTGGTTATCGATGTGTATATGATGTGTGTCAGAAAAATTTCTAGGTTAGTCCATCAAAACAGGACACATCTGTTTCCTTTCACATTATATTCAATTCATTATCCACTAATCATCCCATCCATGGACGCCATATTATCTGAGGTATTGAAAAAGACTTTAAACAAATAATATAAACATAAAACAAATAAGCCTACGCCGTTTGAAGCTTTTAAGTAAAGTTTCTTTCAATATGAAACCAAATAAAAATGTTTTGATTAATTATGGAAGAAATCTAGACATCTGGATAAAACCGGTTCTGTGTAGTCGCATGGTATCTCTCTTCCATCACACTTCACCTTGAACACACAGATGCTTACAGTCCTCACCCAGTGCACATCGAAATGGAAGAGTTTTCAGAC
>Ga0123354_10014862_pt1 | contig 12127 bp, 8 predicted proteins | sample TergutLab28metaG_2_FD_97872 | JGI IMG/M metagenome (GOLD analysis project Ga0123354, IMG submission 97872) | Labiotermes labralis P4 segment gut microbial communities from Petit-Saut dam, French Guiana - Lab288 P4 | ecosystem: Host-associated > Arthropoda: Insects > Digestive system > Gut ... | reverse complement strand
GGTGTATAGGGTCTTGGTGGGGAAACCGGAGGGAAAGAGACCACTGGGGAGACCGAGGCGTAGATGGGTGGATAATATTAGGATGGATCTCCAGGAGGTGGGAGGTGGGTATATGGACTGAATTGGGCTGGCCCAGAATAGAGACAGGTGGCGGACGCTTGTAGGTGCGGTAATGAACCTTCGGGTTCCGTGAAATGCGGGGAATTTCTTGACTAGCTGCAAACCAGTTATCTTCTCAAGAAGGACTCTGCACCATGGAGTAAGTAAGTAAGTGCAGCAGATGGTGAATACTTACGGATTTGGACGGAGAGGGTTGTGGACTGTCTGAAGGTATTATCCAGGAAATCGCGCGAATGCTACGTAATACATTAAGGAAATACAGGAATAAGGGTCAGGGTAGACACAACAAGACCGAGATTCGAACCGTGTGCATTCTAATGTAGCTTGAGGGCGCCTACATACCGCAGCAGACCAAGTAGGACCAGTCCAAACCAGACCAGACCAGACCAGACCAGACAAAACCAGTTTGATTGGAACTGTGGCAACTTGATTTAAACGCATGCGATCCAGTTGCGTTAAGTCATGGCCAGACACGACGAGTATAGTCTTGCTTTGTCTGGTGCATGACGCATCGTGTGCCATTCGTTGCCAGTCAGCGAGCGCTGTGGCAGGAGAAACATGTCCGGCTTCGACACGGAACGTTTCATCGAGTTGGTTCGTGAGAGACCATACCTGTACGATGGGAAGGATAAAAAGCATGGCAACAGGGACATTGTCCAGAAGGCTTGGGAAGACATCGGCAAGGAGATGAACTGTGAAGGTAATCGCTACTACTAGCGCGAATCTTTGTATAACTGGTAATACAAAATTACTACAGCATAAATATACAGTGATAATAGTGTGGAATATTGTAAGTTTTATTGATAACGTAACTTCTGTACACATTACAGTGATAACACGGAATAGGCCACAGATTTTTTCCGACGGGGAGGTGGGGATAGGAATGTAAATTTATGTCTAAGGTCAAGAGCACGAGTGCTTGGCTTCAACAGCCACAGTATGTGTCAGATCACTGATATCTGCAGCTCTTGGTTCTATGGCTCCTTCTGGTAAAAGTGATTAATTTACAGTGTTTTTTTTAAATCATGGAATAGGTCTGTGCAACACACACACACACACACACACACACACACACAGTTCTACTAAAGAGTTAGCCTTTGAAGGACAGCAAATGTTTTAGTCAGCAGTCCGATAGAATACACTTGTGCTCAGCTTAGTCGATAAGTGAATATTATGTTTGTTCTGAAATTCCCTTAGGGACAAGATCTTAGTCAGGCCCGCTCATCCTTTGATGTGGAGCAGGCAGCTTCAGGAAAATTCACTCTATATATGGACAACATGAAATTCAGTACGGACACTGGAAAATGAATAAGTGTCTATATAATTTTAGTGTGTAATTTTCTGTACTTGTGCATTAAAATTATATAGCTTACTGATAACAGTAGGAAAAGTATATTTAAAAAATGTACGAGTAATTCACTACATAGGCTATTGTGTCGCTGTTTTTGGCACAATTTTGCAAAATGAGTTAGCAGTTTAATATATGTTTCCATACATAAAGAGCTCATAAGTTTTCAAAATTATTTTGGGTTTTCTGTCTCACCTTTGCCAGGGAAAGGTTAAAAGACGTCTCTTTTCATGTGTCTCCACGGGTAACGTGTTGCTCGCGAGCTACGGGTTGCGCGGGGCTTTTGCGTGACGAGTAGGGAAGCGTCGTAACGAAGGCCACGATTACACGCAGAGTTGCAGTGTCACAGTCCGTGAATCTGCACTTGCTACCCAGTCATTTAGGACGTAATCATGGCTTAACTGAGCGTGTCAAAATTCATAATTCGGCACCAGCATTTTTGCACAAGTTGTCGGCATCCGCCGTTGAAGTAAGACAATTTAATGTTGCTGCTTCTACGTAGGTTGAATAAAAAGTAATGCGTTCATCGCAGTACCATCTGACCGAATAGGAATACTGGAATAAATGAAACGCAGAAGTAATACGTAGAGTATACTTTTCCACAAAATCACCAAATAACTGTACACACTTCTACCATTGATAAACAAGTTTCATAAAGCCACTTTGTTGCTGCTGCCGTTGAACACAGGGACTTGTTCAAGTGAGGTGCTAGCTGAGAGACTACAAAAAGCAGTGATCTATGCTACAGAACGTACCATAACTTTTACCGCGTCTGTGCTGCCGTCTTTTGACGAGATAACAAAAGTGGAGGCATTACGTTTCATCCAGTCTTCCTAGCAACTTAAGTATCATGAATCAACAATCGATAGTTACATTCTACTGCAGTATTATGCAGTCAAACAGTTTAAATAATTGGCAAACATAGTTAACAAATGTTGAAAATTCTCACCTCTTTCTTCACACGCACGGGATCTTTACTCCATACTCGCTGACCCTCCTTGTTTGTCATAACTCCATATCCTGCTCTTGTGGCTATGTACTGTACGTAACCGCTGAAGTGGAAGACCCGATTTATGTCATTTCAGTTCAAATCGAAGAGACGCTAATATTGAAATAACTGATGGACACCTTCGCAAAATTGCGAAAAGTAACTTTTAGCTTCATAATGTCAGTCCGTCTGTCCGCATGGAACAACAAGACTCCCATGGGACGCAGTTTCTTGAAATTTGGCATTTGCGGCTTTTCGAAAATCTTTCGAGAAAATTTCAAGTCTGCTTAAAATATTTCAAGTATAACGGTTACTTTACAGGAATATTTCTGTACCTGTATGGTAATATCTCGCTTAATTCTTCTTAGAATAAGAAATATTTCAGAGAGAGGCTGTAGAGAGGAAACACAATCTTATATTCAGTAGTTTTTTTTCTGAAAATCGTGTCTTTTATGTTATAATGCGGAAAAATACAGTAGAGGCAGACATACCCCACATGATAGTGTGATGATGCGCAGAGAAAATGCGATTTACTTATTGGATAACAAAGATAACGATTCAGACGCACACTCATAATATTAAATACTCATTGCTTTTCCACGGCAACAGTGGTTACGCGAACGCACCTCAATGTTACGTTTATACGTACATTGCCACTCTTGTTCTTTAACAGATTAAGTTCATGCATCACATGAATGCGATAAGTGTTTAGGGTCGGATTTCTTCCTCGTACTTTGTGTGTTTGACTAAGACATAACGGTTTGCCTTGAAGTCGGGTGTTTTATTTAGGCGACTTCAGTGAAGGTTGACACTTGAGGTGCTAGTACTGTTAAATCCGGGAGTTTTCCTCGAAATTCCGTTTGGACGTTTAAGTATGATTTTGAATAAACCCATTTTTTACTGTAAAAATAATTTCTCATGGGGAATATTTAATGATAGCTTCATCACGTACAGTTTGAAATGAATGAGTTCGTGTTGGTGTAGTTGAACTCATCTGTACTTGGAAGTATACGGTGTTTCCACGTGTGCAGTGTTGTAAGAATTTCATAGGGTTACCAGTTTGAGAGACATACACTTGTACCTACTGGGTTACGCGACTTTTAAATCGTTCTGTATCACATCATTGTTTCCAGTTCTTTTTAATGGAAGTTAATTTAAGGTTATGTCGTTAACCATAAAACACAGTAAAACATTTTAAATTGATAGACTGTTACTGCATTCATTGACTATAGAACTGCACACGGTGTAGCTTGTCGACTTCATATTGCAGAAATATTCAACATGGAGATAGGCTCTAGCAAATCTGCACGTTGTATGTCAGAAGAAGTGAAGTTCTTGAGATTGTCACTCTTCTGGGATGTTACGCAGCGTAGATTGGTAGTTAGTTTCCGACATTTTGGGACAACCTGTCAGTGCCATCTTCAAGGTTCAGACAGTCCAAGACGTCGGTAACTAAATAACTACCCATCTGCACTGCGTAACATCTCAGAAGAGTGAATATCTTATTTATACCGCGGTGGAATCCTGAAATATCGCAAGTGAAGTACTTTTAATTTTCAGAGACTATCTGTCGAGCAAAATGGGCGAACCTAAGGAACAGTTACAGACGAGAATTGAGAAAAATGAAAGAGCACAAACCAGGTGATGGTACACCTCAAGAACCAAAATGGGCATTCTTTACATTGTTGTCGTTCCTGGATGTGCATCTCAAACTCCGAGAGTAAGTTAATGCTGATGCTGCATGTGTGTGACCGCCAACCCCAGTAACGGGACGGCTGCTGATACCATTTAACCCACTGTGTGACATTGCAGGCGCAGCGGGAATGTTTTTCATCAGAACGATGTTGAAGACGACAGCAAAGATGATACCTTTACCCCCGATACGTCTTACACAGAAGAGAAACCAAGTTTTCCCACGTACGAGTTCTGTCAGAGGAGAGAGAAACCGGACATGGAAGCAGAATTCGTAAATGAACCCAGGTCACTGGGAGAGAGCAGCTCTGAATTAGATGATGACAAATATTTTTTACTCAGTCTTCTTCCATGGATGAAGACATTATCTCCTCAAGCCAATATGATGTTTCGGATTGAAACACAGCAAAACTTGATGCAAAAATTATTCCTGATTGGTTCTTCTGCAGTTTCTTCTCCATACCGCTCTGGGTCTCGTGATACAAGTTGCATTGATACGTCCTTGCCGAATTCTCATTGATTGTCAGGGCTGCTTTGTCGGCTTTTGCCGCAAAGGTTAGGTTTTGGCAGTTGAATTATAAGGGCCATCACTTTCAAGAATGTCTGGATAAGAATGAAACTTTTTTGTATATTGTTATGTACATATCGGTGTCTTAATGATGTATTCAGAAACTGTAATAAAACTTTGGTTGTGAGCATTCTGAACAAGTTGTATTAATTATTCATATTAGGTAATGGAAAAACACAACAAATTTCAGACGTAGACCTATTTTTGGACTTAAGGAATCAAAATTGAACGCTGCCAATGATTACCTATTACTAATTTTAAAAATAAGACTTGTCTCTGCTTATGTTTCATTCCGGGTATTAGAATGATATGCAGCTCCAACATTCATATGAACAGAATGGCTAGTAGCCTGGAGGAGAAAAGAACAGAGAAGAAAAATATCTCGCCCGAGATATGAAGAGTGTAGCTCCATGGGATTCCTTCCGAGGTCTCGGTATGGTAATACCACCTAAACCTTTCTTCGGGGTTCCTTACAAATCTAGATGGGGCACTTCAACTTAAAAACTGCCGGGAAATTCAGATTTTCAGTCATATTATCTCGCGATGGAGCCCACTTTACCGAAGATCATAAATGGACAGTGTCATGTAAATATATGACAAATCGATAATCGATTTTGTAGATAGGCGGCCAGTTGGCTTAATAACTATCAAGGAGTGCGTTTGTTTTCTGCCGGTTTGATTTTAAAGCAGCGCTCCTCAATCTTTCTGGTGCCGCCGACCCTACAGAAGTGTCACTAATTCTGTGGACTTCCTCCTTAAAGTTACCTGAACTCGCGGTCCCCTAAAGCATATCTCCCTGTAATATTGGAATTACGATGAACTACACAAGGAATATCCTAGGAGATGTATTAAGTAAATGTAGAAATTAGCCAAAAAACGAAGATGTTCCTGTACTTTGTTCAACCTTCAGTTGTGACTAGGCTACCTACTTATCATTGCTGCGTGTATCTGAAATGTGCAGTCGACACGCTGCCATAGTCAGTATAAATACATTGGCTCTTCTGTGGCATTCGACATTTAACAAAGAAAGCGATAGGTTTGTTCGAAAGACTCGTTGTTTCTAACCGATGTACACGGAGTCGTATCCCAGAAGCCTGGAATCTACATCACCATCTCTGTGGCAACCCCAAATCTCGGGTAAATCCAATGTTTGCAGGACTGCAGCTACAGTGACAGCTTATTGTGCAGTAAGTGCCCTGAACTGAAAATTGAAGCAGGCGTATCAGTAGTGACATTAAAACTAAGGAAAAAATTAAATAACTGTGTTTTACTGATCAGTGTCTGCACTGTATCATATCGTTATTCCAGATAAACATATTTTACAAAAAAATAAAAATATTCGATGCATTATTTTTTCCTTCAGCTGGGTTCCACGGACCACACTCTGAAATTATTGCTCTAAATCGTTATTTTAACCAGTTGTCATTATGGATACTGTTGAAAGACTTAAAATGTCTGTGTGAACTCCACAGGTCAACTTCAGAAGTCAGTATTAGAAGGTGGTCTCGCACCCTGGAGTACCCCAAACTCCACAGTTCCTTGGTCCGCTCTGTGAACTGTGAATGTGTCCATTTATCTGTACCGAACACGTTTTCAGGCTGTGGTGTATTTTTGCGTCAATGTGAACACAACATATTTTATTTATGTTGCTATAAGTTAATATATATTCTTTGCGGTATTTTGCACCAAAGTGGATTGTGCAGCTGGTTACATCTTGTAATGCAGCTTATCCTCTGCAGTAGTAGTAGTAATAATAGTGATAGTAATAATGATAATGATAATAATAATAATAATCGCCGCTGCAGCCATCATCACCAACGTTTGCAACCAGCAAGTCCGTTTCATTGACGGACTGATCTAATTCAGTAGTTCTAAAATGTTATTGTTCACGACTCCCAGTCATCAGTTACATTTCCCTGCTGTCCATATAGTACTAGTACCATTCCGGAAATCACCTCAGATTTGTAACGTAAGTTTAAAAAACAATTCACGATTATTGTGGTAGTTCACGACTTATCAGAGAGTGCTCACTGCTTCAGTTTGGGTCGCGATCCTGGTTTCGAAAATCCCTGATCTGAACTTTAAATAATTAAGGTACTTGTAACTTTGTGCTGTAAAATATTTTAATGGCATATGTGACGTTATATGTTTGTGTGTGTGTTGCCTGCTTTTCAGTGCTTGCCTGTAATTTGCTTCTTTGCTTTATTTATTCGAGCACCGTAATTAATTGATTAATTATTTATTATTACTATGACTCTGACATTTGCCGCTAGGCTCTTGAGCCAGCACGAAAATGAAGAATTTCAGTGGCATTTTATTATCATTATTATTATCATTATTGTTATTGTGTTTATTACTGTGTTTAATGTTGATTCTAAACGTCGCAACTGTCCTTATACTAGGTTTGCGTCGGCGGCTGGTGCCATTAATATAGGTATCGATATGTTGAGTAGAAAGTCTGTTTTGCTTAATGATATATTACGTTAGTTATGCTAATTATAGATACTATAACTTTGTTGTGTTCGTCTTGTTGTTTTTGATTACATTTCATTTTCCATGTGTTTATGTTTGTGGTTGGTTATTGCAAACGTTTTCGCTGACGTTCCTATGCTGGCCCTGTAGTTGCCCCTTTGGCTGTTGTGTCAGCACATTAATAACAAGGATTTGAATTATTATTATTATTATTTTACTTGAAGGCTGTATATTTATGAAAATAAAGTGTGGCCAGTGAACAGTACAGATAGCTTACTTTCAAAAACTATAGATGTGTAATTCTAGCTGCGTAGTCGTGCGTGAAACAACACTGTGCATTGTCGCAACTGTACTGTTACGAAAATGGATGTTGTTACAGAACCCCAGTATGGCTGACGATGGAATGGGATGGATCCCGGGTCTGGGTGACAATAAGCCGCAGTCCCGGTTGCTGGGGAAGTCTTTCTTCGGCTACGTGCCAGATGCCTTTTCGATGAAGACTCCTGCAATGCCTTCAGAGAAATCGTCGCAGAAAGGTTCTGCAGTAAGTATAGTACACAGACTTGTCTCTAAAGAGCCTATCTGTTCTACGCATCAGTGAAATATGAACTCACAATTGGAAGGTTGTGATTCATTGTTTTTATGGATATTGATAAAATTTGGCCGAATTTTTCAATGCTAAATAATCTTCAGTTACTGACAGCTACGTTATAAACTCCATATGCTCTCCAAGAACTATAAATTAAACTTTATAATATTTATCACAAATTTACCATCGTAGAAAAAGTAACCTTTGACAGTATATGCGGATGTCCGAATGATAGGTATCCAACAAGAAAAATGTATGTCTAGAAATCTGTTCATTATACGGTCGTCCTGTTTTCACCATTACAAACGAAAACTGACAACTTTTTTTCTGACTACTACAAACCGTGGTGATCCCAGTGTCCGCGCTGTCTAAGGCCTGGGTCGGCGGCCGCTCGCTGGCTGGGATTACGAGCTCGAATCTCGCCGGGGGCATGGAAGTCTCTCTCTTGGGAATGTTGTATGTTGTCAGGTAGCGGTCTCTGCGTCTGCCTGATCTCTCGTCCAGAGGAGTCCTACCGACTGGTGTGTCTGAGTGTGATTGTGAAGCGTCGATAATGAAGAGAGCCTAGCCCACTTGGGACTGTTGCCCCAAGAAAAATCTACCAACCTTATCGAATTTCAGTATGGGCACCCTCGGGTGGCACGACAAATATCCATATGATTTTCGATTTCCAGCCACGTGTTGTGAAGAATGTGATTACGTAGCCGTAGTGTATCTTATGAGGTCCTTCATCTGCTGCTGAACGTCGTTGTTTTTGACCTGGTAGACGAGGTTCTTTACATAACCTCGTAGGAAAAAATTCAGTGGAGTTGAGATTGATGACCGATCCATCCGCCGGGCATCAAATGAAGTAAGGAGATTCCTCACTTCATATGCCAGGTCAGAAACTACGCCAAGAAGGTATTTACGGAAATATCACTGCGGTGTACGTTTCTTATTATTTAAGTTAATAATTCCATAAGGTGGCTAATTTCATCTGTGCATGCAAAATGGAGTAGAGAGATATGTGGCAAACTCTCGTCGTTCTCAGAAGTTTCTGTAGGCAACTGCCGGCATAGTATCGTAAAGCAGGACAAGATATCTTCCTTTACAACTCCTCAGAACACTGCATGTTTACTGTCTCTGCGTTATGCACGGGATGTCTTCACCTTTCAATGGCATGTTTAAACAAACCCACATCGCCAGTTGTTATACCGTGGACCAATCTCCACCATATATCTGACAGCCTGTTACCCTCTCGTCTCAGCCTATTCCCCTACATTCTTGTTCAAGTATCTAACCATTCTGTTTCCTATGAGCGTTAATAGAGCGTGCGCCAAATGGTTCTGCCGCGACGTAGAACACGAAAACTGAACAGTTGCCGCTACTTCGCCACTTTTCCATTGCTACAGTTGCTACCATGAGTCAGAGAGGTGCACAGATGGTAACTGTACAGTACATAGCGCTGCTCTGAGGGGCTATGCAGTGTCTGTCGCCGTCCACAGCGCGTCTTTGCTTCCAGAAAGAGTCTTATGAAGTTGGCTTCCGCATATAATAAATTTGAATGACGTCTCCAGTATGAAGGCCAGAGGACCGCATGGCAAACCTGGTATCTGTGCCCTGTTTCTTTGCAAACTGCATCGCTTCCAGCTAGACTCTTTTACAGGCATTGTGCCCTTAGCTTTGAGTGACAGTATTGTTCTTTTATACGTTCGACGTGAAGAGTGTTGACACGATCGCAAGTAGCTTTTTTAACTAAGATTTTTTACAAATTTTGCAAAAATCTAATATTCACCTCAACATTCTAGGCGTCAGAATGGTGACGCGAAGCGAGTACCATATTGAGGATTCACAAATATTAGGTGCCACTGTCGATCGAGCGACCTGGTCCCGTGGTTTTATGTACCCTTGTTCTAATGTGTGGGCTCACAACTATAGTGAGTACGTAAATTGTCGCTCTCGAGGTCCCGAGCTACCTAATGCCTAGGGGTATAGGTGGACCACCCTGTCTCCAGTGATCATAAATAGGGGGCCTGGTCCTCCAGGTTGGGGTAGGGCGAGGGGCTGACAAGCTCCCCCTGCAAAATATCACCTGTCTTGAAACCTGAAGAACAGTAGGCCAGGCCCGATATTGGGCTGTTACACTATAGAAGTAGAAGAAGTTTATGATGATGAATAAGAAGCCAGAGAAGAAGAAGACGATTAATATGGTGATAATGATGATTAAAAAAAAAAAGACGAAGATGCTGCCTCCCATATCGCAATAAATTTATCTGTCTTGGGCGCGTTTGATAAACATCGACACGCACGTTTTTGTATAGTCACGTAAATCAGAGGAATCTGGAGAAGAACGCAGCAGTACACCGAAAGTGGGAAGCCTGGATCGCCCTAGTTGTTTCCAAACATTTTATGTAATTCTCTCCTTGGCCTCAGCATAGTGAATGTTTTGACGTTACTAGAAATATTGATGTCAACAGAAACACAAGATAAATGAAAAGGAATACCAAAGGGAGAGAGAGATAAGATCTAAAGGGAAATATGGAGCCTGTCGATCCACGGGATTTAGGACTGGTTTCAAAGCGATATATCTCGATATAGCACGGAAACTTCTAACGAAGCTGCAGACAGCTGCTATGAATCCTTTCTCACAAGACAATAAGTCATTTGGTCTAAGAAAAATATTCTACAGAGGTGGCAAGTTAAAACAATGTGTGATTATTTTTTATAGGCGTATAAACGATACGTGGTATTTGATGACATTTAATTACCTGTGTGTAGGAAACCTCAGCTACTGCAAGCCCAGTGACGGCACCACCTTCACGGAAGGCACCAGAGAGCCTGAGCGGGATCTTCACGGACGAAGTACTGAAGGTGAGAAATGTGTAGTTTCTTTCCTTCGTTTCCTTTTTTTTTTTTAATTTCGCAGCTTTTCTGTTTACCTTTCTCTCATTCCTTCTTTCTCCATTCTTTCTTTTTTTCTGTTTTTCATTAGTCCATTAAGGGATCCTGCGCATGCTTGTTTGACAGTAGGGTTTAATTATTGTCAATTTGCGACAGGAATGTTGCTTCTTAGACATGCAAGAAACACCACAGCAAAGCAGCTCTTATGAGCGAGACAGTAACCAGTCGTGTTATTGAACATTAAATTCTTATTTTTTGTTTCCGTTTCCCTGTTTTCATTTATTAGAGACGATTGTATATGCTTATTTCTCCTTCGATGTACGCAACATATGAGAAACTGTCCGACAAAGACATGGCTTCTGTTATACAAGATCCCGTTTTAGGCAGGTTTCTGTGTACCACGTGTATAATTAGCCGAACAAAAATATTTTACGGTCCAAATAAGTTGAGGACATCTTAATGCGACAGGATATGTGAAGGGGTTATAATAATAAACACTTCCGTTCACAAGCGACGAGCCATAATTCATTTTTGATGCAGAGCAGAGTAGATGACACCATGTTAGACACACACTGTCATATCCATAAATATCGTCTCTAACAAAAAAGGGAGAGTTTATGTACTGTGTGCGTATTGTCGTGTCACACATAGAGTAGCACATTCTTTTCTCGAACTCCCTACTGTAATTTTACTACTTATGGTTCCTACCATTTACATTCCGCGGTAGCACAGTGGTTAAGGCGTTGTGCTACAAATCGGAAGGTCGCTGGTTCGATTCCAGATGGTGTTGTTGGAATTTTTCATTGACATAATCCTTCCGATCGCACTATGGCTATGGGGTCGACTCAGCCTGTAACAGACATGAGTACCAGGAGAATTTCCTGGGGGTAAAAAGCGACCGGTGCGTAAGGCTGACAACCTTACCACTATCCTGGGCCATTGTCACGTAATCTGGGAACCTTAACTTCCTGGAACCCTCTGGGCACCTGGGGCCTGTAATGGGACTGATTTAATAAAAACAGGTTTGCAGCTTTGGAGAACTCGGAAGATGACGAGGACATAAATAGGAATTGGGAAAACATTAAAGAGAATATCCAAACCTCAGCGAAAAAGAGTCTGGGTTTGGATGAATTTAAGCAGAATAAACCCTGGTTGGATGAAGAATGTTTAGGTATTTTGGATCAAATGAAGCGGGCTAAAATTCAGTGGGTACAGGATCCAAGCCAAAGCAATGTAGAAAATCTGAACGAGGTAAGGCGTGAAGTTAGCAGGCATTTCAGGAACAAAAAGAAGGCATATCTGAGAGCTAAAATTGAGGAACTTGAAACTAACAGTAAGATCTAAAAAATTAGGGACTTGTATAGGGGCATCAGTGACTTTAAGAAGGGGTACCAGCCTAGATGTAATATAGTAAAGGATGAGAAAGGCGACTTGGTTGCAGACTCCCACGGTATTGTGGCTAGGTGGAGG
>Ga0123354_10014861_pt1 | contig 12128 bp, 9 predicted proteins | sample TergutLab28metaG_2_FD_97872 | JGI IMG/M metagenome (GOLD analysis project Ga0123354, IMG submission 97872) | Labiotermes labralis P4 segment gut microbial communities from Petit-Saut dam, French Guiana - Lab288 P4 | ecosystem: Host-associated > Arthropoda: Insects > Digestive system > Gut ... | reverse complement strand
TAGAACCAGTAAGGCTGCGGATAATCCACACACAGCATGTTGACCCCGCTCTTGCGCAGCGCGGCTATGCGCGCCTCGGTGGCCGTGGCCGTGGGGTCGGAGTTGAACTGCGCCGTCTTCGGGACTATGGCCTTGCCGTTGCGCACTATTCCGTGCGCATCGAAGGTCGTGTTCCCGAACCCCACCGTGTAGGGCACATATTCGATGTTGCGGTCGTGCTGTTTGATGTAGATGGTGCCGCGGTAGAGCTTGGGTGTCTCCGCGCTCCACACGCTGGCGGCCGCCCCCATGATGACGGTTGAAAAACGCACCGTGTCGCGCGAATTGGCCTTCATGGTAACATCCCTCAGGTCGTAATAGATCAATTTCCCCTCCGGCGAGGTAATGTCATACCCCACCGAAAAGCTCTCCTCGCCAGCCGTGGCGTTATGTAATGCCACATCGAGTGCGAACACGCCGTTGCTCTTGCCCGCCGTGGCGCGGATGGCGTAATCCTCGATGCCGTTGTCGGGCTGCGCCATTATGGACGCCCGCACCGCAGTCGCCGCGCTGCCGGGAATGGTCTCCATCTGCGCTCCGTAGCCGCCGCCCACCGGGGTGAGCGTGATGATGTTCGGCCCCTCCTCCACAAGCGGGGAAACCACGAACTCGGAGAACACGCGGCTATCCTGCGACATCCCGACATCACGGTCGTTCATCTTCACGACAAATTGCGGAAAACCCTCGACACGCAAAAACACCTGCCGCCCGCGCCACGGAAATGGCAGGTCGATCTGGCCCGAATATCCACCACGGCCGTCAGGGGCTAAACCTATCTCCGAAAAATACTCCGCCTTGGCGCGGTCGCCCGACTCGGCGTCTTGGCGGGAGGTGTAGCTCACCAGCTCGGTGCGCAGCGGGGCGCGCCCCGTCGAAGGCGCCGCGGGAATTTCCCATCCGGCAAACCCTCCTTCGGCGCCCGCCGCCGAAGCTGTCGCGGGCTGCCCCTGCGCACCCGCAGCGGCCGAAGCCCCCTGCGCCGCAAACTGCGCCTTCGCGCTTCCGGCCGCCATCCCGGCCGCCAAAGCCACCGCGGCCAACAAAACAGTTCTTCTCATTATCCTTTTCTTACTGCTATAAAGTCATTCGTTACGGCCGAGCAGTCGTCACCGGCGTCGATCCCGTAACCTGTCATCATCAAATCCACTTCGTCCCTTTGGCCATCCTCGGCGGCCATCGCCTCGAGCGCCTCGAGTTGGGCGCGCCCCTCCTCCATGCAATGCTCGATGTCGCGCTGCGAAGGCTCGCGGCCCAGCGCTGCGCGCAGCTCGCCCACCGCCCAGCCGCGCGCCAAAGCGCGGTAGGAAGCGTGTATGGCGACAATGCGGTCGTGCAAATCCTCCACCGAGGCCACCTCGCCCCTCTCCACCGCGTCGCAAAGCCCTTCGACCACGCTTTTGGGGGCGTACATCCCCGCCATATCCACCCACAGCCCTTCGCCGGCGGGATCGGCCCCCGCATCGCACGAAGCGAATATCGAAAAGAGCGTGGCCTTCCATGCGCGGCGGTAGAGCTCCAGCCCGCGGCGCAGCATCGTACCTTTGATGCGCACCCGCTGGAAGGCGTAGCTCTCGGCGGGGGTTTCGAGCATGCGCTCGCTGTGGCCGATGGCCGCCTTGATCGCCTGCCCGAGGTAGGGGTTGTAGGGCGCGTAGTTTATGCTGTCGCGGCGCTCGCCCCTGCGGTGGTCGCGCTGCGGCCATTTGGCCATGTCGCGCACCGTGCCGAAGCTGCGCAAATTGGCGCCGGGCATAAGGAAAGAGTGCCCTTTCTCTTCTATTAGGTATGAAAACGGAAAATCGCGCGTGTCGTGGTGGCTCTTGTGGCTCCCGAGCACCATCGTGAAGGCCCCCTCGCGGGCGGGGAGCATGACGTAGGCGCCCGAGGCGAACTTGCACCCCCGCCCGTGGATGCCCTGATGCACCGGTCCCGTCTTGAATAGGTGGTTGCTCTGGTTCGAGCCGCTGCCGGCGTTGAAAAAGGAGAACAGCCCCGCGATGAGCAGCGAGCTGCGGTGGTGGCTCACGGTGAACGGCCCGGCAAAGATCGCCGCCGCCTCGCCGGCCGCCAGATGCGAGCAGGCGAAGATGAGGCTGTCCACAGCCGAAAAACCCTCCTCGACCACCGCCCCCTCGCCCACGAAGCAGCGCCTGAGCGTGGCGGCGGAGTCGACCTTCGCTCCGGGCGCAAAGATGAAATCGCGCGCCTGCACCCCCGCGCCGACAAAAGCCCCCGCGCCTACCGTGCCATTGCAGAGCAACGCGGCGCCGATGATCGACGCCCCTTCGCCCACGCGCACATTGGTCAGCTCGCGCACCCCGCGAATAACGACCCCCGCGCCGATCTCCATGCGCTCGGCCGAGCGACCCTGCGTATGGCGTTGGATCATGGAATATAGCTTTTCGACAAGTACCGGACGGTGACGGTAGAGTGCCGTCATGTAGGCTATCTGCGCGGTCAGGTCCTCGTAGAGCGGCACCTCGCGCCCCCCCGCCTCGTTGATTACGGCAACCATAGTCCCGCCGCCGAAGGCGCTCGGGCCCACGCACTGCACCACCCCCACATCCTCGATCCAAGCCCCCGCGCCGATGTCGCAGCGCGCTACGCAAGACCCTATATTAGAGATAAAAACCCTATCGCCCACCGTGCTGTCGATGATCACGGCGCCCTGCAGCATCGCGGGGTGCTCGCCTCCCTCGGGGGTGACTACCATCCCCTCGACAAGGCCCAAACGCACCTCGCCTTCGAAACGGCACCCGTAGATCATCCGCGGCGTGAACCCTTCGGCCACCGTAACACGCCTCCAGTCGGCGGCGCTGTTGCCCGCAGTCTCGAGCGCGGCTATCTCTGCGCCTGTCAGGTTCCTGTAGTGTGCCATAGCGATTTTATTTACAAAGATACGGTATTTTTTCGTATCTTTGCACGGATACCGGAAGGCCGATCTTCGGCCGGGCCTTAAATTACTGCTGTTATGAAAAAATTTCTCGCTTTCATCGCGCTCGGCGGCATGGCGCTGCTGGCCGGTTGCTTAGACAAATCGAACGACAATAGCTCGCCCCTGGATCCCGGCTGGTTTATATACGGGGCCGCCAAAGGACAGAACGATGCGGCGCTCGAGCCCGCCAATGTCGCCATGCGCCTGTTCATCCTCTTGCGAGAGGCGCAGGAGCGGGAAATGGACCTCTCCACCGCCAATAACACCACCCTCGACACTTTGCAGGTAACCACTCCCGACGGCAAGGCGCACAATCTGAAACTCATGCTTTTCGGCGACACAAATACTTACGGTTCCACCATTACCCAAACCTCGCCCGGAGTATGGAAAGTATCATATCCGTCCTACAGCAATTACTACGGGGGATTTACCAAATATGACACTTATCTCAAGGAAGGCGACATATATATCGACACGCAAGGTAGCATGCTCGACGTGCCCGGCGCGGTGTGGAACATAAGCACCCCGGCGGAAACTTCGCTCAACAGGTTCGCCGTGATCATGCCCACTAACGGCTACACCTACGAGGTGGTCAACACGCTTTCCAACTACACGATAATGACCGACGAGAGCAATAGCAACGTGTGGACCATATCGGCGGACGAGGTGGATTCGTTCGACGCGAACACTACCGACAATTCGGGCAATCCGGCCAACATCGCCAACTGGTCTTTAGGCTTCACATTGACCGCCACCCCGGCCGACGACCCCTCCTTTTTCAATCGCATGTACGGGGCCACCTACACTCTTTACGGGGATGGCGGCGGCGCTTCCTTTATGGCTTCTGTCGACTATTATAACTTCGGCTACCATGTAACTTCCGACAATCCGCTGCTGTACAGGCTCTCGTGCGGCACGACGCCGGCGCCCCCCAAGGTAGTCAGCGGAGAGGAGGCCTGCAGGCTCGACGTCCTTCAGGGTACCAGTTCATTCCCCAGCAACGACGTCAAGGTAACTTTCGTCGAAACGGCGCCGTGCACCACCACCCGCACACTCTCTTACATCGGGCTCAGCCAGACTTTCTAACGGCAACCGACCAAACTTCCAACACTGACACAGATGAAACAAACGAAAATAAGGATCGCGGAGCTCCTCCGCAGCGCGGAGCGCGACATCGACGTTACGGTCAAAGGCTGGGTGCGCACCAAGAGGGGCAACAACAATGTCGCCTTCATAGCTCTCAACGACGGCTCGACCATCAACAATATCCAGGTGGTGGTCGATGTGGCCGCCTTCGACGAGGAATTGCTGCGCCAGATCTCGACCGGGGCGTGCCTGCGCGTGGACGGCAAACTGGTCGACTCGCCCGCCTCGGGCCAGCCCGTGGAGGTGCAGGCCTCCGCCATCGAGCTCTACGGCCCTGCCGACCCCGCCACTTATCCTCTGCAGAAAAAGGGCCACTCGCTCGAGTTCCTGCGCGAGATAGCCTACCTGCGTCCACGCACCAACACCTTCGGGGCGGTGCTCCGCATCCGTCACGCCATGGCCTACGCCATCCACAAATATTTCAACGACAGGGGATTTTATTATTTACACACACCACTGATCACAGCTTCGGACGCTGAGGGCGCGGGGGCGATGTTCACCGTAACGACCCTCGACATGGAAAATCTCCCGCGCACCGAGGGCGGCGAGGTGGATTACGCGCAGGATTTCTTCGGCAAACGCACATCCCTCACCGTCTCGGGCCAGCTCGAAGGCGAGCTGGGGGCGCTGGCGCTCTCGCAGATCTACACCTTCGGCCCCACCTTCCGCGCCGAGAACTCCAACACCCCGCGCCATCTGGCCGAATTCTGGATGATCGAGCCCGAAATGGCATTTTATGATTTGCAGGATAACATGGACCTGGCCGAAGATTTTTTGAAATACCTCATCCGCTATGCGCTCCAAATGTGTAAAGAGGACCTGCAATTCCTGAACGACATGTTCGACAAGGAGTTGCTGGAGCGCCTCGAGTCGGTGGCGGCCACCAATTTCGTGCGCCTCGACTACACCGAGGGCATCCGCATCCTCGAGGCGAGCGGGCAAAAGTTCGAATACCCCGTGGGCTGGGGCCTCGACCTGCAAAGCGAGCACGAACGTTATTTAGTGGAAAAACATTTCAAGAAACCGGTCATTCTGATAAACTATCCTCGTGAAATAAAAGCCTTCTACATGAAGCTCAACGGGGACGGCAAAACGGTGCGCGCCATGGACGTGCTCTTCCCCAAGATCGGGGAGATCATCGGCGGCTCGGAGCGCGAGGCCGACTACGAGACTCTCAAACGGAAAATCGCCGATATGCACATCCCCGAAAAGGATATGTGGTGGTACCTCGACACGCGCCGCTGGGGCTCGGCCCCGCACAGCGGCTTCGGGCTCGGCTTCGAGCGCCTGCTGCTCTTCGTGACAGGCATGGCCAACATTCGCGACGTGATCCCTTTCCCGCGCACCCCGAAGAACGCCGAGTTCTGACGCACAACCCGCAACTATGGCCGGCCTCAGCCAACAACAACTGCTCCGTCAGTCCCAAAAACTCTCGCCACAGCAGATACAGCGTATCAAGCTGTTGGAGCTCTCCACCCCGCAGCTCGAGGAGCGCGTAAAGCAGGAGGTGGAAGAGAACCCCGTGCTCGAAAGCGAGGAGCCGACACAGCACCAGGAGGAGCAGCCCAAGAAGATCTCCGTCGACGAGTATATCGACCAGCAGGAGGCGCGCTCCTGGAAGGGACATCCGTCCACCTGGGACAAGAACGCCCCCGCCCCCGACGCCAACATCTTCGAGGGGGAGTCGATGCGCGAATTTCTGATGCGCCAGCTCGGCTATCGCAACCTCACCGACCGCCAAAAAGTTCTGGCCGAATATCTTGTGGGCAGCATCGACGACGACGGCTATCTGCGGCGCGACCTGGCCTCGCTGGCCGACGATGTCGCCTTCAGTCTCGGGGTCGAGACCTCGGCCGCAGAGCTTGAAGGGGTGCTAAATATCATCCAGGAGCTCGAACCCGCGGGCATCGGCGCGCGCAACCTGCGCGAATGTTTATTGCTGCAACTGCGCGCCATAAAAAATAAGACCGCAAGCCAGAACGTCGCTTACAGGATCATCGAGAGCGGCTTCGAAGATTTCTCCAAAAAACATTTCGAGAAGGTAATGGCGCGGCTCGGCATCTCCGCCGGACAGTTGCGCGAGGCGGATGAGGATATCCGTCACCTGTGGCCCAAGCCGGGCAACCTGCACGAGGGCCGCAGCGGCGACGGGGTGGGCTACATCACCCCCGACTTCATCCTCGAGACCAGCGGCGACCGCCAAGGCCTCTCGCTGGCCTCGTCCAATCTGCCCGAGCTGCGCATCAACCACCGCTACATCGACATACTCAACCGCGCCAACTCCAATGGCGGAGATATGACCAGAGAGCAGAGCGAGCAGGCGCGACAGTTCGTCAAGGAGAAGATCGACGCGGCGCAGTGGTTCATCCAGTCGATTCGAAAGCGCCACGACACCCTGCTGCGCACCATGCAGGCGATACTGGACTACCAAAAGGATTACTTCCGCCAAGGCGACATGACCAAGCTGCGCCCGATGATACTCAAGGATATAGCCGAGGCCACCGGCCTCGACATATCGACCGTGTCGAGGGTGGTCAGCGGCAAATATATCCAGACCAATTTCGGCACCATACCCCTCAAACAGCTATTCTCGGAAGCCATCGCCACCGATGGCGGCAGCGAGGTCTCCTCGTCGGGGATCAAACATATCCTCGCCCTGGCCGTAGAGGATGAGGACAAGCGCACCCCGCTCAACGACCAGCAGTTGCTTGATATTCTCAAAGCCAAGGGGTACAACATCACCCGCCGCACCGTGGCCAAATACCGAGAGTCGATGAAGATTGACGTGGCGCGCTTGCGCCGGACGTTATAGCCTTTCCCGAATCTTTCCCCACGCGTGGGTGTCGAAAAGGCAACTTTGGCGCATCGTGGTGTACATCACCCGAAAGCGCGACATGGGAATGGTGAAACTGAGGATGTTACTGTCGACATAGGGCCGCACCGAGGGGTCGAAAAAGCCGATGAACGAACGGTAGCCGCCCTCGGCGCCTGCGCCTTCCGCGCCCGTGGCGCCGCTCGCCCCTTTTGCGTTCTCCACCGCAGCCTGCGTTACCACATTACCGCACCCCGAACCGAAAAGCGACGAGACCACATCGGGCTCGTTCCGGTCGAAAGTGGCCCAACTCACAAGTCCGCTCAACACGTCGGGCGTGGCGAGAAACAACAGTCCTTCGAGGTCCTCACCCTCCGGGCCCTCGAAAGTATCGAGGTTGTCCAACAGCGTGAAATTCAAAAAATTGTCCTTGGCTTTCGGCACCCCGAGCGAATGGATCATATCCAACACCAACTCCGGCGACCGCTTGTAGCGCTCCTTGGTCGAGACGAACTGCGGCACATATTCGGGCATCTCCGTAAATCCGCAATAGAATTTCCCGCCCCCGCAACCGATATTTTCGGCATTGAGGCTCACGGTTTTACCTGCGAGTATCTCATCCAAGTGCTTGAAAAGGCATCCACCCGCCTTCTCAGTCTGCGCCGCGGCTTCGGCGGAGTACCAAAACGCAATGGGCAGCTGTGCCTTCGCTCCAAACGCCTCGCGATAATCGGCTATAAAGGATTTTACATCCATGGCGGCGGCCGGCTCCGGCCCTAAAAATACTTAACCTCTTTGCCGAGGATCGAGCCGAGGATGTTGTTGGCGGCCGAACTCGCCCCGATGCGGAAGAGCGCGGGAGTGAGCCACTCCTTGCCGAGGATATTCTCGATGATGGTGTAGTAGAGTGCGGCGTCTTCGGCCGTGCGCACGCCGCCCGCCGCCTTGAAACCCACCTTGCGCCCCGTCTTGGCGTGATAGTCCCGGATAGCCTGGCACATCACCACGGCGGCCTCGGGCGTGGCGGCGATGTCGATCTTGCCGGTCGAAGTCTTTATGAAATCGGCCCCGGCGAGCATCGATAGCAGCGAGGCGCGGCGGATCAGCTCGGGGGTTTTGAGCGCCCCCGACTCGATGATCACCTTGAACACCACCTCCTTGCCCGCCTCGCGGCGCATGGTCTCTATCTCACTGGCCATCTGGTCGTACTGCCCGTCGAGCAGCTGCCCGACACTGATCACCACGTCGATCTCGTCGGCGCCGTTCTCAATGGCCATCGCGATCTCGAGCATCTTCACCTCGAGGTAGGTCTGCGACGAGGGGAAGCCGCCGGCCACGCTCGTTATGGCCATCTTGCCGTCGCCGATGGCCAGCGCCACCATGTCGACGAAGATGGGGTAGACGCATATCGAGGCCACATTGGGCACGGAAGGGAAAAAGCGGTCGAATTCCATCGCCTTTTTGGTGTAGGCGGTGATGTGCGACACCGAATCCGTAACGTTGAGCTGCGTGAGATCTATCGCGCTGTAACAGAGCTTGTAGACATCCGCATTATGGTTGCGCGCAGCGGCATCCTTGCGCGCCTTCTCAACCGCCGCAGCCACCTCCTCGGGGGTGGGGGCGGGAGCGTACTCTTTAAGCAACGAACTGTATTCCATAGTAGTATGTGTTTATTTGCTGACTTCGCTGATCTTTTTGAAGAGGTTGTCCACCCCGCCGAGCAGGTCGCGGCGCAGCTGGTCATAGTGGCGTTTTACCAGATGGGGATTGTTCTTTTCGACAGGATTGTTAGCCTTGGCAATAAGGTCGTTGCGCAAAGCTACCGCCTCTTCCATGATCTTAAGAACATCATCCTTCTTATCCGGATGAAAATAGATGGTCAGATAGCTGTCCGAAACGACCACCGAGACGAGGTAGTCGATATCCTTCTTGATACTGCGAATGCTTGCCATAATTTTTCGTATTTTGGTGTAAAGTTAAGAAAATTTTCGGAGAAAATCGGAACTCTTAATCGCATCCATAAAGATAGAATATTTTGGTTATTATTCCGTTCGTAACATAAAAATAAACCGGCATCATATCATACTCCGGATCAATAATATCTGCATAATAAAGCATTTTGTTTGCACCGTTTGGCTTGGATTCTATCTTAAATGGATTTATCAAGTTGATGTTAGCCACCGGGTCTCCAACGCCAACAACTCCATTTAGTTTATAGCTATTGTTTATTAATTCAAAACAGATAAATTCACCTGCAACGCAACAAAATCTGTTGCCGTTATATGTCATGGTCAGATGTTCTCCTCCATCATCCATTTCACTCTTCGTTGAATCGGGCGCACCCATAATGGAGGTGAATTGAGAGTAAGTATAGGTGTTGTTTACTGTTACCCCTCCTATGTTAATGGCTCCCTTATCTGCAATCTGACCATATCCGCTCAAAAAAAGCAATGATAAAACCGTTGTGAGCAAAGTCGATCTAAAATTCATAATATTAGCATTTAACGTTTAGTTCCGCGAACGCTTCGCCGATGAAATCTATGATGTCGGCGCTGTTCATAGCCTGCGGGGTGTGGTATTCCGCCGCCTTGTCGCCCGCCGCGCCGTGAAGCCACACCCCGAGCAGGGCGGCGCTCGCGGCGCTGTAGCCGCGCGCCAGAAGGCCGGTGAGTAGCCCCGTCAGCACGTCGCCGCTGCCCCCCTTGGCCATGCCCGAATTGCCGGTCGAATTGAAATATATGCGCCCGTCGGGCAGGCACACCATCGTGTGCGCCCCCTTGACCACCACCACCGAGCCCAGCAGCGCAGCCAACTCGCTCGCCACGGCGATCTTGCGCTCTTCGCTATCCCACTCTCCCACCAGACGGCGCAACTCTCCGGGATGGGGCGTGAGGATCGATCCGCGCGGGATTTTCCGCCCCAGCGCGGGGTTGGCGGCTATGATGTTGAGCGCGTCGGCATCGATCACCATCGGCCTGCCCTCAGCCTTGGCGAGCAGCTCGCCGAAAGCCTTCACTGTCGCCTCCGCCGTGCCGAGCCCCGGCCCAACACCTATGGCATTGCACCCCTCGAGCGGAGGCAGCTGCGAGAACCATTCGCCGACGTCAGCGCTCACGAGAGCCGAGGGGTAGTTGGCTTGCACGGCCATGCGCTCCGACCCCGGCAGGTGCACCTTCACCAGGCCGCAGCCCGAGCGCAGCGCGCCCCCCGCGGCCAACACCGCCGCCCCCGCCATCCCCGCCGAGCCGCACACGAGCAATGCACTGCCATTGCTGCCCTTATGGGCGAACTTGCGCTCGGGCAGCAGCAGCGCGGCGGCGTCCGCCGCGGTGAAATAGAAATACGGCGTGGGCGCGCAGTCGATAAATTCGCGGTCGAGGCCGATATCCACCACCTCGATGCGCCCGCAATGGTCACCCGCCTCGGGCAGCAGCATCGCCAGCTTCGGAAAGCCGATAGTCAGCGTTGTGTCGGCGTCTATGATCGCGCCCTCTTCCACCGAGGCCGGTTCCAGAGCTGGCTCCGCCGCCATTCCGGACGGCAAGTCGATAGATATTTTCGTATTGGGCAGGTTATTGACCGCCTTGATCAGCCCGGCCAGTGGCCCGTCTACTCCTCCCCTCAACCCTGTGCCCAATAGTGCGTCGACGATGACGGTCTGCGGCGACAATTCCACAAAAACCTCCGCCCCACCCTGCCACTGCGTTACACCCACCCCCGCCGGCAGGCGGCGGAGGTTGTAGGCCATGTCGGGCCCCAGCTCCTCGCGCGCAAAAGCCAGTAGCACAGTGCAATCGAACCCCGCGTGGAACAATATACGCGCCATGGCCAACCCGTCGCCGCCGTTGTTGCCCTTGCCCACCAGAAAGAGCAACGGCGCCTCCGCAGCGATGTTGGAGGCCACCCACCCCGCCAGCGCCTCGGCGGCGCGCTCCATCAGGGCGACGGTGTCGATGCCCTCGCGCTCGACGGTCGCCCGGTCGAGCTCGCGTATCTGGTCGGCTGTCAGTATCTTCACGTTGTTCGGAGCGTTATTCGGAATATTGTTTCAATATCGTATAAGCCTCTTTTATCCCCAGCTCGCCCGCCTTGCTCAGATCGAGGCACCCCTTGCGAATATCTTTCAGAAATATCTGAACGAGGCCTCGATTGTAATATGCTTCGGCAAAGTTGGCGTTCAGGGAGATGGCCTGGCTGTAATCTTCGAACGCCTCGGGGAGTTTTCCAGAGAGCACCAGCAGATTAGCACGGTTGTAATATATATAGGCCATTTCCGGAAAAAGCTTGGCGGCCTTGTTCAGGTCGGCTATGGCGTCGTCGTAGTTGTAGGTGCGCGTGGCGTTACCCTTGAGCGCCACAGGGTCGGTATTGACCGTCAGACGCTGATAGGAGTTGTCGATCGAGGAGATGAAATCGATCATCTCGCTGCGCACCGTGGAGCGGTCCAGATAGAGGAACGGGTCGGTGGGGTTCTCGTCGATGGCGGCGGTCAGCGCGTTCAGCGACGAGGTATATTGGCGGATGAGCGAGAGCACCACCCCGTGCTCGAAGAGCTTGTGCCAGTCGTTCTCGTCCGTGCCGCGGTATGCGGAGAGGCGTTTGTCGAGCGCGATGAGCGAATCCGCAGGAATATCGCTTATGCGGTTGCTCAGCCGCAGGTTGGGCACGTTCATATCCGCGAGAAAATCGGCCACCCGCGGCAGGTAGTAGCGCTGCGGGTCGATGTCCATCGCCGTGTCGGGCCGCAGCAGAGTGAATTTGAACAGCGGCCGGAGGGTGGCGTTGCGGCTGGTGGCCATCACACGGTCGATGTTGCCGCGGCGGTCGTCGTCGTTGAAAGCTATCAGCCGGTTGAATTTGCGCGAGGTGTCGGCGTAGCTCGAGAAAGTGCTGTCCGCCAGGCGCGCTTTATATTCGGCTATCTTGCGCTCGGCGATCTTCTGGTCGTCTTTCGAGCCCTTGACGTCTTTCGTGTAGTAGCGCAGCTGGGCGCGGTTGATGTAGGCCACGGCGAAGTCGGGATATAGGTCGATGGCCTTGCCGTAATCCTTTATGGCAGAGGGCAGGTCGCCGAGGCGCGAATAGAGCTGCGCGCGATTGTAATAGACGAGCACGTTGTCGGGCGAGTAGCGCGCCACGGCGTCATAGTCGTCCAGCGCGCGGTTGTAATCGCCTATGTCCGTACGCACCAGGGCT
>Ga0123354_10014860_pt1 | contig 12128 bp, 14 predicted proteins | sample TergutLab28metaG_2_FD_97872 | JGI IMG/M metagenome (GOLD analysis project Ga0123354, IMG submission 97872) | Labiotermes labralis P4 segment gut microbial communities from Petit-Saut dam, French Guiana - Lab288 P4 | ecosystem: Host-associated > Arthropoda: Insects > Digestive system > Gut ... | reverse complement strand
GAGCAATACAACCCATGAAATAACTCAACAAATAAGTCGCAAGCTCCTGAGGATGGATGTATTAACATCCGAAACATGTTGAGCATTAAATAATGAAATAAAAAAGCAAGTGACATCAAGCTGTTCTCTCTTTGTTCAGCTATAAAGATGACAGTCTTGAAGCTGCAAAGTTATGGTAGATACAGGCCTCTTTTTAGCAAAAAAGTAAAATATCTTGAATCAGAAGAAAAGTTTTATGTATCTTTGAGAAGTGGCAGTTCCGATGTGAATTATGAACCAAAATATAACTTTACTACAGGGTTTAGCATGCAGAACAATTGCAATCCAACGCTACAAGTTGACCTGGTGATTGCAATCCAACGCTACAAGCTGACCTGGTGATGGATGGTGAGGTTTTTGCAAGAAATAGTTTGAGTGTTGGGTAAAAAGAAAAAGAAAATTAAAAAACTAAAGCACCTCCCACAAGCAACTAACTGCAAAGTATATGACTGCAGCAAAAGTATGTGATGAACACTGCAATGGAATTTCAGGACACTGTATTATGTACACTTATACCTGAAATGTATGCTTGATTACGTGCATAATTCACACAGCTTTTATTCTGTATTTCCTAAAATATGGAGTGCAAAGGGCAGAGTATTTGATGAAATATAGTGTATTAAAATTTTAATAATTTTTCCCTGTGTTTTTATTATATTAAATGTCTCTCTCTCTCACTTTCTCACATACACACAAAGGAATCTAAGACATGATGTGTTAACCTGGCATAAGCTCTGAACTAATCTTGGATGGCTCACTCACAAACATACAGTGGCATAATCTGAAAACCCTACACAGTAATACGTACTTTATCTTCCAATCGTCCTGAGCTAGAAGTGTTTGTGTCTCCTCCCCTGAAAGAAAAATAAACATTTTCAAGCCAGAAAAAAATAAGAACGGTGTAATTGTCACAATTGATACTTCTGCAGGTCAAGCATGTCAAGTAATACTCCCAGCACATTCATTACAAATATATGTGTTATGTATACAAGTATATAATAAAGTGATTCACTGAACCTTCTGTATGCGTAGCATGTCATTTCTAGACTCACAGACTATTTTGTTGAAGAATGAAATACTTACCGTACTGTGGGCAGGGTTTTTGGCCTCCCAACCCAACAAGAAGACCTGGGTATATTTTGCTGAATAGCTGTAAGCCAGTGTGTCAGTGTTGCACAGAAAGATGTACAAAGACTATAAGCAAAACACCTTTCAACTCCCAGCACACTGCAGCTGTAACGTTTCCAACAAATATCACCAACCTGAATTATTTTTTAAGAAGTAGAGACAGGGTGTTTCATGTTCGCATGGTTTGTCTCAGGGGGCATAGCAGTGAATGCACATTTCATTCTGTGTCTGTCTTTGAGAAACACCTGAACATATGTAAGCATGTCAATCCATTCATTATGTCTCTCTTCAGTTACTGTACTAGGGTTTCAGTCAGTACACAATTTGTGAGCCCCTACTTCAGGCAAGTAGTGTCTAATGTACAGATACCCTGCTAAGAACTCGGGTGTTTGCTAGTGCTCAGCTGTAAGCACTGATGCTACATAAAGGACTATGATTTTCTCCATAAACATTTGTGACCTTCCATCATGCCATTTCAAACATATTCTAAATTTATGCTTTAAAACATTTCTTACAGGCAAGACGCATGTACCTGCAGTGGAACTTTATTTTGCTATGCTTCCAACAGTCATCACAATAGAATGGCTTGTATCAGCATTATCCATTAATTGCTGCTAACAAGGGGCAGTGCCACAAATGTTAATTGAAGGATTTCACATTCTACATGCTGCATCATTGTTAGTTACTTGATTTGAAAATTACAAGATGTGTTCATCTATGTTATGACAACCCCTTCTGCACTGAAAGACAAAACAGTACATTTCAGTGTGATGATAATGCAAGGGAAGTTTATAACAGAATTCGTTTGACTTGCTGAATACCTAACTGTTCGAAGATGAACGTTACATTACATTTCAGTTATAAATGTGTATGGACAGAAGATACCAAAGACTGTACAAACAACATTTCTAATGAGTAATTACAAGAGAGAAATGCATATGTTGTGATTTTATATACCTCACTAAATTTGATGGTGCTATATTGCAGATAAAAATCTGGTGACAGAAAGCCAAAGCTGGTACAAGTAACATACTGCACAGAGGCTGAAATTATTTTTCTTGTACTTCTTTTAAATATTCATGATATCAAAAAAGCTTCAGATAAAATTTGTAGAACTTAACTCTGGGTGACACATGGTGGTGCAGTTGGTTGAGGCACTGCGTTACAAGCTGGAAGGTCATGGGTTTGATTCCTGATGGCATCATTGGAATTTGTCATTGGCAATATACCTCTGGCCACACTATGGCCCTGGGGTCAACTCAGCCTCTAACAGACATGAGTACCACATTCATGTATCAACTGTCTTGAAATCTGGAAGCCTCAACCTCTTTGAAACCTCAGGGCCTATTGAGGACTGTATAGAGATTGCTGTACCCTTTAATTAACTCTTCATGTTATGTCATATATAAAGTCTTATATATGATGAGTCATTTTGAACAGCAAAATTGTGTCAGTAGGAAATGTATTTATCTACATGTTACATCTGAAAGTGACCAAAAGTGACATTAGCAACATTCACCTTGTCTTTTTGTACTGAATATAAAGCATATTCATTGCTGCAAGCAGCACATCTGGGATGTTCCGACATATCTCTTCTCCAAGACGCTTGAAACTGTTCACTCGTTCCTCAATCTCCATTAGAGTCATAGGGATTAATTTTGTTTTTGCAATTGTCTGAAACAAAAAAATCATATAACAGCAATATTTACTAAATCTGTCACTGCCATTTTTTCCAATATGTGGTAGGGGCAAAAACTTACTAAGCTTCACTGCACACCACCTTCAATGAAGTTCTCTTCTGCTGTCACACATTCTTGCTAGCCACCATAACACTTCCAGATACATTCAGTCACTCTTGCCTCTTTCTCTGACCGCTTTAAGTGCTGCCACTATATTCCTTTTCACCCCTTCTGTCACTTCATTTTTGGGAATAGGCAGCAATCAGCTGGGGCTATTACTGTGTTTAAATGGATGGGATATGCAGCATGCATGAGGATGATAAGAAATGCATACAACATTTAGATGGTAAATCAGAAGGGAATAGACAACTTGAGAGACCCAGGCATAGATTGGGGGTGGGGGGTGGGGGCAATGCTACAACCTGATGTTAAAGAAAAACGGTGTGGAATGGAATTAGCTAGATCATGATACGATTAGGATCTGCCGGTAGATTCTTGGCAACATGTACCTTCAGGTTTTACAAAAGACAGATAATTTCTTGTCTAGCTAAGTAAGACTTTTTTTTTTAAAGGATACTACCTGATGGAATTAGATTAGTAGTAGACCAGTAACAAAAATAAGAGGTGGTCAGTAATACATTTCCAGTGCCCTGGGTTGGGCAAGTTACAGGTGTTGAAATTTTGACTGAAGAATTTATCAGAAACTACAGCATTTATACAGGGTTTATCTTGTGCCCAAGCTCAGGTACATACACTCTTGACTACTGTGTGTGAGCTCACATGCTGTTTTACAATTACGTTGATGAACATCAGTATACCGAATCCTACCTATCAGAGATATGTTACTACAAAGAGTGGCATTAATTGTTCAGAAAAAAAATGACTGAAGGGTTTTACAGGCTATAGTAGCATTTTCTGATAAACATTCTACCTGACAGTCCTTTCCCCTGCCACCAGCAACAACCAGAGAATGCTGAGAGCTGCCAGACAAGGATTTCAGAGTAAACATGTTTTACACCACGTGTATAATGAGCTTTCACTGAACTGTATTACAGTGGTAATTCTGAAAGGCACTATAAGCCATGTAATTACCACCGACTTATTCCAGTGTTGAATAAGGCACACCAAAGAGCTTACCTCAAGAGCTTGGTGATGCTTACCTCAAGAGCTTGGTGATATTCTTGGGCATGATACTGATCAAAGAATACAAGTAGGTCTCGTAACAAGAAGAATGTTGATGCTGTGTCAGGAGAACTATTAATTTGCTGTCCCCTGTATTGGCTTGTAATAATTTCTGCTAGCTCTTGCAGGCGTGAACGTAAGGATCCAGGACGATTAACTTGATGTACCACTTGACTCATCATTGAGGTCATCAGTGCCAGGACCTTTTCATGATTCTGTGAGAAACATGTTATTTTTATCTCCAACGTAAGACTCAAATAAAAGTTCAAATTTTACATATAAAAATTTATATTACTGTACTATTTACTAAATTCTGGTACAGAATGAACTGCTGAATTACTTCTGTGAAACAAAATATACAGCTTCTTTACAACATCAAAGGTCTAATGAAGAACATACTTACACCTGCCAGATTATATAACTTAATGGCATCTTCAAACATCCCTTTTCTCTCAGAATCCAATGCAACCTGTCCAATAATGGCCTTTGTATCAGCCTAAAAAGAAAAAATCTGTTGATTTTAATGATATTTACAGAACTTACAAGTAATTTTCTGGGAACAAAACGTGAAGGTTAAACACTGCTAATAACGAAGCACGCTTGTAGAAACAGTCCTGAACCAAATCGATCTGCCTTAACCATTGAAACCCACCTTCCTATAATTTATCTTCATGTTGCTGTGCCAATGCTTTTCAGTCTTCCAACTAGCTATTTTTACTGAGTCCTTGATGTCCCATTCAAGTTACATGCTTAGCCCCCTGTAGCCTCTTACAATTTACTTTTGTAACAATACTAGGTGACCTGCATAAATCACAAAGTTCACTCAAGCAACATCATAAACTGCTCATATCTTTCATGTTCCTTTGGACCAAATATTCTTCAAAGGCCTTTGTTTTTCAAACAACTGTAACATGTATACTTCTCCCAAAGTAAAAGACCATGTTTCAAATCCATGTTTATATATCCCATCTTCAGTGTTTTGAAAATTTACAAGTTATCAACATATGTTTAAAATGCCTTTACATCTTCATATAAAACAGGAGTCTCTGTTGTCATACTTAGAACAAAAGTTGACATGGTAAGTAAATTTCAGCAAACACAGTTTCAAAAGTTTAACCACAACCACTTCATCCTCACAGTATTATTGCTGTGTGAATACAGATTAATAAAGTGACACTGGTAGATGCTCAAGCACTGCTACGAAAAACATTAATGTTCTAGTAAAAATGTAAAAAGTATCCTTCATATTTCCAATCACCAACAAATTAAATTACAGATCCACATTGTCTCTGCAACTTCAGACAAATTTTTCAATATCCACTCGCAAGTTATGAGAAAAACTGCAAAGGTTCAGTAAATCTCTCTCAGAATTATGACCTACCTGTACTCCTTGAAAAGTATCAATAAGACCAGGGAGTCTTAAACCATTTGGCTCCAAGACACCCAACAGCAGATCAAATTCTCTGGACTCCAGTGCTAGGTCACTCACACACGTCATGAATAAGTTCCCTCCTTCAGGCCCCTTCATGCTCCTAAAAACAACACAAGTACAGGATCATGACTGTGCTACAAATAAGTACAAAAGCATTCAAGAAAAATTAATGAAGAGTAATTCCTGTTGAAATGTCACCATAAATTTATGAGAAGGTACAGAACAACATTTTTCTTGAACTACAACTAAGGAAGAAAAAAGCTGTTGTGGATAGCCCTTACCGGTTTCTTGAAATTCTGAGTACATGATTTATGTGTTGTCATTACTGTCCTTCGTAAATGGTATAAGTCAGCAATGCACCGTAATACTGACTTCAATGAAGGACTTTATTAAGAGCATTACTTGCATTGTCTGTGATGCAGAAAATTAGTGAAATTCCCTTGTCTGGGTACACAGATATTCAAATACAGTATACAGTATGTTTTATCATTGATGACATCAATGTATCAAATAAAAAGCAAACCCAAGAAAGGCAGAAAATATGCTTCAGAGAATCCATACAAGTAGCTGGGACATTTTCCATGCTATGAACACTTACATTTTTGTAGTTTCACACTCGTCTGATCAAGTGATTCGGTTATCTGATAGCTTGTAAAATGAATTGTAAGATCATGAATGGTAAGGATGTAGGAGATGGTTGCGGCCTATTTGAAGGTTCTGTCATGGGATTCCCCTGGAGAGACAGAGGAAAATCATGATAAACCTACGCCTTGATAGCTGATAATACTTCTAAGATTCAAACAAGATATCTACTGAACACTACACTACCAGTATAACTGATTCCCACCACCTGACAAAGATAGGTAGTTGATCTACTTCACTGAAACACTCACCTCAGAAAATAGTAGTACTGTAATGCTTCTTTGGGGTCTGTGGCTTCAAACTTGCGAACATACAGCATGATAAGCCGAGCCAAGTTCAGTCTTCGAGCAGGAGGTTTATCACTAGGATCAACTGACACTGCAATAACAATCATAGTGACAGCAATGATGATGATGATGATGATGATGATGATAATAATAATAATAATAAATTCAAGCAATTGGATCATTCGCAGTATCAGTACTTAGATACAGTTCTGGAACTGTTAACTGGTGCCAAGAAGAACTGCAAAAACTAGATAGGAAAATGAAACTGCTAACTATCCATGGACAGCATCACCCAAAGGCATGCACAGATCACTTGTATGTTCCCAGAAAAGAGGGAGGAAGGGGCCAGATACACTTAGAAGAAGCCTATAGAGTAGAAATTACAAAACTGGTGGAATATGTAGACGGAAAGGAAGATCCACTAATACAGATTGTCAGAATGGACCAACACAGCATCAACTCAGCAGTGTTACAGACAGCTAGACACCTCAAGACAGCAGTACAGAGAGGAACAAAAATAATGGACAGCATAGCAGAGAAAACAAAAGATGGCAAGGGAAGATGATGCATGGACAATTGCCACTTAACTTAGATGAGGAGGTGGTGGATATTGAACAGTCATATCAATGGATAAAATCTGGAGGCATTAAGGAAGAAACACAGAGTACAACAGTGGCAGCTCATGACCAAACAATAAACACAAACTATTTTAAAAATAAAATTTTGAAGGAAGAAATTAACAGTAAATGCTGGTCACATAATCAACATGAAGAAACTATTGACCACCTAACCTCAGGGTGCTCCATTATGGTGAAGAATAAAGACTTAATGAGAAATGATTACATTTGTGCACATTGCATTACTCAATATGCAAAGCGCTAGTCATTGAAATGACAAACGGTACACACGCACGCCCAAGCCAGTGTGTAAACAGGAAGATGTTACAATGTTGCGGAATCAAGCAGTACACACAGACAGAAAAGTTACAGGAAATAGGCCAGATATAATAATTAAAAACAAGAAACAGAAAACATGCACACTGATAGATGTGGCAGTACCTGCAGACAGAAATGTTGTGCAAAAGGAAGAGGAAAAGAAGCTAAGCTAAAATATTAGAGTTTATGTATACAGATACAATGAATGTCAAACCTGAAATGTAAGATTATACCAGTAATAACTGCAGGCACCAAAATAGTAACAAGAGGTTTAAGGGAAAATCAGAATGCCATACCAGGAAAACATTCAATAGATCCAATACAAAAGAAAAGCTACACTTGGAACGTCATGCACAATACAGCAAGTACTGCAATCTGAAACTTGAAGCCTGAGCAGTGAGCATCACCATTGGTTCAAGAGAAGTACTAGCAAGAAAAGACCTGTGACAAGAGATGACGACAACTATGACGACGACAACAACAACAACAACAAAAAACAAAAACAAAACTACAAACCAAATATCATGCAATATGCATATATATCACAAAAAGAGACAACAAAAATAAGAATGTACAAAACAATAACAAGACCAGTGGTGCTGTGTGGCTCAGAAGCACGGTGTTTAACGGCAAATGGTGAGAAACATTTGCGTATTTGGGAAAGGAAGGTGCTGAGAAAAATAACTGGTCCAATATGTGTAGGAGGATACTGGAGGAGCAGAACAAATGAAGAAGTGAGGCAATTATTTGGAGAATTGGACATAGTAACAGAAATAAAAAAAGGAAGATTGAGATGGCTGGGACATGTAGAGAGGACGAGTGAGGAAAGGGTAGTAAAGACGTTATATCAGAACATTCCAGAAGGAAGTAGGAGTGTAGGAAGACCAAGGTTAAGGTGGATGGACACTGTGAGGGAGGACCTGAGGAGGATGGGTGTCACAAACTGGAGGATATGTGCACACAGAAGAGACGACTGGAAGATGGTCGTGAAGGAGGCCGAGGTCCTACAAGGACTGTAGAGCCATGGAGTAGTAGTAGTAGTATCATAAAAAGAGACAGCAAATGTCAACAATATGAAGAGACAACATATCACAATGTATCAGCGTGCCCAATATGTGCTGGCAAAGAACAATACATACACAGACATGATACAGTGTGTGCTACCATATGCAAGGAAATCAGGGTAAAATGTAACAACAAGCACAGGTAAAATCATATAACAAAGTCAGTAGAAACAAGTCATGAAAGTAAAGGAACCATACTATGGAATCAACAAGTGAAACCTGACAGAATCATCCCTAACAACAAACTGGACATCATAGTGCACGATAATGAAGAAGGAACATACATGTTACTAGACACCGCAAATTCAGGAGACAGATTTTTGATAAAGAAAGCCAAAAAGATTTTAAAATTCAAAGACCTTACAAAAGAAATTCGGTGCATGTGGAATGTAAAATAAAAAGTGATACCAATAATAGCCTAGGAAACTGGAACCATATCAGATTCATTGAGAAAATACCTGAGCAATATACTTGGAAAGCATGCCAGCAAGGAATTACAGAAAAGAGCCATAATGGGCACTGCACACATAACAGTATCACTTATATTAACAAGGACTTACTACATCAACACTGTACTTAACAATAATCACAATGTCTCAGAAACTGCTTCTAACTTTAAGTGAGATTACTCACTTGAATATGGAAGCAATCAGCTTCCAAAACATTCTGATTATTAAGTATGGTGATGAAAAAAATTCTTGTTAATGTAAGTGATACTATTCATGTGAAGTAACTGTCAAGAACTTACATGCTACAAAAACGCACATACTTCGGGAACTACTAATGTAAAAGTACAAAATGTTAATCATGAGAAATAGCATTACCCATACCATAACTGTAATCACAGACTGGCAGCAGCGTAATATACCCTTGAAACATGGCTAGTTCCTGGTATAGCACAGTTGGTATAGAAACCCACTCTGGGCTGGATGGGCTGGGGATAGAATGCTAGTGGGGGTGAAATTTTCCACACCTGTTCAGACTGTCCATGGCACCCACTCAGCCCCTATACAATTGGTACTGGGTCATTCCCGGAGGGAAATTGGCAGAAGAACCACCCAACCCCATCTAGCCCCATAGTTAAAGAAAGAGCAGAACTATACCTCTACTACCTGTCTGTGCTCTCATGGCATGTTACATGGTAAAGTTTTGATCTATATTAATTGTAAACACCCCACATAAAGGTGGTGGTGGTGGTGATGATGATGATGATAATAATACCTTACAATAGAAATACAGCGCATGTGGAATGTAAAAACAAACGTGATACCAGTAATAATAGGGGCTAGTGGGACTATTTCAAAGTCATTTAGAAAACACATGAGCAACATACCAGGAAAACATGAAGTCAAGAACTCCAGAAAACAGCCACATTGGGCACTGCACACATACTTTGGAAAGTGCTAATGTTAAAGTACAATAGATTCAACACTGAAACTAACGATATAAGCACCAACAACAGAATAGCTGCAACACTGTATTCCCTAGGGACATAGTTTGTCTCAGGAATATAAGTATAAATACCCCGCATAAAAGAGATGATGATGATGATGACAACAACAACAACAACAACATCACCATCATCATCATCATCCCATAAAACATAATAACCCCTTCATCAAACCTGGTTACCATCTGGCTGCCAGCACTTTATTCCTGAGCATTTATATTCCCTACTCCACTGTGCCAAATATTAATAACTCAAAAAATCTTCAATCCCCCCCCAAGAGGAAGATAATTTGGTTATTATTCATTAATTGAGAAACAGTATGTGTGATTTGTGAGGGTTTTATCCAAAAGATTTGCACATACTCACATAAAGGAGCCTGCACATTTGATGGAACTCCTAGCAGATGATGTTCATTGAGCGCTATCGCAATGTGAACAGCATGAACCTGTAGTTTTTCAATACGAGCCAGAAATTCAATTGCTGCTTCAAATTGGCCTGTTAGAATAAGAACTTGAAAGTACACGTGAGGCTGATTGTGTGCATTGTAGTGACTCTCACCTGAATGTGGAAAAAATAAAAACAAAAATAAATAACAAATACAAATAAAAAATATATTAATTAAAAAACATTTAATAATTTGCAAAAAAATTCATAACTCATGCAAAACTTACATTTGTTTTTATGTTTAAAATGCAGGGATAGAATATATCACAAACAGCTTTCTTACCAAGGAAATCAGACAGAAGGGGCACGCATATGTGCAAATACACACATAAAGAAAAACCGAACCCATAGAAATAATATTACTAACATCATTCAGCAGTTGCCTGTGAGACAGATGACAGCTGGAGGGGTATTCAAGAAATTCTCCATATTTCATAGAACCAAAAGTTTCTTTATGGTGTTCACAAAAGCCCACCACTAGATTCTCTCTCACAGTGCCTGAATTCAGTGTGCGAGAGAATCTAGTGGTGGGCTGAATTCAGTCCACATGCCTATTTATTTCCTACCGGTACTTAAACCTTTTGTTGTTGGTAAAGAAACCCAGTTTAGTAGGCTACTCATCAATATTTACCTGACAGTAGAAACTGGCATAACAATGTTAATATGTTATCCCCATATACATGAATAGATAATATGATCACCTTCACAACTACATTAGTCCCTGACTAAAATTTTTCCCTTTGTTGCATAGTTCATCAAAACTGCTATTAGATGCTGCACTGCACTGATAACACAAAATTGTGCATGGCAGAGTTTTTCTCTTCATTAGTGTGTTAAATTTATGGTGATATCTACCATATTCCTCAAGTATTAATGACTGCAAGTAAGCAAAAGTCATTCTGTCTGTAGCCTGAGTGTCTGCACTGTCTTCTTCACGAATCTGACAAAGTTTCAACCATAAATAATCATCTGCAGTTTTGGCTACTTCTGAATGTTCATCATTCACATCGCATGATCCAATGACACAGTACACAGCTCTGAAAGGGAACATGAATACAGGACACAAAATCAGAAACTGTAACAATCATATTTGATCACATAATTCACATACATTTTTCTGAAAGCAGTGTGGTTAAGAACATGGGTGCATGGTTTATGCAAACATCAAAGGAAATAGTCCTACATGGAAAATAATGTGTCTGTTTCACTTGTGCATAAAACAGACAAACTGGGCTTCTTTTTCTGTTCAGTGTAATGTCTTAATGCTTTCATTACACTTCTTTAGACAGTTAACATTTTTCGGTACACTCTGTACAAATAAAGATATCATTGAACTGCAGCATCAATTACCAAATCAACACACATCCATATACAGTGAAACCTCAGTCCTTTGTTTCTGAAGGGCTTATGAACAGCACATGAAAAATGTGGGACAATGACAGTTGCAGGAATGGCATTACATCTATCAGGAACACACAAACAAACAAAAACATTGAAATTTTACATTCTGCAATTGAGCTTACAAAAACAATAAAAAATAAAAAGTTATGTTAACACGTGGCAGCAAGTACCTCTTGTCCAAAGAATCTATTACTGACAAATGTTTAATCTGAAATAGTCCTGATTTCAAGTTTGAAATGTCCTGCTTGTTACACCCCTTCTTCATACCCATTACTGCCACCTCCCTCAAGATCATCACACAAATCATCATCTATGCTGTAAATGCCATGTGTTGCAACATCCCCCCCCCCCCCCCCCACACCAAAAAAAAAACAACAAATAAACAAATAAAAAAAAAATTTAATAAAAAAAAAACAATTCCTACAGCAATATTTAACTTAAGGTG
>Ga0123354_10014859_pt1 | contig 12128 bp, 7 predicted proteins | sample TergutLab28metaG_2_FD_97872 | JGI IMG/M metagenome (GOLD analysis project Ga0123354, IMG submission 97872) | Labiotermes labralis P4 segment gut microbial communities from Petit-Saut dam, French Guiana - Lab288 P4 | ecosystem: Host-associated > Arthropoda: Insects > Digestive system > Gut ... | reverse complement strand
CACCGCTACGATAGAGTGACTTTGCGAAAAGTAGGTTTCGACGGCAAATGCGCGCTGCTCGTTGGACCACACCATCTTTACGACTGCGGAGTGTTGTAACGGGAACTTCCCAACTACCTGCAAATTTCGAGCCCAACCACACCCTTCTACGGCCTCCCCTCCTTTCACAATGCCCTACTGAAAGTATGGAGGGTATTTTGCCCCACCCTGTATAACAACAACAGTAATTTAATGTTCTGATGCAACAGCCATAAGACCAATTACATTGACAGCATAAGAATATAAGAAAAAAAATACATAAAATATCTAACCACAGACATAAAGACATGAGAAATGATACAAACACAACAAGTTTTAGTACGCTTACCTGTAATTGGCATAATTAATTTAACAAACAGTTAATCAACACAATCCTTCCGTTGGATGTACCAGTATCTCTACTGATGGCATTGGCCACCAAAGTGGAAGGATTGATGAGATGTTTAAAGTCAGTATTAAACTAAGTAACATCTCTGAGATTTTGATTTGGTTCACAAGCCCCGATAGTTTCCATCAGGGTATGAAAAATTTTGAAGCAACATAGACATCAAGTGAAAAAGGCAAATCTTGGTGACACCCCCGAATGCTTAAAGTATGAAATTTCAACTAATTTAGGACATTAACCTAATTCTGTTTTAAGTCGCTGAAGAAGCGACTATGACAGAGCTAAGAAAATCCACAGGATACACGCTAGCTTACAGGCATCAGTGGAATAAAATTCCAAGCACCAAGGGCATATTCTAACTTTAGGCATAGCCGATGTGCACGTCGGAAGGCTCTGTAGAGGGAAAGGAAAAGGTTACCTTCGAAACAACCGCAGCAACCTAACTGCCTGAGAAAATATATAATCCTTGTGATGTCAGGGTTACTGAACTACAGAGCAGTGACCAATGGAGGGGACACTGACCATATATCAAGGAACAGGTGTTAATTTTCTGCATGGTATTTTGCTTGCCACCATATAAATTTTGGCTGCCATGACAAATTTTTTCTTTGTTTTCCTTGGCCCTTCCAGGCAAGTACCAGATAGGCACAAGCACTACTTGTGACACCCTGTACTGCTGACTTGTAGATTTCACTGCCATCTGCCGTCACAGCGCGGTTAATTAAACCAAAAAATAAGATAAAATAAAATTAGAATTGAGACAGCATTTATAACTTCTGTACGTCATAACTTGATTTCATTTTCTCTGCAGTTATCATTCCACGCATTGAGAAGACCCTGGCTTATATAATCACTGAGCTGGATGAACTGGAAAGAGAAGAATTTTACAGACTGAAGAAGATCCAGGACAAGAAGAGGATTGCTCGTCAGAAAGCCGAACTGGCGGCAGAGAAACTAAAACAAGCGGCACTTGAGATGGGTGCAGACGTGCATCCACCAAACATGTTAGATGAAGGGGATGAGGACCTTCTTTTCTAGATACTGTTTTGCTTGTAAATATAATTCAATGAGGAATAGTGTGTAGATGTAATTAATGTTTACACAGGAAGGGTATTTATTATATTATGGATGTAGAAGTGACATAAACTTTGTACCCTCACTCTCTGTGTACAAATTATGTAAAGGAGATGCTGAAGAATTCGGTATCCAGTCTTGTCTGTTTTGCTCGTAGGCCTTTCTGAGTGCTGCTCTTATCTTAGACCCCTTTTGTTTTTAATGCACATTTGTTGTGCTGTCAGGAACAGGGATGTTGGCACATAAAGACGCACATAAAGTACCATTCCATTCGGCTCTATTCGGAGCGTTGATTTGGAATTTCTTTCTCAGGCCATAATTTTTGCAGGTTTACTGCAGCTGATGTCACTTCAAGAGTAAAAGATATCTGAACAATAATTGTCCATACTTTACTATCTGTGACACTATCCTGAGTGGAGCCTGCAGCATGCATACTTGGTCCTAGCTGTTTACCTTATGCTCAAAAATGTATAGCTGTTCCTGTGAACATGCTTGTACATAAATCATTAACTCATGTTATAGATATTGTGACGGTTGTAGGTGATTGAAAGTGCTTGAGTCTCATCACCTGTAACACAAAATAGTCACTGACATGCTACTGTGAGAGGCTGATGTCATTTATGTTAAATAGAAAAGTATTACAGTCAAACACAACACTATTATTTATCATTACATGCTGCATGTTTCGGTTTAACGAACCATCATCAGGCATTACTCTACAGAAATTTAAAAGTAATTTTTGTGATGTAATGCCACATGACACATAATTTAACTGAAACATGCAGCACTGTACAACGAATGTGAAAGTGTTGTGTTTGAGTGTGATATTTATATTGTATCTAATATAATGACACAACAGGATGAGTCAGAATAAAAAAAAAAAACTAATGCTATTTATGTTATACCAATTTTCTCTTTGTTCATGGCAGATCTATGTTCACAGGTTGTTTTAGTAGAATTTACAGGATTTCACGGATTTTTCAGATAGTTTTATTTCAAAAGATACTAACATTTGTACCTCACACAAGTTGGTATTGTTATCAGTTGAGATGTTACCTTACTGGGCCAGTTGTATATCAAGGATAAGTCAGACTTTCACATTACTGCTTACTTTGTTACTGCTCATCTGGAAGATCGTCATGCCTGAAATGTGTGATATGGACAATAAAGTACAGTGCTAATGCAGCTGTGCATTGTACTTCTTTAACAGGCCATGCAAGTTATAAATTCATTATTGGTATAAAGATATGCTTATTCTGTCACACAGACATTATCCGCATTAGTTCTGTGTTGTACTTTCTCTGACGGCAATGTCGTATTTTATTGAGATGCATTATGCTTGTAGACGGGCATTTATAAATAACCGTTTAGTGCCGATACGTGTATCATTTTTTCAGGGCTTCCGTAAGACATCTGAATTTGCCTGCATTCAGGTCACTTCTCATCGAGAAACAGACTTAATGAAAGATATAGCCACAAATTCAGTATGCAGTGAATTAATGTTAACTGTCAGTACATTCCATCAGAAGAAAAAAAATCACTCATTTTAATTTAGTTTTTAGATGATACATGAACTGCACGATGAATTCCTAAACTAAGTGTTACTTTTCCATGCCAACTACCTGTTCAGTATGTCTTTACAATTTTGAAAATTTCTTGTGTCATTTAATCACCTCGAAATACCACTGAACTAAGGCTTCAGAGAGGTTGACATTTTGCATACAGTCTAGAACAGTGGTTTTGAACTTGTAAGATGTACATGATTTGATATTTCCATAAATGTTATTAAAGGAAGTTTGTGTTCACATAGCAGAAATTGGTTCATTAACAAAGTACATAGTTCGGTTATGGGTACAGTAGAGGTTATTAAAATGTAGTTTATTAGTAACAGGGGTACTTCTCAGTGGCAGTGTTTATTAATCAGGGTAGATGGATACCTATATAGATGCTTGTCAGCCGTTTTGATTTATTTTTTTTCCATTATTTAGGAGTTGTTTATCAGATTGATAAAGTAATACTCCCAAAACAGAATTACACATCCATGTAAATATACTGTATATTTTGTAGAATATAACAATGTACACTTGATGTAAAATATCTGTTTTGGACAACACTGTTGCATTAACTTTTAAATTCTCATGCAAATGTCGTAGGTGACGCGTCTGTGACTTGATTGTAATTTTTCTTCATCATGTAATGTATAATTACTGCCCATCAATATTATTTAAACATGGTGAGCAAAATTACTTTCTTTCAATAAACTTTGACTGTCTGCATTTTACACATGTCTTCTAAGTTGATAGCTACCACAGATCCTGTCATATGTTATCATTGGCTGTTGTAGGATGAAATGAACTACTTAAAATGTTACTGACCAATCAGTGAGTACTTCAAATTGAAAAGGGAAAGCTGTAAAATAAATGTAATTGAAATCACACAAGATAGTGGCAGTGTCAGTATCGTCATGTGTGAGGTGAAGCATGAGTAGTAATGATAAGACGGCAAATGTTTATTACATTGAATTGAACTTTTCAAGGTGGACATTAAAGGATGTACTCGAAATTATGAAATACAAAGATAATTATGAATATATGAAATATATATAACATCCCATCATTCCGCCGCAGAACACAGGGTTTCCACAAGAATCCTCCATCTCACTCTATTCTTGGCATCAGTTTTGATCTCCATTCAGGTCTTCTTAACTCTTTTGGCCTCTTCGAGCACTGTTCTTTGCCATGTATTCCCTGGTCTACCCCTGTGCTGTTTACCTTGGGGGTTCCACTCTAGGGCTTGCCTGGCTATATTTTTGCAGTGTATGGCCCAGTCATCCCCACTTGCATTTCCTGATCTGCAAATCTATTCTAAGTTGCTTCATGTGCTTCCACAACTCTTCATTCGTTATCTGGTCAGGCCAGAAAATTCTCAATATTTTCCTGAGGCATTGAATATATGAAATAAAGAATGAAAAAAAAGGAGTAATGAGCATGATGAACAGAACATCAACAAGGAATGAGTAATAAAAAATGAAAAATGTGCAGAAGGCATAGGAAGATATGGGAAAATAGAGCTAGAATAGGAGGAATTTTAATGTTGTGAATTGAAGGAGTCATGTTCTCTAGCAGCAAGGAATACAAATGAATGTTTCAACATTCGTTTGAATTTTATAACACATTGATGATGTGCCACCTTAACAGTAACAGCAGAGAACATTGAGATAAATACCTTGGAACGGAATAAAGGGGTGTAGGCATGTTTGAAGAAGGAATGAATAATAAGTAAATCTAAGGAACATCTTGAATGTGCAACTCAAAGGAAAATGCATGGGAAGAAGAGAAGGTAGTGTAAGTTCAAGGGCTTAGAATAGATGTGCAGAAGGAAGGTGGACCATGGGAGGAAATTAGGTAGGAAGTAGATGGACAGGTTTCATGCTGTTGTATGCTGGGTTGTGGTACTACTGTATTTGAGGTTTGAGAAGATGGACATAGTAAGTTCTCCAATACGTTGGTACCCACCCATCAGACTACACCTTGTCATAACCTGTAAAATCACCTCTGTGAAAACACTTAGATTTTATATTGAGACCTGGTTGTAAGGTGACCCATATAACATGGCAAACGTTGCAGAAGGAGGTATGAATTATGGTGAATGAACTGGCCCTAAAATGCACGTGTGTATATTCATGCACACATATGTACCTTTACAGTGACAGTATTTGGTGTGCTACTAAATTCTGAGCTACAGTGTATGAGTGGGCTGTCTCATGGAATAGGTTGAGACACTGGAATATTTATTGACATTTTGATGTTTGGATAAAGCATTTTCACGGCTGTTTTATTACTATGCTATAATTACAACAGACTGTTTTGGCTTTGCAGAAAAATAGAAACAGCATTGGTAAAGCCATTTGTTAGTGATACATGTAAAGTTCACCCTAGAACAGGCCACAAAGGTTCATAGGGGGAGTAGAGGTATAGCTCCACTCTTTCTTTAACCTCGGCGCTAAATAGGTCAATGCCACGCCCCAGCTGCTTTACTCCCGGGAAAGACCCGGTACCCATTGTATAGGAGGCTACCCAGCCTCCTATACAATGGGTAAAGGCCTCGGGGCCACTCTGGATGGGTGCAGAAAATCTCACCCCCACTGGGATTCAATCCCCGGACCGTCCATCCTGTAGCGAGTCACTGTACCGACTGAGCTATCATGGCCCATGTTAGTAATACATGCATATTGTTAAACCACAATATACTATCCATGTTGGACTGATAACTATACGTGTATTTGAATTTTGAATAATTTATTACACACTAATTTCTTTCTTAGCACCGAATTCAGTGCATCTAGTATTCGGATAGAAAAATGTCGTGGAATAGAGGAGCACCCAAGATTAAATTTACTGTACTGCATAAGAGGTGCATGTTAGGAACTTGTATGCTGTTGGAGTAACATATGCATGATGCAACATTGTGGTATCGAATGTGCGTGTTCTCTTGTCAGACTACTCATTAATATTCCTCTATGGCCATTTATATTTATCCTGTCCACCACAGTCATGCAGATGAAAAGTCCCACTATGTGGGCAGAGTGTAGCTTTATATACTGGCTTAGTGAATCGACTGAAAACTTGTGATCATTTGGTGGTCATCACAAGTGTTGACAGTCCAGTATTATGCAAACATTTCTCATCCATTGTATTCACTTGAGCTCATAAATCTGTGAAATATTTGCAGGGTCAGTGCTTCTTATAAAGGTAGTTCTTTTATTATGGAACTAATTATCTGTAGGGGTGTTAGCTGCCACCAAGAATTTATTCTAAGAACTATGTTGTAAAATTGTATGAAAATGAATTTTACAGTCATAAATATATGAATTAAGAATTCTTATTTCCAATTTGTGTTGTTCCCCTGCTGCTGCTGTTGTGGCAACAAAATGGAAGCAATTGATATATGGAAAATGTATGCAGAATTGTGGTGTGGGTTTTCTGGTAGGAGGAAGGCCCTTGGAAGATGGTGGTGTAGATAGAAGATTACAGACCTTTTCCAGCTGCTTATAGGGTGGTCTTTATGCATCATGATCTTTGTGGTGTGAATTTACCAATGTCTGAGAAGAAACATAACTTGCAGTGTGTAAATCAGTAAACCTGAGTATCTCTGAACTCTAAATGGTAAAGCCCTCTTGCTCTGCCCTACAAATATACTAAAATAGAAACAGGATCCTTTAAATAAAATACTAGCATGGAAAGGGTTCATAGTGGATGTTATGGAGGTGGGATGAGATATGTAGACAAGATGGATGAATCAGAGTAAATCCATTGGCAACATTTTGATATAGTGATATGTGCTTTATAAAGCCAGTTTTCTAATTGCTATCTCTAGAATATAACATGTGATAGAATCTTTGAATCTAAAATTAGAAGCTTAACAATTAATAAATAATGTTCAGTAAACAGATATTACATTCATTTGCTTGCTTTGTGTACCACAAGGTTAACATACAAAAATTCTAAATTCTCTCAACAGAGTGTGTTGGTGTGTTGTGTATGGTCTTCAAAACAAACAGTGGTTATTGCCATATAAAACCTTAAATGATTGGTTTTTATTACTATACGACAGTGTGTTTACTGTGTGGTATGTTCTGAATTTTTAAATATAACTCAGTTTTAAGTTAATTTTTAAATATAATTATGGTTAATCTTAGTATTTAAGGGCTGAAAGATGATCTCTTAGGTTCTGGCATACCAAACTTGTCTTACAGCATTAAGAGATAGAGCAGCAGTTTAATTTAATATTGATCTTCAGTTTATGGCCCTAATATATGCATAGAAGAAGAAATAGGTAACAATTTCAGTTATCACAGAGGAAAATTATCAGATTTTGGAGGTTAGGAATGGTTCTGAATTGTCAGATAAAAATGTATGCCTACATAAAAAGTGTCAAGAGTCCTTTTGTGATGTGTGGTTTTGCTTTAATTATTCCTCAGCAGTTATCTGAGAAACTAAAGGAAATTTGGTCAGAATTTCAGCAAGTTGTATGAAAGAGAAAGAGAAGGATTGTGCAGGTAGGTAAAGTGACAGATTTCTGCTTGTACGGTACATATGATACAACGGTATGGTTAAATACTGCTATGTCAGACTTTTGTATCTGATTCTGAGCCAGTTTAGTCCAGTTTATATTATCAAATCCCATTTTCTTGAGGTTAGTGTTATAGTAACCTCTGTATAATTTTTCTTACATAGGTTCTTAACACACTGAACCATTATCCAGTTAAGTGTTTCTCACATGGTGTTACAAGTGCAAGGATGAATTTTATGAGATGCCTGACCAATACATCTTATAAAGCTTAAGTGAAGACATGTAGATTAAAATTCTATACTGTTTTGAATCCTATTTCTTTTTTATTGTCGCATATTAGTTACTGTTTTTCCTTTGCCTAAGCAGCAGGGAACAAAGAATCAGGTCAAAATGAAGTGGAAGTAAAACTCCAGACATCCTTAGCCATCATACTAGGCAAATGTGCGTGGGCGAGTTGAAGGTCTTGTACCCAATAGGTTATGATTGCACAAACTGGTCCGTTATTGATGAAGATAAGATTCTTGCTCCTTGGCAAATTAAACCATTTAAATTAACCTGTAGCCAGTCATTGTTTTGGCTTTGGTACTCACTAAACACTATTCTGTTCGTAAAACATTTTTCAGCTTTGGTGAGATAAAAGAAATTTCTAAACCTTTACGTAAAGACTCGGCCTTGTCTGCCCAAAGAGATCGGTGAAATTGTGTATCCTTATTTGATTAGGACTTCGCTGTTTCGGTGAGTTAAACTGTGATAGCGTTTCATGAGTGAATGCATGAAATGAAAGCGGAAATTTAGTAAGAACTGACGAATGCACTAATGCAGTTAGTAGCACAATGAAGTAACGCGTGGTTTCTGGGTGTAAACAGAGCCTTGTTGACTGGGCGGACCTCAAGTGCAGCGTAGGGTTGTCATGTGAGCTTGGGCTGTATTTGCAAGGGTACACATGAGCAGTGGTGTAGCTAGATAGGGATGAAGTAATAACATTCTACATATAATAACTCATGCATAGGAAATCGTAATTCGTATGTCTAGATGTGTAGGCAGCTGAAATATTCATTATTCAGCAGCACATGTTATTGAATATCACAGCACGGTGGCTGTTAAAGCACGTGAATAATAATAATAATAATACATAATACATAAATTCCTTGAACAGACACTCAGGCACATCAGCTAATACACGTTGCCACATCACGAGTGACGTCGCTACCCCCCCCGCCCCCCCCCCCAAAGCGCCAGGGCCCCAACACAATATAAACCGTATATTATAATTCAATTTTAAACTTCTATTATTACTTTCCCATATGCCAGGGTGCACAAATCCTGGGAGCCTTTTCATCGGGGCGAATCACTTTGTACTATGGCACCGGATATTGTGTACTGTGGCACCTGATATTTTGTGCTGTGGCACCCAGTGTTTTGTACTGTGGCACCTAATATTTTCATCATAATTACTGCACCTTCCTTGCATACAAAAATGTGCTTATGCAGGAATAGCTCAGTAGGTATAGCGACACGCTACGGGATGGACGGTCCAGGGATCGATTCCAGGTGGGGGGCGAGATTTTCCGCACCCGTTCAGACCAGCCCTGGGACCCACCCATCCTCATGTACGACGGGTAATGGCTCAGTTTCCCGCGGGTAAAGCGGCCCTGACGTGGCGTTGGCCTCCCACACCACAACTGGTGCCAAGGGTAAAGAAAGAGTACAGCTGTACCTCGACTCCCCTTCTGGGCCTGGTCTAGGGTTAACTTTACATTTACGAAAATGTGTATCAGTGCACGTGCACCGAGCACAACGCGCCAGATAACAGTGAGTGTCACACATAATTTCATAGTTGTGGGCCCCCTGTATGGATCTTGTTTCTTGTCACCCTTCTGGGACATGGAATTTGGAGGTGGCTCCCAGATTTTTGGAAAATGTGTGCACTCCTGGCTTATACATCGTTTAAAGAGGGGAGTGATAGAAATATTTCAACAGTATACTCTAAATATATAAAAATAAAACGTACACAATTCTGGCATCACCGTTAGTAGCAATTAAATAATCAATAATAAAATTATTTGTTGTAATGGGTCGTTACGCAGCCAAGGTTGATTTGTTTCCACCGTTTCAGGAGACCCGTTTTGTTTCCATTCTCCCATGTCAAGATGTCTTGGGCGTATAGACCTTTCAAGATGGAACCCGGAGTGAGTAAACAAAATGACCGCCGCTAACAAATCATATATTTAAAAAAAATTACATTTATTTATTGAATTTCTTGTCATTTGGTTCAATAATTTAAATTTTTTGAGCGTAGAAAATGTACTTTTTGTTTAAAGGAATTATTTTCCACCCATTTTGCTGCTTCCTGCATCCACCCCACCAGGTACGCTATTGCATACTGGTCATTTCTTCTCACGGTGTTTAATTTTTAATATTTTGCTTGGTGCCAATTCTACATGATTCATGCCATATATTTTAGGAACAGACTTCTTCTAATATTTAAGTAAAAGTTAAATTGAGTACTTTAAACGGTACTACAGGGTTGATTGATAGATTAATTGAAGTTGGAAGACGCTGTGGAATGGAAATGAATGTAGAAAACCCTAAGATAATGAGAATCTCAAGGCAACCATCCCCGGTGCAGTTTATGATAGATCTAAAACAAAGGGAGAATGTGGAATATTTCAAATATGTGTGTAGCCTGATAACAAATGATGTAAAATGTTTACGTGAAATTAAATCCAGGATTGACATGGCAAAAGCAGCAGTCAACAAGAAGAAGAATTTTCACCAACAAATTAGACTTAAATTTAAGGAAGAAATTAGCGAAATTTGGACACTTCGGAAAATAGATTAGACACACCCGGACAGTTTTGAAATGTGGTGCTGGAGACTGATAGAGATCAGTTGAACCGATCATGTAAAAACTGACCAAGTATTATGAAAAAATCAAGGAGGATAGAAACATCCTACATACGACAAAACGATGGAAGGTAAACTGGATCGGTCACATCATGCGTAGGAACTGCTTTCTAAAAGATGTTATTTAAGGACTCATAGAGGGAAGGACAGAAGTAACGGGAATACGAGGAAGAAGACGTAGGCAGTCACTGGGTAATCTTAAAGGAAAGGGAGGGTACTGGAAATTGAAAGAGATGGCAGCAGATCGCACATTATGGAGAAGTGACTTTGGAAGAGGCTGTGGGCACAAGGCAGAATACATGATATGTGAACACTTACAGAGATACATTCGCAAAAGTATTTAGGCCGTCATGTAACGTGGGAACTGACACATTGTGACAGGTGCTCGAATGACTGTTCGGGTCACCTAGCGACTTGCACATCTCTGACCAGGTAGAAAATACGAATTTCTTTCCGTAGGCTCACAACACAACGAGTGAGTACAGCAATTCAGATTATCATGAGTGCTGATGGGGACTTGTTTGTAAGTGATGGTAACCGACGGTCTAGAAGTAGACTGCTTTACCTGCATTTCGGAGATTTTTTATAAAGCCTACCAACCTGCCACAACCAAGCAGCACATTACTTGCCGACTTCCAACATCCCGTTTTTCGGCGCCTTCACAAAATTGCCAAAAAGCGACTATTAGCTTCGTCATATCTGCCTGCCCGTCCGTTCGCATGAATCAAATCGGCTTCCACCGGATGGATTTTCATTAAATTTGATATATGAGTTATTTTCAAAAATATATCAAGAGAATTCAAATTTCAATAAATCTGGAAGAGTAACGGATACTTTACATGAAGACCAATACACATTTTTCATCATATCTCGCCCAGTTCTTGCTATAATAAGAAGTGTTTCAGGCTAAAGCTTAATAGGATATCAAAACACAATTTTACGTTCAAAGATTTTCTTTTCGAAAATCTTGTCGTTTATAAGATAATGTGGGGAAATACAGTAGAGCCAGACAGGCCACAGATGCCAATATGGCGCATGCGCGTTGCATGGTGGATACCTAAGGCTACGGACACACACTCAGAATATGTAATACTTATTGCTTTTCCACTACAAGAGTGGTTGCAAGGAGGCGCCTCAGTGTTATGTTATACGAACATTTCCTCTCTTGTTCCTACTCACTGTAAAGGTTCACCTCCAATTGGAGTGATATCGCTACTTTAGTTAACCCTTTAGAGCCTAGCAGTTTCTTTACGTACCACCAGATTTAACTTTCAAAAATTCTACATGGTGCTCGATTTGTGTTGAGTGTTTTGTACGGGTCTGAGAACAGACAGCGACCTTTACTTTGTACGTCATTAACTGATTGGTTTTTATAACCGAGAAGAAAAGTGTTTACAGCGCGGTACGGACTGGATCTTTAAATAAAGCGGTCTGCGCTTCGGCTTTAAAGGGCTAAGTCTTTTCCTCGTGTCTTTCAATGCAGTAACTTACTATGAATTAAAAGGCTTTAGAATGCATTGTAAATGTCGGTAATGTGTGTGGGTGTGTGTGTGTGGTGTGTGTGTGTGGTGTGTGTGTGTGTGTGGTGTTGTGTGTGTGGTGTGTGTGTGTGTGTGGTGTGTGTGTTGTGTGTGTGTGTGTGTGTGGTGTG
>Ga0123354_10014858_pt1 | contig 12129 bp, 11 predicted proteins | sample TergutLab28metaG_2_FD_97872 | JGI IMG/M metagenome (GOLD analysis project Ga0123354, IMG submission 97872) | Labiotermes labralis P4 segment gut microbial communities from Petit-Saut dam, French Guiana - Lab288 P4 | ecosystem: Host-associated > Arthropoda: Insects > Digestive system > Gut ... | reverse complement strand
CTACTGTTCATTATGTAATTTTCTGTTTTTTATTGAGTGTTTGTGTTTTGACATGTTCCACATCCTTTTGGTTGTTGTGACCGTGTATGGATTAATGGAGTAAAAATAAATGAATGAATGAATTCAAGATGAGTATCAACTCTATAAACCAACTTCTACCTATATTTCCTACATTTGTTCACCAATCTGGGTGCAATTCAGTACATAAGGTCAGCATAATGCTCATGAACAAATACAAGTTCTGTCACAATCACTGCAGAAAAGGCATACTTTCAGATTTAAATAAAATTTTGCCCTTACTTTCACATCTTTCATCTGATTTGGATGAAGTTTGGTACATACGTCCTTAAAAAGTTATTGAGTGTCTATGAGTTCCATGAAAAATGACAAAGTGAAAGCCATACTCTATTTAGCAGTGTAATGCATTTATAACCCTACTTTCCACATCAACTGTCTGATACAAATGCACATAATGCTGTTGAGCCTTACTGAGTTTTGTAAAAACTTGCAAAGGGAAGGGCATATTTTGCTTGCAGGCATTAATGAAATCACACTTACATGTATACTGTAAAGCCATACGACATTTGAAAGTAAAAAACACTTCGGTAATGTATGTGTATTGGGTCAGAGTACACTATTTGCAGTCAATATGCATCTGTAAATGAATATTCAGTTAATGGGTTACGTTTACAGTTCCATTCAGAACTTTTTAGTCCCTGCATGCCACAGCAGTTCATTTCTGAGAGGGTTACACCCATGACCGTACCTCTAGTGGCAGGATTATGGTAATGGCCAGGAGAGGGGACCTACAGCATAATGTAACTCACAGCTGTGATGGGGCTTACTGTACAATATTCTGAGTGATTCTGAGATGGTTCCAGTTGTCCCTGTTATTACTGGTATCATTTTTTATTTCTACTTGTACATTCCACAGACCACTGTGATCAAAAAGTATGGTGAATGCTGCTGCAGAGTGCAATCCAATGGATAGGCAGGGATCTTCAATACAGGAAGCGGCGCGTCGAACCTTAGTAACAGTGTGTGACAAGTTTCAACTTGTATGGTGCAGTCACTCGGTTGTGAGCTACGGTTGAGGGAAGGTGTGTTTTAAAGTGTGCCATAAATCATGGATCATGAACAACGCATTAACATGACATTTTGTTTCAAACTCCAAAAAAGTGCTAAAGAAACACACGAAATGTTAAAATTAGTTTATGGTGATGCTGCAGTGACCATGAAGATGGTTTACAAGTGGTTCGAGCAATTTCGTAATGGTTGTGAATCAGATGAATCAATCAAGACCCAACATCAAGGTTTTTTGACCGTGATGGAATTGTGAGAGCTGAGTTTGTACCCAGGAACACTACAGTGAACTCTGAATATTATAAGGACTTATTAAGAGTGTTTAAGAAATGATGTGTGTAGAAAACGACCTGAGAAATGGGCAAACGGTTTCATCTTCCATCATGACAACACTCTGTCACACACTGCTTCTGGTACGGAAATTTCTGTCAAATAAAAATATTACGGTGTGTCCTCATCCACCTTATTCACTGGATCTGGCACTGTGCGACTTCTGGCTCTTCACCAAAGTCAAAATGACCATGAAAGGTAAACGTTTTCAATCAATTCAGGACATCTGAGGCAGCCACGACAGCACAACTAAAGACACTCATGAAAGAGGACTTCAGAACTGCTTCAGAAAGTGGCAAGAATGATGGGATAAGTGTGTTTGAAGCGAGGGGGAGTATTTTGAGGGGGATTAATGGCAATGTGTCTTTTACTGTAATAATTTTTTTTATTTAAACATTCACCGTATTTTTTTATCACATCTCGTATACTGTGTTTCTACTGTAAGGCCTTTATATTTTAAAATCTTTTTGGCTTTTTCCTTGATCACATTTCTATCTCCTGAAATTGGAATGCCTATTTTCAGACATGTTCCTTTATTATTAATATGGATTATGATGACTGCTTTATTGTTAGGGATGGTTCTGTCAGTTTTCACCTGTTGATTCCATAATATGTTTTCCTTACTTTTATGACTTGTTTCTACTATGTTGGCACTTGCTCATACTGGTGTTCCTTGTCTAATTTTACCCTCTATATCCTTGCATATGGTAAAGTATAGTTAATCACAAGCTTTATATCATATCTCTATAGGTGTTGTTCTTTTGCCAGTATTGGACACAATGATATAATGTGGCCTACTGTCTCATTATTGTTGAAACAGTCTGCATCTACGGTATATTTCTGTTTGTAATATTTCTGTTCCATGATATATGGCTTGCAATGCCTGACATTACACTGCTATCATAGTCATTGTCATTGTTACCATCATCACCACCACCAACACACTTACCAGTCTCATTTATGATGCAATGCACGAGTTAAAAATAAACAAATTTTGAATTAACGTTTCTTTATTATTCATGTGTTCTCTTGCCTCAATTAACCAGGATAATTTAGAATATATTTTTAGAGAGTAATGAAAAATTAACACTCTCATCCATAAACAACAGCATAAATGGAAAAAGGAACGAACCTATGTAGCTGATGATAGACTCTATAATGGACAGTACCAGATCCCAGGCTGGATCCTGAAGTTCCACGCCATACTTTCCCACTAGCCGCTGAATACTCAACATCACTTCATATGTAACAACTGAATGATTACTCTTCAGTGCCTGTAAACCAACAAAATTTGAAATGTTGTATAAAGTATAAGTGCAACCTCTATCATAATATAATATAATCAGTTTCAAGCAATGACTGTAGCTAACAAAAAACACAACCAGAAATATGTTAATGATCTATAATGAGTTTCAGTGCAGCTGTGAAGTTAAATTATGCAGTACAGATCAGACCAACTTGACTACAATAAAATGAGTGCCCAACTCTTCTACCTTTTTGCATGCTATCAAACTGATTCAGTGTAATAATGAAGTGTTCATAAACTTCATGTATGTTAATGGTAAAAGTTTCACAATAAAGTGTACATTGTCATCACACAGGTACATATAACAAGGCAATAAGCAAGTTCATACTGCAATAATAAGCCTGACTTGTATTCTGAATGTATCTCATTAGAATCTAAGCTGGGCCACAGGCTGATGAAATAGTTTACATTTGTCACATCTGTGAGCTTCATGCATTATTATCGCACTAAAACACTCAGCAAATAAAATGGCTCAAAACTTCCAATAGTACCTATTTTACGTAAAAATCTAACCAATGCAGTAATATATGTCAACACCACTTTATTCAAACTGTTACACTCCCACATGTTTCAGTACTCTAAGGTTCATCCTCATGGAGTACTGACACACTTTGTGTGCAGGGTCAACAAAATGCATGTCCAGATGTAAAAGTAACATAAAACATGCTGCTCTTTAATCTGATAATTACATCTGGACATATATTTTGTTGTCCCTGCTCATGAAATGTATTTGTATTCCCTGAGGATGGCCACTTGAGGGCTGTAACATGTAGGATTGTGACAGTGTGAATAAAGTGGTATTAACATATATTAGTGCATTAGGCAGACTTTTATATAAAACAGTGACATAATGAATAATATAAAGTTCCAATAGTAAAATGCGTATGTTGCACAGTATGATACACTCACACAGAGAAATGATGGCAAGACTGATGTGGAAGTACATTTTAGTGTTGTGACCCTTTTGGTACCCCACAGAGCCATGTTGACATGAAACACAGCTCCACGTAACAAGCACACTTCTTGTGCAGCTCCTGGGTCTTGAAGTATACGGCACATGGTGTACAATGCAGAATGACCCATATGGGTGCCTAGTAAATTACGCATCACCTAGCAGGCAAACAAGAAGATCAATTAATCTTCTATCTATCAGTCTAACCAGAATCACAGTATTTGAAATTGCTTACTTGTATTACTATTTCCACACACATTAATTCTTTCTAATTACATCAATAAGTTTCAATCATGAAATTGCTTTTCTACAGAACAAATACAATATTTCTGTCTTCATAAAAGGTAATGTATATACTTCCATAAACCCAATTTACCACCACAAAGAACATAAAAACTGTTGGCCATTTCACCACCAACTAACATGAAAAATGACATCAAGCTACTGATTTTACTATGCATCATTCATTCACCCACCCTTTGGATCCATGAAGTTCTATATGTTGGAAGATGAAACAGCCAGCTTACACTAATAACAATTAAAAACAAACCAAAATTTGAAATTCAGAGAAGAAAGCCATCAGAAAAATTACATTACAGGAATTTAAAGCATCTGCAAAATAAAAAAGTGTCATACTATTCACTTGTTACTACCACAGAATTCAAAGTTGAGTGTCCTGTATAACAATGAATAGACATGTCCTGTAAACATTACGAACATAACAAACGGTAATATGTACCTTCCCAACAATAAAACGATGTTGACCCAAAATAATTCATCCTAATGCAGAAAACCTATGAACTGACATTAACCAAATATTCCACTAAAAAAAAATCTATAAATTCAATATGCAATTATACTGATTACTAAATTACACTAAATTAAATATCATCTATATAACTGAATATTCATAATTAAACAGTACACTGTATTGTCACACACGAACTCAACCAAGAGAAAATACCGCATTCTTGTTTAAATAGAGCATCAAATTATACCCAGTTACAAGAGTTTTGAAAGTTTTAAAGGGATAAACACTACGCAAATGAATATAGACAAAAGATATGTAAAGCTAAAACAAACAACAAAAATAGCATCAATATGGTAGGGAATTGGATCACATTCCCAGTACACTGAAATACATTTTGTATTTATGTAATTGTACATTTTTATATTTTAACCCTTTAACGCTGAACGACTTTTAAAGACGTCGCGGAGTGGGCCTTTAAATTGCTGAACGATTTATAAAGACGTTGCAAACAGTGTGTCAAAGTTTGGAAGAATTTTGTCCACTCCCATCTGAAATACGGTAGTGTTCTGGTAAGCCGCAGGACCCATGAAGGTCAGGGTTTCTCTGTGGAGAAGAATTAACTCCCTCCACCTCCTAAACCCCTCCACAAACCCTGATTTACATTGACACATAGCAACTGCGCAATTCTTTAAGTGAGTAATGCTGTTCGAGACACAGCTTGCCTGTGTTTATTGCTTGCTCTGCAGTTCACTGTGGGTTGAAATATCAACACTGTCCTATGAAACGAACTCTAATTATGTCCAGGAAGGTGGACAGTGGCATACTGTACCCATATAATTCAGACAAAACTAATGCTCTAAAATACGAGATATCCAAAAAAATTGATGTTTACAGCTACAGGAGGGCCCACAAATATGCTTCTTGTCATGCTGGGGTAATCTGTAGGGGTTGTGGGGTAGTAACATGCAATACGCAGCCATCAATCTACTAAAAACATTTTGGACACCCTTGAATAGCTGGAATTTTATACAGTAGTCACATCGTAGCTTTAGATCTGTTTTTTTGGTCACTGTAGAAGACATTCATATCTTAGTGGCATTAGGTTACTGCAACTGTGCCCAGTCATATGGAGGAGTGTAAATAAGGCAGACCATTGGAGGTGTCTATTGCAATGGCTGGGGAAAAAATCAAACTCGAGGAGGAAGTCATCAGTGAAATTCTGGTTGCTGACACTGACTCGGAATCAAAAAATGTTTTGCGACTCAAGAGTCGACATAACGCAGGCCAGCGAAATCATCCACCCAACTGTTTTGTTGTCTGTGTTCTTCTTGGGGCCAGAGATAGGGCAGTGTGTAAATGCACCAGATATGTTGTGGGCCTGTGCGTGGTGTCTTGTTTAGCAGAATATCACACCCAAGTAAATTTGTAAATCACCCCAATTTTGAATACTGTGTGTCATGATAAAACAGTGATCCAAGGTGCCACAGACCTGCACCAACCAGAATTATGTGAGAAATGAACTATTTACACCACATTTTATATAATGCATACAATTCACATGCCTAAATTTATTATAAAAATAGGTGAATATTTTTTTCTTGAATTAACCAATTCATAAGCAGATTGCAAAATTTTATTCCATTAAATATGAAGGAAAAGTCTATGAGATATGCTTTTTTTTTTAAGGGTAGGCTTTACAAATTAAAATCCCCAGTAAAAAATTTTGGCAGGCTGCATTGCACAGAGGGATTTAATTCCAGCGTGAAAGAGTAGGCATTAAAAATTAAAATCACCAGTAAAAAGTCTCAGCAGGCTGCGTTGCACTGAGGAATTTAATTCCATTGTTAAAGGGTTAATAGATTAGTCTGATGACTGACTAAATCAAAACATGTATCACCTGAATTAACGTTAACAAGAATTACTTCTTAACAAAGGCTGTGTTTTGACATTATACAAATACTATTTGTTGATAATTAATTTTTTCATAGTGTTATCATTTATTTACCTTCCAGCTGCTCTGACAATAAGCTTCTACATTGACAGTTCGACAAAGGGCACTGATAAAGGTATGCAGAGAGTCAGAAGGCAAGGTACTGTAACAGACAACTGTGTCCAGCACTTGCAGGCATGCTAGCACCACTTCCTCAGAGTTGCTCCAACAACACAGGTAACATGTATTCCTGGGAACACACCACATGACAATCTCCAAAGACCTCACATATGAAAAACAAGAAACTCTGGGAAGAATTTCATAACTACCTTCCTCAAAATGCTGCAATCTATATGCAGAGTTTCACAGACACCATGTATTCATTACCATACAATTTGGGGATGCAATTCTATGTATAACTTCATCACTACTCATTATGATAATATAAAATCTGCCTCACAGGGCACAAAAGTTTCACAATGTTGCAATGATTGTTAATCAAAATGTTATTAGCAGAAATCACACAGCCCACTTTCCTACTGCATAGAATTTTAGTCCTTTAACCCTTTGGCACTGTAATTAAATGTCCAGTGTGATGTACAATAGGTGAGAATTTAAGCGGGGAACGCATAATGAAGGCCATAATGGGCCATCAGCCATACCCATGTCAGAGTTTTGAGCATCACACAGTGTCACAAGTATACGTGACATTAGGCATCAAAGGGTTAATAATGACAATCTTACCATACAGTCCAACAGAAATCCTTAAATGGAACCCATACTGTTATGACAATACACATCTGAGCCCTATGACACAGAAAGTGGTGAACGAGATATTTTGCTACAAACACCCTGGGTAAACCCAGGGTGTTTGTAGCAAAATATCTTGTTCACTTCTTCTTCTTGCCACCAGGGTACATACATGACCATGTGGATTGATCTGTATCTTCTAATCAAAAAAAGCCAAACATCACACTGCCTAATTGTATTGCAAATTAAATGTCCAGCAACCATTCACTGTAAAGCATAACTTGCAAATGATTACTAAGCAAAAATTATTTCTCTTTGCACTGTTCAAGGCCATAAGTGAGTAGTTCTATGGTGCATTCACTGTTGACAAAAACACACATAAACTAAAAACAATCCTCTACTCCAGAAAATACTACCTGCCATGGTGACCAAGCATCTAGGATTTGGTCATCCACTGGTTAAGGTATACTGACACTAAATCTAAGCAACAGTATGCTAAATTTGGCAAAAATACACTTACTGAACAAGACCTGAAATAATGTCCTCATCCACATAAGCTGCATTGAACTTGATGACATTGACAAGCATAGAGAGAAATTCCTTTGTGCGAGCAACACCAATCACAGCTGGCATCCAGTGAAGTAGAAAAGCCCCCACCTCTTCTTCAAAGTACAGGATGTCTCTCCCATTGTCTGTCAGACTTTGCAAAAGCTCGAATCTGGAATAACAAAAATGTTTGTATTTTGCAAATACTATAAGGCACACACCTGGCACTACAGCCCCCTATGAGACCTGACTATCTTGAGATGGACTTTCTTATGATGGTACAGCCCCAGTCTTTTTTAACCTCTGGCCCCACACAGAGGTCAGATGTATCACATACTGGCTGCTTTGTTCCCAAGGAAAGTGTCCCCAGGACCCCAGAACAGGTCTCAACATGGTGGTGAGAGAAACATCTCAGAAGGCCAAACATCCAGTCACCTAACCTGTAATTAAGTCACTACACTGACTGAGCTAACTCAATTACTTTGCCAAAATCACTCCTTTGACTTGAAGAAATGAAGGTCACATTTATTAGTACATACTACAGAAACGCATCCATCACCCAGAATCAACTAGCATTTTATGTGTGCTCTTGCTAATAATAAATACTTTCTCTCTTAAAGTCCCCCAACAATAAAATCAACTTAATTCAAGTCATATAAGGGCACAGTCATTTCTAATAAAATACTATTAATCAAATCATCAAATTCATTCAAAAAACAGATGGTCTGACCTTTATGACTACTTGATTGATACTACTCACCTGTTATTTCTTGAAATTTAAATCTTTGTAAAACAGAAAGGGATACTGTTACTTTGACAAAGATCTAACCACACAAATAATTAATGGCTAGGGGAATAGGAATTCATGAAACAAAACATTTAAAGCATAAATTTCATTTAAAAAAAACTGATGTAGCTAATTACAGACCAATTTCATTAATAACAACATTTGCAAAAATTTTGGAAAAAATTATGTATAGCTGAATAAGCCAACACCAGAATATAAAACAGGATTTTGATGCTTGAACAATTTAGTTTAAAAAAAAAATAGTTATAATAATACAGCAGCTTATTCACTAACAGATAATATCTGAAAGGCCTTAAATAAATATAGACAAATAGTTGGTATTTTTTGTGATACAGCTAAGGCTTTTGATTCTGTGAACCATATTCTGCTAGGTAAGCTTTGCTGTTATGCTATCCATGGTTCAATTACTTTGGTTCAGATTTTATTTGGAGAATAAAAGACAAAGAGATGAAGTACTGCATAATAAATCCGGTAAAACATCATCAGGTTGGGAAACAATAAAAAAGGGAGTAACTCAGGAATCCATTCACGGCCCACTGCTGTTTTTTACTGTACAACAATTTGCCATTAAGAATACATATTGATTCCAAACTATTATTATATGCAGATGATACCAGCATACTAATCTGAAGCCATGATAGTCAGGAAGCTCTATCTAAATCTTTAATTGCATTTAGTAGTACAAACAAATGGTGGACACCTAAAGGTCTTTCCTTAAATTGAAAGAAAACTAAAATAATGAAATGTGAGTCTATTCAACAAAATAATGCTTCTTTTCAAATTAAGTATAGGAATGAACTGTTACAAGAGGAAATAAATGTCAAATTTCTCAGGCTGGAAATTGATAAACATATGAATTGGAAAATGCATACTGAGTTATGTTACCCAAATTGAACAGTGCTATGTGATTAGGTGCTTGAAGCATTGTAGCAATATTGAAACTCTTATAGATGGTACATCAAGCATACTCATTCAGCTATTATGTATGGAATATTCTTTTGGGGTAACTTGAATGTCAGAAACAAAATATTTCTTCAGCACAAGAGAATTGTGAGGACAGTATTGGGAATTAATAACTGATGTTCATGCAAGCCACATTTTAAAATTATGGGAATACTGACAATGCCTTCAAAGTATATATTACCCTTAATGGAATTTTTAGTTAATAATGTGGCATATTTTTCTCTTAATAGTGAAATTCATAATAAATTAACAAAAAATAGGAAAAGTCTACATGTCCTGCCAGTAAACTTGTCACTATATCAAAAACGTGTCCAGTATATGAGTATAAAGGTTTGTAACAGTTTACTAAACTGGATAGCTGATTTGGTACAAAACAAGAAGAAATTTACAGATAAACTTAAAAGTGTATTCATGCAAGCATCATTTTATTTGGTAAACAGTTTTCTAGACTACTGCGGAACATTATGAGAAACTGAATGTGTATGATAGATACTCCACATATAGTGATATACTGGTATAGTTGTGTCTAAATAATACTTTATAAATTACATACGGTATTCTCAAAATGGAATATATAACTTGGTAAATACCTTACTATTAATTTGTTTTATTCAGTTACAAAATTTTTAGAACACAATAAAAATTATATGACTCGGTAATTTTTAGTTGTTTTTAACCATTATTTATATCCCTGTACTTGTGCTGTTATTAATACTGATTATTGTACTTATAATATAGAAACTGTAAATTTTTAATTTGTTGTATTGTAATGATTATATTTTGCTTGTGCAGTGTGGTGTTTGATAGAGACTTATTTTATGTCCAGCTGTTATGTGACAGAATTATTTAACTTTGGAAATGTGTGTGTGTGTGTGTGTGTGTGTGTGTGTGTGTATGTATGTGTGTGTGTGTGTGTGTGTGTATATGTATGTAGATCACCACTGCAGTACAAAATTATTTCACATTTTGCGACTGCACACTCAGTCGAACAAAAATCCATTGGCCTGATATTTCATACGTCCCGCTCAGGCAGTGACGTGCGGTACAGTTGCCATCATAATTTGAGTCATTTTACTTTCCCCATATTTGTGCATTCATGGCATTTCTCTGTCTTCCATTCATTACAGACAATCACACCACTTATATATGAACCGAAGACAACAATACATTTGCTTAATTTGAAATTAAAACATTAATTAAACTTCATTAACTTTCCCAGGCATGAGGCTAGCTAGCTGTGTTGCTAGGGACGGATGAGCTGACCAGACCGTTTCGTTCTTACAGTCAGCAGGCGTAGCCCAGGCAGTTCAACACATGCCACAGTAGCCTTCGGAAACAAACCATGTTAGTTCAAGTCCCACTATCGGCATATTTCTTTATGTAGCCCAGGCAGTGGAACGCGTGCTAGCAGTAGCCTTTGGAAACAAACTATGTTGGTCCGAGTCGCACTATTGGCATATTTCTTTATGTAGCCCAGGCAGTTGAACGCATGCTAGCAGTAGCCTTCGGAAACAAACTGTGTTGGTTCAAGTCGCACTATTGGCATATTTCTTTATGTAGCCCAGGCAGTTGAACACATGCTAGCAGTAGCCTTCAGAAACAAACTATGTTGATTCGAGTCCCGCTATCGGCATATTTATGTAGCCCAGGCAGTGGAACACATGCTAGCAATAGCCTTCAGAAACAAACTATGTTGGTTCGAGTCCCACTATCGGCATATTTCTTTATGTAGCCCAGGCAGTTGAACACGTGCTAGCAGTAGCCTTCAGAAACAAACTATGTTGGTTCGAGTCCCACTATTGGCATATTTATGTAGCCCAGGCAGTTGAACATGTGCTAGCAGTAGCCTTTGGAACACACAACACTCATAAAAGGCAGACATCTGTGGCCCCGGTGGGATTCAAACCCACAATCTCAGCAGGTGAGGGGCCATAGACCCACCATCGGCATATTTCTTTATGTATCCGTACGATTGAAAACATTTACTGAAGGGAATTGTTGGGCGTGTGAGTATGATGGGTGTGCTTGGGACCGAGGGTGGTTTTGCTCTTGCCTTGTTTCAGGGGTGGGGTGGGGGAGTGGAACATGTTGGAAAATGTGCAGCTCTAATTTCAGTTTTCGAAACAAGTTCATAATTTTTCTTTTGTGTGGCCTTTTAGTAGACAATGACACATTTTAAAAATTGTGCGTATTTAAAAGTCTAACTGGCTACAGATGATGGTGGTTATGAAAACCAAAATGTGTATGTTTTACTAATAATAAAATCAAAGGGAATGAAGAGCTGCACTCATTAAATTAGGTCAGGTTTCTTTCAATTTTCTGCCAAATGAAGGGAATGTCTTCTGCAACTGCATTATGGTAATTCACAATTTTAGAACTGTGGACGAAACAGGATATCTGCTGCTGGTCATGGTTGAAAAAGGAGGGTAGGTAATTACCAAAAGCTGAAAACTGACCTGGCTGTGACAATACAGTCACTAACCCTGAGTTGAGTGGAGGCCGAATCCTGCTACAAGAACAATACTGTCATAAAAGTGAAAGTGCCGTTATTTGCTATGTGTCAGCACATAAGCACCATAATCTGTAGCCAGTTAGACTTTTAAATATGCAAATTTTTAAAATGTGTCATTGTCTACTAAAAGGCCACATGAAAGAAAAATTATGAACTTGTTTCGAAAGCTGAAATTAGAGCTGCACATTTTCCAACAGT
>Ga0123354_10014856_pt1 | contig 12129 bp, 8 predicted proteins | sample TergutLab28metaG_2_FD_97872 | JGI IMG/M metagenome (GOLD analysis project Ga0123354, IMG submission 97872) | Labiotermes labralis P4 segment gut microbial communities from Petit-Saut dam, French Guiana - Lab288 P4 | ecosystem: Host-associated > Arthropoda: Insects > Digestive system > Gut ... | reverse complement strand
TAGTAGTAGTAGTAGTAGTAGTAGTAGTGGTGGTGGTGGTAGTAGTAGTAGTAGTAGTAGTAGTAGTAGTTGTAGTGGTGGTGGTGGTGGTGGTGGTGGTAGTAGTAGTGGTGGTGGTGGTGGTGGTGGTAGTAGTAGTAGTAGTAGTATTACTAGTAGTAGCAGTAGTGATGGTGGTGGTAGTAGTAGTAGTAGTAGTAAAGAAGGAAATGAGCGAAGCGTTTGGCAATATTGGGAGAGAAGGGAGAAGAACGAACGGTCCGATTGGCAGAAGTTAGTGACAAGAGACAATTTGAAAAACCTAAGCTGAGGTGGGGGGACAAGATTAAAACGGATCTTAAAGCAACAGGCAGGACCAGATTAATTTGCTGCAGGCAGGAGTAAGTGGCGGGCTAATGTGGGTCTGCGTGCTGCATAACGTGTGGAAAAGTCTTAAATATCTGAGGAACTATCAGCTTCTAAAGAAAGACTCTTGCGTGTAGTTAAGCACTTATGTCCACATAGACCTTCTCCTGTTTATCTGGGTCGACACATCGCCTGCAGCATGACGGTAAGGCAACAACTAATTAAAAACTCAGCTTCATGTCAACTGAACTTTCCCTTACAATTTCGCAGAAGCACAGAATGAAAAATGATGTATAAAGCTGGTGCTGAGTCATAAGCAGAAAAGGTGGGTGAATGCCAGATGGATGAGTTGAAGAAAACTAAAATGAGATAAAGAAAAGCCCCAGAAAAGACGAGTTATAAAAACAACATTAGTGTATGAAAAAAACAGAGATATTCTTTAAACAGCGTTTTAAAACCTAGAAGGTACCGAACTGGAATGAGATGGCAAATTTAATAAGAGCGGGATTGAAAAGACATCAGGCATATCTTATATTTTAAGACTACAGGCCTCGGATAAAAGAAGCGCAATGAAAAAAATACTTTGAGTACGATATATGCCAATTCATTCGAGAGATATTCTCGCAAAATATCAGTCTCTGGGATTTGAGGTTCTGATGTGAGTAAGTCGTCAAGAATACGGTGCCGTGCATTTTGGTGAACAGACACCAATTTTTCAGGGCAAAGCAACATCTGAATTTGATGATTGATCAGGCGACACGGCGTCATATCCGATAAAACCTTAATCTTGAAGAAACAAATGAGATTAAAAAATAAGATTCCACGTAATTGTAAAAGTAGTGCACTTGTATATTCTTAATTTTCATTCAGGCATCTCACAAGACCTACAATACATATTTACCAATAAATTAGTTATGTCATTTATTCGTATGATCTCATCAAGGTACATAAGATTGGCGGGGCATATAGGATGCACGATAAAGGAGAGTAATGGGCAAATAATGCTGGTAGGGTAAAGGTAAAGTTTTCCCGTTACAGGCCCCATGTTGCCCAGAGGGTGGGTAGAGGTATAGCTCTACTCTTCCATGACCGCGGCACTAGAAGGGGATGAGTGGTCAGCAGTACGCCCCGGCCGCACTTTACCCCCGGGAAAAACCCGGTACCCATTTTACAGGAGGCTGGGTGGGCCCCAGGGTCGGTCTGGACGGGCGGAAAATCTCGTCCCCACCGGGACTCGATCCCGGACCGTCCAGTCGCTATACTGACTGAGCTACCGGGCCCACAAAATAATGCTGGTGGGAAACTATTAATTAAAGGATCCGCTTGGGAAAACTAAACGCGGTATTATGGTACTAACAGAATGGACCTTAAATAATCGGGATGGTAAGGGTGTGGACTAGAATTAAGTGCTTTATAACAGGAACTAAGGCGCTTCTCGCAAAGAGGGTATTAACCTTCAGGCTCCTTAAATTGTGCGCAATTTATTAACTAGACAATAAACTGACAAGCTTCTTAGAAGGGTCTCTACTTCGTGGAGTTAATCAGGCATACAATCGGAACCAGTCGCATAAAAATATAAGGTCAATTTGCTTCTAGAATGTCTAATTTCCCGTACATATGCTTCGACATGTGCAGCATGTGAGGTCCGTTTTACGAAGACAAACGCCGTGTTCCGTTTGTACGACAGCGCCTGTAGCAAATGGCAGAAATTGTGGAGGAACTCTGGACCTTGTCACAAAGAAATAAGATTTCATAAGGTGTAGGGCCTGTTTAGAGTTCTTTTAATAGACGGAACGAAACAAACACCAGAAACAGACATATAGTCAGAAATATACGGCCATTCTAACCAAGAAAATTTTGTATATCTATCACACAATCAGCAAACATATTTCAGCCAACGCCGCCATTACAGGTTTGAAAGAAAACCCCCACAGTTGTATATGACTGAGATCTTAACACATTACATATGTGTTGTTACATAAAACTACGTAACAAAATAGCCTTGGGAATAAAATATGTAAAATTGTATACATGGGGATTTTTTAAAACAATATTGCAAAAATATGGGTAAAATAATACGTAGAAAGATATATTAGAATATAAAGGCAGCGTAGGCATTACTTGAGGAGACGGCTTCCATCTATCTGTATTTTGTGGTCTCTAGTTTGAACGCATTTATGTTCTAGAAAGTTTGAACTATCGATGAGTTGTTAATTTAGAATCTTAGAAGCGTGTATAAATGTCTATATAGCTTGAACGTTGAATTCTTTACGGTGTTGTTCCAAACACAGTTCCTGTATATTCTACATGGACTTGTGTGACACGCTACATGAAGATGCAGTTTTTGTGGTATTATTCCAAGTATGTTTCTTCTAAGTTGTATAGATTTAAGAGGCACAACACACTATACTTAATGCTTTATGTTATTACTCTACGTCTCTGCTTAAAGGAGTCTGATACCCTGGACATAAAACGTAACAGAGGCGACAGATAAAATTTCTGTCAGTTTTTTTTTTAACTCATGGTTCCGTGCATCGTAAATCAATGTTAATAAATATCCAACCAGATGCAACAGTATGCAGATATTTATTTACTGCAAAGTCAGTCTACGTGTTTCGGGTGTCACAACACCCATCATCAGGAGTACTAAAAACTGTAACTGCAACCTCCGGTACAGGTCATAATACTGGTACAGCTACTTCCCTCCAACGTGGCCTGCAGGCAACGTTGGAGGGAAGTAGCTGTACCGATATTATGACCTGTAAGTGAGGCTGCGGTTACAGTTTTTAGTACTCCTGATGATGGGTGTTGTGACACCCGAAACATGTAGAGTGACTTTGCAGTAAATAAATATCTGCATACTGTTGCATCTGGTTTGATTTTTATTAACACTGAAATTCCGTCATATTTGGGACGTAGTGGTGAGCATAAAGTTGACTTCCATTCGCGTAACATTAAAGGCATCAGCACTGTCCGTCATCTGAAAAATTCCCTCTCGTGTTTCGTTTCCAAAATTTCAGTTCAGTAAATAAAAGTTCTGCTAATGCTCTTTGGTTTCTACAGTCCCTACACGAACACAGTTGAAAAAGAATCTCAAAGGAGAAATAATATTTCTCTCGTAGGGGTGCCTCGACAATCATCCTCTTACAGCTTTGTCTCTGTAGCAACATTTCTGAAAGCTCCATTACGATACATTTTCTATATCGCCACGCGAACAACCGAAATTACCAAACCTGAGTTTTATACATTACGTTTTACTCTTTGAATACAAACGTATACAGTCCATACACTTTGTACAGTTTCTCGTTCGTGGTAGCTTTCAAAGAATGCAAAACACGCTATTTCGAAAGTAAAAATCTACTTTATTCTTCTCCAAACGTATAAAATATGTCTGAATATTTTATTAGAATCAATGTTCAAAGTCACAGTTCACCAAGAGCCCTAACACAATAGCCTAATATGCTTTACGATTGTCAGATGGACCCCAAAAAAACGTTGGGTGGTGTATATATCGCACTAGAAGGAAATATGTCTGGAATTCTCCAATATAAGCAATATGCAAATTGCTACGCTTCCCACGGGATTTGCGTAATTAGGAAAATTAACATTTCAAACCACTCGAAACAAATTGCTGTTAAGAACACCTGTTTAAGTATATACATTTCTTTGACAAATTTCACTAGTTCGTCTGGACGGCAGTACCGACAAACAGTAAATGAAGCGGAACAGACAACTGAATTTCTATTACGTGTAATAAATACAAATACACACAAATAATTCGCGTCTGTTTTGCCCGTCAGTTTCCTCCATTTCAGCCTGAAAGGAATATGGACCTGATTTATACGAATACTCTTATATCCCTTTCACTATCCCAAACATACTCGTAATTCACTCCTAGACAGCTAATCTAACAGTAAACCAACGGACACATATTTTCCTCCTAACTCACCTCAAGAGTAACAACAGCGAACCTAACCAAATGTGTTTTCACATTTCACACTGTTGTGATCAAAATATACCCAGATGAGCGACAGAAATGTATGTGAGATTTTAGGTGAACAAGGACATAACTTTCTTGGATGTGACGTCGTGCATGCTGGTCGAAATTGACCGACAATACGAAGAAACTAATTTGCCTCCATTTTCAGGGTCGAAGACTGATACTTACGAGTACATGGCGTCACATTCCGCAACACAGTATTGTGACAAATACGTCTGTTCCTCAATTTAAATTGGCTAGGTTCAGTTGTAATACAGTCAGTTTGTACTTAAGACGACGGAATGGAGTTGAGACGTACGTCAGAAAATGTTTCAATTACACTCCTCTCTGTTTACAATTGAATGTTATCTTTTAATTTTTCCTCACAAATTCAAATTCCGCTTTCGTTCTGAAGCGATGGAATTTAAATGTAGTTTGCTTCTAAACAGTGACGGTTCTCTCTATTCATAACTTAACCCTGGCAAGACACGGGATGTACGGGGGGGGTTTCGGAATCCTATAAGTCTGACATAATTGGATTGCTCTACTGCTAGGAAATGACATCCATGTTTCTATTCCTTGATGCTCGCAGTGTAGTAAGCACCTCAAGGAATTCATCACAGCTCTAACAAAATTCCACAATTCCAGGAGAGTTCGTGTCGGATTTGTAGTGGGCACAGTGGCACCGTGATGAAACTGTCTCCGAGTACTTCCGTTGTCACCGAGAAGTATCCTACCGCCAATAATCTATACTCACATTTCATTCATCTGTCACTGATGCTATATACCCAGTAACTAGTAGCGTCGTTCAATAGAACGCTTCACACAACTCAGCCAGTGCCATCAGCAACATTCAGTGCACTTCGTGCTGTATCTGCACCTGATAATGTAAACAATCACAGGTTTATCAGATGTGACGCCGTGAAGTCTGGCAGATGAAGACCGCGGTTTCAGAGAAACCTTCTGTCTCAAAAAAACACTGAAGATAAAGGTTCCATGTTCCTCCGAAACGTTGTTACCCATCTACTAGCCTGGAAGGGCGTCACATAAGACCGTAATTCCCCGCCCCAGCAGAACGTCATCATCTCTCCACTGTTTCCGAGATGTCATTTTTGACATGTTAATTTGCTTCCAATAGTGTGTACGTATCTTATTATTTTGTGTTCTAGCGTAGCATGATACGTATCCAAATCATTTCAGAGAAAATAACTTGTCACCCCAACCTGTGTATTTAGATCGAAAGGGTTACACTCCATGTTCGTACCCCTTGATACAGTACAGAGTAACTGTGCTTTGAAAATTGACCAGGCTGTGCCAACATAGCGGTAGGTTGGCGAAGGATCAGCGGTAGCCCGCTGCACTTGTGTTACATACTTTCGTAACCGCTTAAAAAATGGGTGCGTTATCGGAGAAAATCGGAGAAATTTTTATTTTCCTCAGCCCCTTCAGGTAATTTCCCGGATAATAACTGAAAATAGACCATGAAGCGTTTCGAACCAGTGGCTATATTCACTTCCTCGCCTTTTCCGACGGTGGATATATCCCACAGCTGAAGATGCACTATAACCGAGACTTTGCCCCCAGAACTATTTGGTGCGGGCAACCGCCTAGCTCGGCAAATTTGAAGACACTTGCGCTGACAGAGGGATGACCACAGTCGTCTGGGGCGTCAGCGTAAAGGGACAGTAAATCTGCAGGACAGTCTAAGCTCTCCGTAAATAAGACGGCCAAATCGACAGAACGAGCTGTGCCCAGCTCTCTTCGGCCACCGTGAATGCGTTTTCTTTCGTGATTTTCCATAGATGAAAGGCGAATTTCAAGGTATAATTAAAAGATGGGGAACGGCCCGCATCATCCCCCGGTCCTCCAATCATGGAAGCCTTCAGCAAACGTGACTTTTCCCCACTTGTCAAAAGCCTCCAGCCTAAGCGACCGACGCCCATAAGCAAATTATCCCCTCCTCCCAATGGATATACCGCCACGCTTAACAGAAATATGAGCACGTCAAGGCTGTCAACAAAGACGCGAAAGCCCTTAACCTAAACACATCATACACAAATACGTTTCCCTGTCATAGCCGAGCGATGTCTCTCGTACGTTCGAATGATTAACGGACTTACAAAGGTGGACGCGCGCTTTGCCCAAGTCCCTGTCCTTAGGTTTCTTAGTTTATGGTTTGATGTCAATGTAAATCTCGATGGAAATGTAGGAGATACGTTACCTTGCGACACACGCATGATATTCCTTCTGTCTTCAAATTCACCACTTATATGAATAAACGGCATCTTAAAGACTACACAACTCTAAAGGTATGTTATTATCCTGACATGACAGTGTCTGGCTACGGAACACAGGGCTGTATCCCCACCGTCAAGTGAAAGTAGAGTCTACTCAGGTTCACGCAGCTGGTGTGGAGGTACGTTCTGCGTGCTAAGGTCGGACGGTTGAATTCCCCACTTCGGTCATCACGACCCAGCAGACCAGCAGTAATTACTTATATAAAATGGATCTAAATTAGCAGCCTTCCACTCATGACAGACGAGGAATAAAACTGCGAAACGATATATTTCTAAACCGAAACAGAAAATGGGCAATATCCAGCGAACGTCATTGTGACAGCTGCATCAGACAGGCTGTTTCCAAAGAAAGAAATCCTGCGATCACTTTGGAGTTACTGTTTTTCCGATAGACGTATAGGCTCGGTTAAACATCCAAACTACGTCTCTCTCTCTCTCTCTCTCTCACACACACACACACACACACACACACGCACGCGCAAACACACACGCACACACACACACACGCGCACGCGCACGCGCACACACACACACACAAATAACCGCCAGCGTTAGCATTTTCTGTATTCTGATAATTTATCAACATTGCAGACAATAATCATTTCTGCATGCGAGGCCATACAAGTTTACTTTAGACGACAAACATTAAGTTTGGCTCTGAGATCAGGCAGTGAGTCAATATTTGTACGCTGTGATGACAGGGAACATGCAGCAAAATTTGGCCATCCATACGTGTGTGTGTGTGTATATATATATATACATTGACTTGGAAATAGAAAACAAAGCTGCCTACGGGTTACCAATCCTATATTGTATCCGTCAAGACCTATATTTGAATCTCACTACGTAGATATGGGTTACTGGCTAAGATTTATTGCCAATCTCTGTGGTCCCTCCAGGAAATGTTAGGAAAGTCCCGTTCACTATCCACAATATGTTCATCATTTCACTGACATGACTTATGGAACTGTAATTAACACCGTCATATATAAACCAAGAATCAATAATATACATGACATATGTAAAGTGTTCGGACAAAATTCAGGGGCGAGTTCACTATACCAAAATAAGGAAAGGCATTCATATCAATATACGTCGTCCTCAAACAATTTTCGAGGTAAAGCCCAAAAATGTGTTGACCTCGATCCTTTAAACCGTAACTGTGGGGACACTAAAACCCCCAGTGTATTCAGCTCAAATTGAAAATAAAGAGACATCTCAACATCGCATGTAATACGTTCGTCAAACCATTCGAAACCGTTCCGGTATCTTTAAAACAGTGCGACCGTCCATGGCCAGACACGTTCATGCGTGAAGTGATTCAGATAAGAATGTTTTGAGCATGTGTAGTGTATTTTGACTTGATAAACAATAAGAACTCAACTGTAATTATATTATTGTAGCTCCAAGTAAAATACTGCAACTATTATATACTCGTAGTTAATACATTTCCTGTAGAAATTTATCTTTCGGTTAAGCTCAAAAACAGCTCACTTCCAGACGTATGTTGATATTAACCTTTTCTTTGTTTTGATGTGAAGAACTCACTCCTGAAATTTGTCCAAGCATTTTAGATACAATCTCTGTAATTCATACTTTCCTGTGCACTGTTCCAAATATTGCAATTTACACAAATACAAATTTAATGTTCTGTTCACCGTGCATCGTGATATATCCGTACAGTGAGGACCAAAAGGACGCACTATTTACTTTCAATTTATTTTAATAATTAACCTCTACATGTTTCGAACATGCTTACTGCTCATCATCAGATGGTACTACTAGGTATATACCAATTGCTGTATATACTAAAAGGTAAAGGTAAAGCAGTCCCATTACAGGCCTGGACAGGCCCAGAGGGTTCTTAGGAAGTTAAGTTTCCCAGATTTCATGGCAATGGCACAGGATGGTGGTAGGTTGTCAGCCTTACACACCGGCCGCCTTTACCCCCAGGAAATACTCCTGGTATTCTTTTCTTTTAGAGGGTGAGTCAGCCCCAGCGTCTTAGTGCGATCGGAAGGATTTTACGTCAATGAAAAATCCAATGACACCAGATTGAATCGAACCAACAACCTTCCGATTTGTAGCACAGCGGCTCTATATACTAGTACATAGTATTACCTCCTGATGATGAGCAGTAAGCCTGCTCGAAACATGTAGAGTTTAATTATTGAAATAAATTGAAAGTAAATAGTGCGTCCTGTTGGTTCTCATTGTAAGGATACAAAAAGACAGTTATTTTTCTGTATATCCACGAGTATTGCGAACAACAGAACCTCAGAATGACGGAAGCCTTTGTTAATGTCAAGCGTTACATATTGCGTTTGTAGGGGTTTACATGTGTGTGTTATTACTGACGGCAAAACAGCGGAGAATTTGGAAAAAAGGACGGAGAAAAATCTACTCTGACGCTACAACGTGCAATATGAATTTCAAAAAAGAGTTTATCAAATACAGAACAAAAATACAATAAAATATTACAGGTATATGCGGAAAAGGAAAATGGCCGTAAAGAGGAAAACAAAGGATAAAAATAGGACGCAACAATACCCAGAAAAAAAAGATGTGGGGAGGAAAATGAAGGTCACAGGACAAAGCACTGCAAAGTGATTTAAAAATAACAATATTCAACTGTATAGTACATTGTTACGTAATTTTCTGTGGTTTGTTTCGCGATGGTGTCAATAAATCTGACACAAGAACGTGTAATGTTAGGACGACAGGTGGGCGAAGAACTGGAAAGGATTTGGTAAGGAAGTGGTCATGGCCTAAACGAGGTACTGTGTAAGAATGTTCCTCGGGTGAGAGCATCCTGGACAGCTGATGACCCGGCTGTAACTGAAAGCTATCAATGCTGAGCAATCTTCTGGTGCGTCAACACTATTATAGTCTGCTTTGTCAGCTTGTAGTGACGTATTATGTTTCGTCGCACTGCTTTTCTCATTTCATATTTGTTTGACGACATCATTTTAAGCTGTCAGTTATGCAGTGTCAAGTAACGTGATAAGGAATGGCGAATATGGAAGGAAGTTTTAAAAGCATCATCCAGTCTACGGGTGACAGCACAGCGGGCATAATAGGAGCTGTTCCTCCGCGGTTTGAATCCAGATCCCTTCCAAACATCAGCGCTAATCTGGTGCTGTTACTTCGTACAGACGCTGACAGGCAGTGCAGCCTCAAAAGGCACGCGGCAGGTGACCAATACTTTGTGACGTATACGACACATACATGCAGCGCAACGAGACGAACGCACCAATATTTTGGTGAAACAGTTTTACAGATCGTCTGAAATACGCGTGAAGCATGGCCTACCGCACATTTTAAGGGGCCAGGAAAAATCATGTGTACTTGGGAGGAAGAAATAACAGAAGGTTGGAGAAAATTGAATTGCTGATTGAGTGAACAATATAAACCTTTCAGCACAAATATTACGATCACATAATAACTTAAAATGTGAGAGGAGGAATAAATAGCAATTACGCAGCGGTAAGGTAAGAAATTTATACAAAGTTTGGTTGGAAAATCTAAAAAGGGAAGACCACCCGAAGACACAAGTGTAGAAGCAAGGTTAATATCAATACTCACGTGGCACACCAATATTTCGTAATCAAGAAATTTACAAAAGTAAAAAGTAAAGTGCACCCTTGTACAGGCACTGAGGCTCTGTACAGACCGTACGGCCCATAGGGGAAGTAGAGGTATAGCGCTACTCTTTCTTAACCACGGCACTAGAAGGGGGTGAGGGGTCAGCGACACGCTCCGACCGCTCTTCACCCCCGGGAAAGATCCGGTACCCATTGTGCAGGAGACTGGGTGGGCCCCAGGGCCGATCTGGACAGGTGCGGAAAATCTCGCCTCTACCGGGATTCGATCCCCGGACCATCCAGCCCGTAGCCAGTCGCTATACCAACTACGCTACCCGACCCACAAGATATTTACAGCTTTAGCTAAAAGCTTCGCTCTTTAGCAAGCCACTTGCAGGCTTATACGAATGTCGGTGTTTAGAAATAATAAATTATGTGCAAATGTTATTTATTAAATCTGGGATCCCATGCTAATTAAGACCCAACCAAATGCACTGATTAGCCGACATATATGTATAAATATGTATTATTTTAGAATGCAACCTACAACATGTTTCGGCTCAGACCTTACCATCATTAGGTGGAAAATATCCAAGGTAACACACACATATTACATAATGACACTGAAGAGCAATACGTGTACGTCTCTATACGCATATAAATTACAAATAATCAAAAAAAATCTCAGTGTGCACATTTTTCACAGTTTTTGCATAATATTAAGTTTCTTTATAATTAACTGTCGAGGAATATTCATTTATATGTAGCTAGAAAGCAGTGTTTGATTCTGCATCCAAACATCGACGTAAATACTAGAAGACATTGTTTGATTCTGCATTCAAACATCGATGGGACTGATAGAAGGCAGTGTTTAATTCTGCATCCAAACATCGACGTAAATGCTAGACGAGAGTGTTTGATTCTGCATTCAAAGATAGAAGACATTTCTTCTCTTGTAATTATGTAATATTTGTGCCCATAAAGCTTGAGGACCAAGAGCACTATTGGAATAAACACATGCTTATCACAAAATTCATTTTACAGAGTAAAATGAATTAATATTACAATAATAGGAAGGGTAATATTAAAATGGATCTTACTGAACTGGGATGGGGGACGTGGACAAAATTCGTCTGGCTCAGCACGGTGTCCGGTGGAAGGCTGTCGTAAAGACGATAAACCGTCGGTTTCCAATAAAAAAAAACACTGTGACTAGCTGAGCCACTACTATTCTAACTTCCAGAGAAGGAGTATGCTCCGTGGATTTACGTACAGAATCACAGTTGGCGCTGAAATAACCTGCTACATTAAATTGTTACCAAACATGCAGGGTTAGGGACATGGAAGCTCACACCTGGAAGCGAAATGACACATTGTAAGCATATATGAAAACTACTAAAATTTTGAATGCTTTTAGCAAAATTAATTCTTATAATCCTACTGATGTATTCAGGATAGACCCATTTCAATTCGCAACAGGACACCCATAATCCTAAGCAAACTGTTCTTCGCCTCCTTCAGCGCCTTCTCTGCACGTCTCCTGTTCATCACAAGCTTAAGACACCACATTACGTCGTCGATGTCCGCAGTTGCAGTTATTACCAGCAGTAATTAAACAAATTATACAACAGGAAACAACGAAGTTTAATAAACCTGAATAAAACCTGTAATGTAAATTTCTGGTAATCTGCATTCAAAACACGGGTTCAATATAGGTAAAGGCACCCAAGAGCAGACACAGACAGATGAGCATCGGACCATAAAACGAACTGCAAACTGTTCCTACGGCAAGAAAACTTGGGCAAAATTCTGATAGGTACATTTACGGTGGATGGGGCGGGGGGGGGGGGGGGGCGGGAAAAAGGGAAAAATTTTTTACCTCTTTACCCCATACAGATGTTTCTGGCAGGCCTTTTGGGTCGGG
>Ga0123354_10014855_pt1 | contig 12129 bp, 5 predicted proteins | sample TergutLab28metaG_2_FD_97872 | JGI IMG/M metagenome (GOLD analysis project Ga0123354, IMG submission 97872) | Labiotermes labralis P4 segment gut microbial communities from Petit-Saut dam, French Guiana - Lab288 P4 | ecosystem: Host-associated > Arthropoda: Insects > Digestive system > Gut ... | reverse complement strand
ATTTCTTGCTTCAAAATTTTATTCTTAAAATAGTTTGTACTAATTGCTTGGTCTTGAGCTGCCACTATTGTACTTTCTGTTTCTCCCTTGATGTCACCAGATTTTAGCCAGCGATATGACTTTCATTATTATTATTATTATTATTATTATTATTATTATTATTATAGGGTTCTGCACAAATATTTTAGGCAACTCGACAAATAATTCTTTAAGTAAAAAGCTACAAGAAAGAAATTCAAAAAGAAAAAGTAAAGGAAATATATTTGTTTAGTACGCCTATCCTGTAATTCTCAGGACTTCCGAGATAGTAAAAAGGAATGTTTACACTGTGCAAACTAATAACAGACCTAGAAATGAGAGACAGTGCACACGCTAGAATCATTAAACCACGCACTCCATTTCCTAGCTTGTTTAATTTCGATTACGTGACAGGTTAAGGGGTCGCTGAGCACCGATCTTCTGTTGCCATTATGGCTCTTCAGACCTGCCTTCTATGTCAGGAGAGAGAGGAGATGAGAATGGATTGACAGAACGGTGACAAACGAGGGAAAACCGGTGTAATCCAACAAAACTTGTCCCACGTCCTCTTTGTCCAATACAAATCCTACAGTCATTCCCATGGGACTGATCCACTTCTTTTCAGAAAAAAAGCGTGTTGGCAATTACGTCACATGTAAGGCCCTGTACTGAAGAAAGTCTCGTTAAATAATTCCTACATAATGCTTGCTTTAACCCCCTACAGAATTGGTTCCTAAGCTCATTCTTCATTAACAAAACAAACACTAATAATGACGCTACTTCTATGAAATACATTTAATTGGTAAGATGATCCTTATGAGCCTATGCCTACTAAACACACGTTAACCCTTAACCTGCTAACGTGGAGAATATGGTGAGCTCCTAATAATGCCAGCTGATATCAGATGGGATTTAACTCGGCGTTTAAAGGGTTAATAATTACTCCTGTCTAGTGCGTTATACAAAAAGAATTATTGATTTAATGATACGATAAATTTGTGAATCTTGAATTGAGAGACCCACGTGACTGCTTAACATGCAGTCTGGTACTTCAAAATGTCCCATAATTTTTTGCCTAGTTCCCTGCATATGGATGACAGATGACAGAGTTAATGACTGTCTAGAGCTGTCCTCAATTTTTCGTACACGAAACAACTCAAAAGTTCCGCACTGCGGCACACAGGCCCAATTTAATTGGTATTTTGCATAAAGCTCAGAAATAAGTTCATTAATTTTTTTCCCCAAAGGCCTCGCGAACAAAATTTATATCGAAGCTTTATTGAAACCCCGCAATAATTAAACTGTGTTAGATACTTTTAAAAAGCTGGCATTTATTCAGCATGATAGAAAACAATGGCGGTAACAGATTACGGAATATTCCGAAAACGTATACGTACATATGCAAAATAGAGATCATGCGTGTGATTGCAATGCTACATATAAAGTCAATTTTATCCAAAGCTCTAACAGCGATAATAACACATACGGCTGTTTTCGGTGTATGGGAGAAGAATGAAAAAATAATCTTTCAGTTTAAACAGCTTGCTGACATATACGTGAATAAACTGAGGAAAAGCTGATCAACATTCAATGCGGAAAGCACTCTTCACGAAACATCTAGTAAAACAAACTCCTATAAATACTTACCGTTTCCGATACGGACACATCAACTTGTGCTCTTTGCATTAAAATAGCATGTTACTTCCTCAGTATTCACGCTAAGAAGGGTAAAAACCGAATTAAAAAAAAATGTTTAACACTACGCACGCATAAAATTTTCCAGTACAGAAGCTGGGCACAAATCGTAAACATAAAAATTCTGCATACTTTTACTTTAAATAATGGCATTGCATCATTTTACGTCAAAGGTAAAGGTAAAGGTCAGCATATAATATGCCATGATGGTACAAAGTGGAAGTAAAGGCACAAATCTATTCTTTCTTTAACCTCGGTGCTAGATGGGGGTGGATAATTAACGCTACGCCCCGGTCGCTTTAACCCCGGGAAAGAACCGGTATCCATTGTATAGGAGGCTGAGTGGGCCTTTGGGCCGGTCTGGACGAGCGTGGAAAATCTCGCCCGCACCGGGATTCGATCCCCGGGACGTCCAACCCGCAGCGAGTCGTTATACCGATTACGCTAGCATAAATTCATGTCATATATTTTTAAGGCTGTTTCAAGTAACCCAAACCACACATTTAACCATTTTAGTTTACACTTCGAACACAAACTACACAATAATTTGTTTAGTAACACAAAATTGTAGAAAAAAAAATTTCATTTCCACAGGATATACTTCCATACTGTTTGTTATATCTGTATGACAAGCCGATGCGTGACATCGACGCACAGCACATAAAAGTGTTTCAGCAAGAACATGGCAAGAGGCTGTGTACTTTACAGGCTGCAGAGCGACGAGCCTCATCCTTCTTTATGCTTCTCCCAAAACTTTTAGAACAACATTCGACAGCACTCACATTACCAATTGCCCTTTCTTTCCCCATTGCCACTGTTACACCACATTGCATCGCTTGATATCCTAAGAATAAATAATACAAAAGTCTTGATCAGCTTATGTTACCAGAATTACCAATTCTCGCTCCGTAATAACCCAGTGAGCGCAGTTCTCAGCTACTTCGCGGCAGAAGCAATCACGCATAACACCAGAATTGCCTATTCCAAAATAAAATCGTGTAAAATAAAATAAATTATGAAATTATATCAAGTTACCTATTCTTGCACTCGCAGTTTTCACAAGGCATCTAAAAACGAGGCTTTGAATGCAGAGTTCCGTCATAGTGCATTTTGTCCAGCGTTACACGAAGCAGTGACATGCAGCCGTGCATGCTGTATGTTATCTGTACGTCTCTATGTGGATTCCGTAGGCATGAACTGATGTCTCGAAGATCTAAAGTCTAATAAATTTCACGCATTATTCTCGGGCTGAATGTCACATCAGGTTTCTGATATTGAAATCCTGACGATGGCGGAGGATGTAGTCTCTAAAACGGCGATTTTCTTGAACTGTTAGAAGTCTGTGTCATATGGGGAAGACCGAATTCGAAAGAGTTTATGTTTATGCGATTTGGCCTGTTGACCTTCCCAGTCTTAACTTCAACTGAAAAAAATCATACCTTCTTCTAAACCCGTTCAAGAACACCTCCAACAAAATCCCATTAACTGACCGTAATGCAGTGAGACCGTGATTATAGGAAGATACTGATATCAATGAAACCTATTTTCAAAAAGCATATGTATAATAGTGAGTACATGAACGTGAATTTTTATTACGGGCTAAGTATAAACAAGTATCAAAATTTTATGTTTTGTTGATCGTGCATTTCGATATATCTGTGTAATAAAAACCAACTTCATGCACTATTTACCCTCAGTTTTTTTTCGTCAATCAGTCTCTACAAGTTTCGGGCATATTTGTAGCCCAACATCATGAGGTATACACAACAACTGGTACGTGTTGTGCTTTCCAGTTGACTGTCTGATGGCCGGCCCGGCCAACAGACAGTCAACTGAAAAGTACAACACATACCAATTGTCGTATATATACAGTATACCTGCTGATGAAGGGCTACAAATATGCCCGAAACATGTAGAGGTTGACTAACGAAAAAAACTGAGGATAAATGGTGCATCAAGTTGGTTTTTATTACAGAGAATTATCAAAATATTATTATTTTGTACAGTAATTATGTCGTACTGAACTTCATTGTTCAGCGTCATTGTTAGGTCCGCTCTCCTTCACTTGAAACGTGCACTGAACAAAATATCATCCTCCAAGTGTAGTAGAGTCGTCTGATATCGGCCGTAATTACGACAGGGCTAGGAATTTAATGACTTTTCTATTAACCAAAAGAACGTTGCCTTATAATCTGGTCTTTACGGTCCTACAGGGAGATAACAGAGTTGTGTAGAGGTTTAACCATTACCCACTGCTTTGTTTAACAAATTCAAAGAGTGCGAGATGTCAGGTGAGGAGATTCACAAAGAGAATAAAGGGTCAGAAACACTTTGAACGTGAATTAGATTTCGCACGATGAGACAAGAAGGTACCTGTCGTAGCGTAAATGTTGGTACCAACACCTACACGGGATACGTTGCTGCTGATCAAGCAGTATATGGATTACATAGGCCTGTGATCACAAAGTAAATTCAATCCATACACCAGCTAGAACTCGTCGTTCCACGCCGTTCGATCTTGTGCAAGAAGGGGGTAAGGAACGTTGTACTTCGAGCATTGAATGCATTCTAATACTATTCACTGTCTCTATGGTGGATAGAGGTAGCTATCAGTTAAAATGTATTCGTGTGATCACCGTCATGGTTTATACAAACGATGAAACTTATCGCTGTGGTCAGGGAAATCTGATCCGACAATCAAACACTCGAAAATACTTCAATCCTTACACTGACCTTCTCCATGAAACCGTACGGGCAGTTACGTTTGTAGCAAATTGTATGGGGAGGGCGAACATGCTGCCTGTTTCTACAAAACTGACCCTGAAGATTTAAATGTGAATTTTTCGAATTTCGGTTCGAAGCTTTTGAGAAAGAAGCCTTCATGGCTCTCTACATCAGCAAATACAGAGTGGAAAAGTGAAATGTGGAAGATTTTTAATGGAATATTGTTGAAGTAGTAAGAGGCAGAGGATGGAAAGCTAACGTATTTTGCTAGTTGATATCATCAAGTTGCGTTAGGTACAACTAACAGCGTACAGTACTTCATGACAAATCTCAAAATTAATTCCATATAAAAGCAAGCTCTAAGAAAGCGTTCCTTAATTTTTCAAAATAGAATATTTTTTTTACATATATGTGACTCCACATTTTTCAAAAACTAAATTAAACTATTTTGTAACGTATGTCACCGAAGAAATTTTATGTCAATTCCGTCACCAATAATTTCAAACCGTAACTGCAAGAGTCTATTCCAGACATATAGTACAAAGTCTACTAGTAGGACAGGTCTTACCCTGAGCACTTTGGTTCCCCTTTGCCAGTGTCATTTAAAGGGCACTCTTGCCAGAACAAGCGGGCGAAGTCTCGACGCCGTCAAAAAGCAATGTTCTTTCTGATATCTGAGAGCAGTGGATATGAAAGTATGTCCACTTTTAGTGTTCGAAGTGTTAAAGCCGAAAATAACCTACAAAACTTTAACCTCCGCGCTAGACTATGTGAGTTGTTACACGCAGCGGCCAAATTTCCTCGGGGAAAAGAAACTCGGAAGCCATTGAAGAGAAAGCGGGGTGAACTCTAAGAGAGTCTGGGCGATTTAGAGCGTAGAAAAATTTCCTGACACTGCCGGAAACCAAATCAAGATTCCCCTGTTGGAAAGCCTGTATCCTACACAATATTCTGAAAAATTTTTGTCCAAACAAGTTTACGTTGACCAAAAATTTAAAACATATATACACATACATATATATATATGTGCGTGTGTGTATGTGTGTGTGTGTGTGTGTGTGTGTGTGTGTTTTATGTATGAATATGTTAAAATTGCAAATGCGTATTACAGAATCTTATGTTCCAGTACGCAGTTGGTCAGTTATAGAAATTCTGTATTTAATGTTTTTGCAGAGAGGGTAATTATGACAATAATAATAATAATAATAATTTCCTGTGGTTCGACAGCCCACATCGGGCCTCGGCCACCTCACTGCTGAGTTTACTACATCAGACAAATTCACACGCGGTAGGACCCCTCTGAAAGAGTGATCAGCTCGTCGCGGAGGCCACTACCACAACACACAACAAACACGAAAGATGAACATCCATGCTCTCAGTTGGATTCCAGCCCGCGATCCCAACAATCAAGCGAATTCAGCCTTAGACCGCACGGCCACCGGGTCGGCATGAATATTAATAACATTACGTAAAGGTAAAGGTAAAGGTAAAGCAATCCCATTCCAGACCCTGAGGGTTCCAGGAGGTTGAGGCTCCCAGATTTCAAGACATTCGGCACATGAAGGTGGTAAGGTTGTCAGCCTTACGCACCGGCCGCCTTTACCCCCAGGAAATGTTACTAGTACTCATTTCTGTTAGAGGCTGAGTCAACTCCAGGACCATAGTGTGGCCTGAAGTATTATGTCAATGAGAAATTCTATGACACCATCGGAAATCTAACTCGCGACCTTCCAGCTTGTAGCGCAGCGCCTCAACCAACTGCACCACCGCGTGTCCCAGTAGCATAACACAAAGATGAAAGTAAAAAGGCAAAGCAGTCCCGTTACAGGTCTGGAATGGCCCAGAGGGTTCCACGAAGTTATGGTTCCCAGATTTCATGACAACGGCACAGGATGGTGGTAAGGTTGTCAGGCCTACGTACCGGCCACCTTAACCCCAAGGAAATGCTCCTGGTACTCATTTCTGTTAGAGGCTGAGTCGAACCCAGGGCCATAGTGCGATCAGAAGGATTATGTCAATGAAATTTCCAATGACACTATCTGGAATCGAACCAGCGATCTTCCGATTTTGTAGCACAGCACCTTAAACACTGCGCCACCGCGGTCCCCCAATAACATAACAAATTTATAAATAAAGATAACAAAAGTCCTGCCTCAGCTAGAATTCAAACTCATCAGCATCAACAGAGGGGTTCAGTCATGCTCAACAATGGACCTGAATCGAAGTTCATCAGATCATAAACATATACCGACACATAAAACAAAAAAATAAAAGTCTTGTACTAGTAAAAAACATGTATGTGCAACAGGGAAATAATTCATCCTGGAAATTCTACTTCAGGATCTCAACTACTGCATAAATCCAAGTCCAACTGCATGATTTCAGGAGGTACCGGGAACAGATTCATGCGCACACTGTCACCGGTTTCATTTTATCTGGATTCGTGTAAACCGCAAATCCCTCCTAGTACTGCATCGCATTACTGGCATCAAATGTTCCCAACCACACAATTGTTTCCATCTCCAGCAGCGAGAATCATACACCTGACCAATGTAGAATTACATATAAAATATAACTACCTAAATCGCGAGAAATTCTCGGATTACACGCATGCAAAAAAAAACTCTCAGTTCTCCATATTAAATAATTCTTACAGAGCATGTTAGCTTCGAAGTTCAGACACACAGTGGGAGGCACCTGGTTACAATTTCGACAGGGCCCTAACATTTTATGTAATTTTAATTCCTATCTGTACGTACACACCACAAAAGTAATATTTGTTGATATATTCGGCCACCTTGAATCTGTAAATTTTCACCGACACTTTCAGGTGCATATTATGATATCCCCGTGCATGCCATTAAGGCACGTGGGCCGTGGAAGTAAAGATCCACTCATTCCTAAGTTCGGCAATGGATGGAAGAGACCGGCCAGCTACACGTCCGGCCAATTTACCCCGAAGAAAAATCCCCTTATACTCACCGACATTTTTTCCAACTTTCTCTTGTTTGCTTTTTCTAAATCCTAAATATCCTGTTCAAAAGTTTCACTGCCAAAATTTACTTTCTGCCCTTACGTGAGAGACAGCTTTCCAACAGGAATAGGCGGTCTCCTTTCTGCGGAAATTAAGCTCAGGTGAGAATAAATAAGTACTGAAACTTGCATTTAACCACATTCAACAGACATATTCGCTTTCCAAGTAACGTACACATTTCCTCTACGTATCTTCCTAGACTAAACTGTCTACGCCAAGAAATAACGTTATGTACTTTCACAATAATGTGGTGGCTTCGAGCATTAATTTTCTCCTCACGAGACAGACACATTCTACTTTAAAAGAAATAGAAAATCTTTGGTATTTTCATTAGTCCACTAAATACATTATCTATGATGGCTAAGTGCAAATCATGCCTACGTATTTTCTGTCGATATTGTTTATCATTTTTTTTCTGTACTCAGTCCCTACTAATATCAAACGCGTCACAATAAGTTAAAGATAATGTAGGTCGAACACAACTAGTTTACTAGCAGGGTGTTAATGAAACATCATGTTTCGGCCTACTCGGACACCATCATCAGATTTACAATGTTGGCTCTAAGAGACAAAACATAATTATTATTATTATTACTTGTCTTAGAGCAAACATTGTAAACCTGATGATGGTCTCCGAGTAGGCCGAAACATGTTGTTTCATTAACACCCTGCTAATAAACTAGTTGTGTTCTACCTACATTATCGTTAACTTATTGTTACGTACATAACGGCGATGCCTCAACTTAAGATTAAATTAGTCACATTTTGCTGGACATAAAGGCGAAAGAAATTCACGTTTTATTGAGATTGCCGGACTTAAATTCCGGTTACAGGCTCTTGAGAGTTGATTTATTTCACTCTTCCTCTAAGTCCCTTAATTATGAGCAGTGCCACAAGCAAGCTACCGCAGTTCACTTCTATTGACACAACACGTAGAAATGTCGATTTTCCACCTTGCATACACGAAATGGCCCTTCAATTTTAAGCCGCCCCTTTTTGTTGTGGCACGTTATATTATCAGACGACCCTTGGTTTGTTATTCTACGATATTTTATAGCACAGTCGTAGAGGGGAAGGGGGGGAGGAAACAAAACACTACAGCATATTATGTGGGCCTAAATATGTTTATTTAAAGGAACATGAAAAGATGAGCATAAAAAAACCCCCCTCTCGCAGGAATTTGAGCGAAATGCGCACGAACTATTAGTTTCCTCTTACAGCCCAAAAAGAAAATTGCATGCAGCGAAAACATTTCAATTGGCGGAGCTTTGTTTTATCTAAAAGCCCTTGTTCTGTTTGCTTTTTCTGAGCTAGTTTTTATCATGGTCGTTACGATGTTCTTAAAGTCTCTCAGTACCTCAGACGTGATTATTTCAGATCCCTGCTCCAGCTACGAAACTCCTCGCTGTGTAGCTGTAGTTATAGCTTGACCCAGAAGAATATGCAGTTACAATTTCTACGGAAAGTCTAGAAATGTGTGAACCACATTACAAATTGCAAATCAAGTGTACTGGTGCGCTGAGTAAAAGAGTGAAGAGGGTAATCTAGACTGGTAATTATTTTAACTGCTTCCTCCAAGTAACTCTACCGTAACATCGCACAGCGAGAGATGTAATATCAAAAGAATGTATATGAAACGTAAGATTCTCTGCAACTGTGAATTACGGGTAATAAGAAAATGACAATTAAGTTTCTGATATAACGTGCCTAGTACATGATGATGGATCTAAGTCTAACAATGGGACAAGTTCACAACAGACAGGCTCGTTACACTTAATTAAATATGAGAACAAAACACGCAGTAAACGTTTCGCAGTTATTGTGCTTATTGGACTGAAATAACAGGTGTGAAACAACTTGAAGCAACTACTGAAATTTACATGTATGAAATTTAGAAGTACGCTACCAACTACTAATTGTGTGAATTATTATTATTATTATTATTATTAGTAGTAGTAGTAGTAGTAGTAGTAGTAGTAGTAGTAGCTGTTGTTGTTGTTGTTGTTGTTGTTGTTGTACTTGTGCTTGTTGTACTTGTAGTTGTTATTGTAGTAGTAGTAGTAGTAGTAGTAGTAGTAGTAGTAGTAGTACTAGTAGTAGTAGTAGTAGTAGTAGTACTAGTAGTAGTAGTAGTAGTAGTTGTTGTTGTTCTTGTTCTTGTTCTTGGGTAGTATTCTTAGAATTGAATGAAACTGAATTATTATTTATTCTGGATGAACTCATATTCGTCATAATAATATATTTTTGCTTTTAAGATATAAAGTGAAGTTTATATTCTATTTTATGTATCTATAAAAGAAAATCTAGAAACGGGCTGGATGAAAGGTAAGACATCTACAGATATTAAGTCGCCAGTAATGAGCCGGTAAAGAACACAGAGGCCTTAGGGAACAGTCTAGGGCCGTTAATCTACAGGCTGGAATTTTATATTCCACAAACTTGACATTCACCATATTGTGCGCGTGGTAATACGGGTAAAAAAAGGCTCTGTGAACTAATGTACGACATAATGCGTACAGTTGCGGTCATATATTGTTATCGCAACTGCTCTTCTCATTCTTAAAATATTCACTAGAGACGCATGTTTTAAAATAATCTGGAAATGACCCAAGAAGACAAAATACTGGCACGCGGTGACATTAGGCTCGCAACTGCCAATGTTATGTTTCAATTTCATCATAGTCATAATCATCATCATCATAATTATCACGAATTCTGAAGGATTAGGCTTAGTCCCTGTTCCTCAGCGCTCAAGGTGAATTTGGTCCTTCCGACTTTTCTTGCGGCGTCCTGCGTCTCTTCGCCATTTCTGCCTATCTTTTACTGCCTGTTTGGGTATCTGGTTTGTGTCCATTCTCTAACTGTTCTAGCTACCGTAGTTGATATTGCTGTATCCCAGAACACAGTTCTGCACTCCAAACTTCTCCCTAAGGGAATGCACCTGTTTTAATTTAATCTGCTGGTAACATTAAACCTGTTTGTGCAAAATTCTTACACAAATTAAACGATAAATTTTCAGAATAAGTAACTGCTTAAAAATTATCAGAACTTCTCACGGAGTTAAAATGTACCAGTTTTACTAGAAATAAAATATTTTTACTTTAAACTCGACCTATTACACCGACGTCAGTGTAGGTCATACAGCAAGAACTGATAGCCGACCCGAACTCATAAAAGTACGCGAAAGGGCTACTCAATTAGCTATGGCTGTTTGGGACATATACGTGGAGTACTTGCAGTCAGTATATGATAAAGAATTTTTAGTTCTGAAGTTCTCATAATATAGATAAACGCTTAAGACTTTTAAAACGGAAGTTCATCTACATTGTAGATACAAGTTCAATCCTTACCACACACAAAACAAAGGCCGTATCAGTTCTAGACACCAAAGGGTTAACGATGTGTGGAAAAACAATAGTCGTTTATTTTGACAGAAAAAAATACAGAGCTTTTTATCTTAGGCAGGTGACACGTGCGATTAACATTGGGTTCTAAACGGTTCAGGCAATGGATGGAGAAGCTAATGCCGTAGCATTAAAATAAATTAATTCCTGTATCCATAAAACATACTGTACTTCTGTTATCAAGACCAGTAAATACTAGAAGTCACAATTTGTACGATAAATGCCTGCCTGCCTGCCTGCCTGCCTGCCTGCCTATATAACCCCTGGAGCAAAGGCCTTCCTGAGAAATTAAAAGGTTCTCAGCTAGTCAAAAAATTCTCCGCATATCAGTCAACCGGAAGATTTATTATCGCATTCGCCTTTACCCGCCACCTGTTGATATTCTGAGTCACACCAATCCAGTCCATGCCTATTCATCCCCCTTGTTTTAAGAATCGTTTTAAGAGAGTCCCGACCATTTATTACTAGGTCTCACAAGTGGTCTCTTACACTCACGTCTCCCTGCCTCTTGCAAATGTGCCACACGCACCGCCAATATCATCCTTTTTTTATCTAACCATCCGAATAGTACAAATCATGCAGATCGTTAACCCTGACAATCAAATTAAAATCGTTAACTCACGCTTCGGTTCAAACGCAGATTAGCTGCACGTTGAAACAGGTGGGACATGCGGCGCTAGTGAAATAAAGCATTTGAAACCGAAAATGATTTATTGGAGGGAGCGCACAACATTAATTGGTATATATATATATATATATATACATGGGCAGAATTTTCAAACTGGTGACAGAAGTAAACATGAAGTAGTGTTAGTACGTTAGCATATAATTTCATTTCCTTAGTAAGCTAATTCGACTCACGTACTCTCACATGCATACGGCATATTTTGTTAGTCAATTACTAATTTTACCAGGTCTCATTGATTTCACTGCACTTCAAATAGTGAAAAAATTTAAGTTTGCAGATTTGTTACTATTTAACCTGCAAAATAAATTATAGCTTCGTCACTTTAGTGTCAAAACAGTATCACGTGATCCGACAACTTCTGCCGCGGGCTAATACAGGGTGGGGCATAGAGATCTCCCACTTTTCGAAGGGGCACTGTGAGGGCTGTAGTGGTGGTAGAGATTTGGGGGTAGTGTCATGCGGTTGGTTAGCCTCTACCGTTGTCAGTACCCATAATGGTTTGGACCGGTGAACATCGGGGCTTTGTTGTTGTTCCCTGGGCGTTTGATCTCTTTAAGGGGAGACGT
>Ga0123354_10014850_pt1 | contig 12131 bp, 9 predicted proteins | sample TergutLab28metaG_2_FD_97872 | JGI IMG/M metagenome (GOLD analysis project Ga0123354, IMG submission 97872) | Labiotermes labralis P4 segment gut microbial communities from Petit-Saut dam, French Guiana - Lab288 P4 | ecosystem: Host-associated > Arthropoda: Insects > Digestive system > Gut ... | reverse complement strand
CGGCAGTCGTGGTCGACTGAACAGCCTCCTTGAACACCGCGTTATCGTCGTTGCTCCCCGAAAAGACCAACACCCACGGCGTCAGTCCAACCGCGTTCTCGTTCGCACTCCCTGTCCTGCTCTGAGGTGTACCCACTACCGGAGTCCCGTAACCCCCAGCATCCGTAGACAGCTCCAACCGAACCTTATCCCCCGCAACGCCATCCTGACCGCCGCCACCCAGCTCCCGCTCATTAACACATGAGGTCGACAACGCGAGGCTGGCGACCAACAGTGTAACAGCTATGTTCAGAGGCCACTTCATAGGGTAGCCCAAAAACTATTGTGAGAAATCCTTGGGCCAGAAATACGGCGTATTCCACAGCGACTTTTCGACCGTAACGCTCATAGCCCCGGAGGTGGTGAAGACGATCAGCACATTGGTGGTCTTATTGGCGTAGGTCATTATGGGGTTGCCCTCGTCGTCGACGGTGGCGTCGCGTACCCACACCCCGGCCTTGTAAAGGCTTACCGTAAGGGGCATCCCCTCGTCGGAGGGCATCATATTGAACAGGTTCGTAACGTAGTCGCCGGGCACCGCGGGATTCGCGGGGAAAGAGGCGTCGGGCACTATGCAACACTGGTCCCCCTTCAACACACCGTCGAAATCCATCACCGTCTTGGTCGTGGCGACAAGGAGCGAATAATCCTCGTCATTATTATTATACCACAGCTTCAACCCGCGCACGGTGATGGTCATCTTGCCCACCCTGCGGGTGGCGTAGACGATGACGCTCTCCTGCCCGTGTCCGGTGTTCTGCGCCGTCTGCCATCCGAGGAACAGGTCGGTCGGTGGAGTATACTCGTAGTAGCCGGTCGCGCGCATCACATTGCGCGAGATCATCGACACGTCCGCAAGGGCTATGGAATCTTCGGGTACCAGCGGGGCCACTTGCACCAAGCCGCCGTTGGTGGTCTGGGTGTTGCACCATCCCACAAATTTCATCTTCCCCGCGTGGGGATAGAAGAACGTCTCGGGCTTGTTGAGCTGTGTCTGGCGTTTTTCGAGGAAGCAGCTATCCTGGTCGAAAGCGTAGATGGTGGCATCTTCGATCGCGTTCGGGTCGTCGGCATTGTTGTCGGGGCCATCCACGCGCAGGGTTACGATCAGTCCCTGGGGACAGTTGGCGCTGTCGTCATCTATGCTGTTGCAGCCCGTCATCACAACGAGCGAGAACACCATACATGCCAACAAGGCCGGAATCGTATTGAAAATCCTGTTCATCTTTTGCTTTCTAAAAAATTCCGGAGGGGAGAGGGGAAACTCCCCCCTCCGGAACAGTTCGGTTATTAATTGAATACCTTCTCAGGAAGGGTGGGCACAACCCAGATAGGATCGAGGATGGTAACGGTGATGTCAGCGCTTTCGGTCTCATAGGTAGGATCGGGAGTACCGCCGCTACCTGCACCCGAGTCACCGGTCAGGCCGATCTTCACGATATACTTGTGTCCGTTGTTGAAGTAATCGGGAGTGATGCTACCGGGAGTGGCTGCATTTGCCATGCTGATCAGAGTTTCGATCGAAACGGGCCAGAAAATATCCTGAACCAAAGAAGGATCGGTGGGCGAATTCACAGGACCGTTGCCGTCGGGATTGTACTTGCCATAAACCACGACATAGGTTTTGGGATTTGCGGTGCCGCTGGCGATCGGGGGGAACGAATAGAAACCGTTGGTAATGTCGGCGGGAGTACCGGTGTCGTCGTTGTTGTTCAGATAAATAGTCGTACCACCGACCTGGCCATTATTGTACTTCGCGGCCGAACCGGCGAGTAACCCGGTGAAAGGACGGTTGTAGAGAGCGGTATTGGCAACATAGTCGCCTGCCAACTGCGGCTGGTCGGTATAAGGCTGGCCAAGAGCTACGTTCCAAGTGGCCATACCGTTATAGAAGAACGGAACATTGCCGGCAGTGGGGGCTACGTTGGCGCGCAGAGGAATGTAGAGACCATTAGGCATAGCGACATCGGGCTGTACGAAAGTGGTCCACGTACCTGCATTCATCAGCATAACACCCTCGATAATGGTCTGGGTCTGAGCGTTGGTGGGATCGGCCGTTGCAAGAGGCGTAGCAACGGGAGCGGCGGCGGTACCCGTGTTGATGGTCATGTCGTTGCGTACCTCGACATAGATCTTCGAAGGATTGTAGTAGAGCTGAACGGTGGCGCTCATCTGGGCGGGAGTGCTGCCCGAAGCGGGAGTATCCAGGTTGATGGTAGGAGTCTCGCCAACCATCCAAACGTTGCCCTGAACGCAAGCGTTGATACCGGCGCCGTCGATCTGCTCGGTAATAGCCTTAAGCTGACCGATGGTGGAGCAACCTGCCATAGCGTTACCGACTGTCGCACCTACGTTAGTGATAATGTAGACGCTGCTTGCTGCGGTAGTACCTGTAATAGTGAAGGTTGTAGTAGGAGCCGCAGCATAGTACTGGCTGACGTCCTTGGCGCCCGAACCGCGGGCGATGAAAACGACCATGTCGGTCATCACGGCGTCCGCATCGGTCTCACTGGTGTACTCGCCGACCCTGGAGCCGGTGGTGGCACCTTGGACCCTGAGTGTAATCGCAGCCGCACCGCCGGGTATAGACCCGTTGTTGGTGCTGGCGGTGTTCTCCTTCGCGCAGGAGGCGAAGAGCATTGCAGTTGCTACGAAAGCGCCTGCAAACAATTTGTTTAGTTTCATAATAAAAAAATTAGGTTGGTTAATAAAAAATTGGTTGGTTGTTGATTTGTTTGCTTTTTATGTTTTGTAAAACGGGTTTATCTGTTGTTTTATTGCAATACCATGTTTTGCGGCACGACATTCCACGGCGAAGCCAGCACCTGTATCTGCACTCCCGACATGTCGGGCGGCACAGTGGGGTCGGACGAGCCTCCCCCGTTGAAACTTGCGTTGCCCTTGAGGGTAATGACCACGTTGTATTTCCATCCCGCCTGCAACGGGGGCAGGTCGGAGCTGTCGAAAGGCATCGACCAGAATATGTTGGGCCGGCCGGCGGCCTTCCATGCGTCGTTTCCGTAGTAGGCGGAGGCACCGGAGCCACTTACATTGTACTTGCCGAATACCACCAGGTAAGTTTTGTTGGCGGGGTCCATCCACGAACCGGGGTAGACATAGAACGAATCGTGCATCCCCGTCTGGGACAGGGTATTGTTCCACGACCAGCTCATCCCTATATCCAATCCTCTATAGCCCAAGTCCACACGTGGGGGCCCCGGATTATAAGTCGCCCTCGTTCCCCCCGACCTCGTTGTGGGGATCATGTCTGTCGTCCTGCGCAGCCAATTCAAAAAGTGGCCGTCAAATCCGTAGTAGGCGGTGTTCATCGACAGGCTGTCGTCGTAGTTACCGACCGCATACTGAATGTCATCCGGCTGTCCGTTATAAAAAGGCTCGTCGGCATAGGGTATGTCGTTTACATTAAAATTATACTGATAAATGGTAAAAAAACTATAATACGGGTTCATGTCCAAGCCGTTGGCAAAGAAGGGGCCCGTAACGTTGCCGCGGGCGGGTTCGAAACCCTGCCCCGTGAAACCCTGCGCCTGCGGATTGCCGTCGGTGGCGACAAAACGTGTCCAATCCGCACCGTTGACTATGGCCACACCCAGCGGCTGGGTGTTCGTTATGAGGTTCGGCTGATTTGTAACGCCATCGGGGCCGGGGCCGTCGGTGAGGTACATCTCGTTGTTGAGCGTTACGTTGATCTTGGCGGGGATAAACTGCATGGGCACCGTGGCCGTATAATGTTTCGTGCCGTCGGGGTTCGTGCCGGCCTCCACCGTGGGAGCGTTGCCCGACATGAGCACATGCCAGCGGTAATTGGTGTAGCTCGCGCCGCTCTGGGTGTTATAGCGGTCGAACACGCATACCGACAAAGCCTTGAGTTGCGTCTCTGAACGTATCCCGGCGAACGGGTCCCATTGCGCGGTCATGGTCGCCGGGCCAGAGCCGTCGGGCAACACGGAGGTCAGCGCCGTGGTGGCGTTGCATATAACGTAGACCTTAGTGGCGGCGGTGGTGCAGGGGAAAGTGAAACTCTGCAGGCCCGTGCCGCTGTTCAGGCTGTCGAGGGCGTTTGCGTCCTGTATGCCAGGGGCGTAGAGATGTTTGACGGGGGTATCGATGAGGCCGTTGCTGCGGAAGATCAACACGGTGATGTCGTAGATGGCGCAATCCTCGTCGCCCTGGGAGCTGAGGGGATCGCCCACGGCGCGCGAATCCGTCATGCCGGAAAGTGTCAGCTGCATGGTGGCCGGCAACACAGCGTCGGCAGGCGGTGTTACCATTTTCTCCGATGTGCAGGAGCTAAACGAAAACACCGACACCGTGAGCAATGCCAGCAAACTTATATATGTTCTTTTCCCCATTCCTTTTAATAGTACATCCGACTACCCTATCACTCCCGTCCGGGACGATAATTTTTTCAAAAAAATCAAATGATTGTAACCTAAATGCGACCCTTTTACCACTCCGTTCTAAGGTTGTGCCGCTGTCTTGTTGGCCAGCTCGCGCAGGTTCTGGTCGGCTTCGGCCACGCCGGCCGCCTTGGCCTTCTCGAGCAGCGCCCTGGCGCCGGCCAGATCGCCCTGCATGAGCAGCACCGCACCGAGGTTGTTCCACGCGGCGGGAAGCGACTGCGCCCTCTCGAGGTAGCCCCTTGCCGTGGTCAAATCGCCTTTGGTTATGAGTATCGCGGCGGCATTGCTGAGCGCCACAGGGTCATCCGGAAAATATTTGGGTATGCTCTCCAGCATGATCCGGTTGTATTCTTCCGATCCCTTGCCGTAGTAGAGCGCTCCCTGGAAGAGCTCCTTCTGGCTGAGCATGTCCTCCCGTTTGCCCACCAGCGAGCGGATCTCGGCGGGCGCATAATCGCGCACCAGAAAATCTATCCGGTATTCCACCCTGCGCAGGCCCGGGAAGATATTGTTAAACATAATATTCCACGGCGCGCCTCCCGCCAAATTCTTCAACATGCTCTTGCGCAACTCCACATCGGGGGTGTTGTCGATGATCCACGTTATATTGTCCTTCTGGGGGACGTTGAGCGCCTGCACCTGCGCCTTCAGGCCATCCCAATCCTCGGGGATATAGTTGACCGTGAACATATCGTCGGGCAAGCCGAAAGTGTTGCGCACATAATCCTTCACGGCGTAGGCGCGCTCCCACGCCAAGCGCACGTTATTGTCGAACGCGCCCTCGGGAGAGGCGTAACCTGTGATGAAAATACCGAGTATATGGGCGTCCGGATCACTCTTCACCTCATACAAGGCACTGCGTATCTTGCCGAGCTCCACCGGGTTGCGGCGGAAATCGGGCAGTACGACCGAACGGTTGACCGGAAAATCGACATATGCCGTGCCCTGTTTTCTGCGGTGTTTGATCTCGGGAGCCGGCTCGACCATCGCCACCGCGGGCCTGACCGTATAACCCGCACCGGCGCCCGTCTGCGGGGCCGTTACGGCGGTAGCCACAGTGGCTACCGCAACAGGCTGTTGCACAGCAGACTGCGCGACAACACCGGCACCGCCGGAAGGCGTCATCTGGAACGTGAACAGGCGGAACTCGTTGCGGCACCCCACCATCTCCTGGTTAATAACAAGGTGCGCCGAGCCCATCCACTGCTCATAGGGCAGGCTCACGTTGCAATGCAACACCTTATCCACATCGGGATCGACCGCCACGGTCATATAGGGCTCCACGTATGCGGTCTTATTGCTGCGCAGCGCTTTCCAGCGGCGGTCCATAAGCTGTTTCTGCTCCCCGACGATAGATATGCTCGGGAAGTTGCGAGAGGTCGTCCCGTCGGTCATTTCGGGGGTGAGCATCATCATCTCGCAACTCAGCACCGCGCCGGCCTGCACATGCAGGTCGAAATCGAGCACGAGGCTGTCGCCCACCTGTTGCAGGCCGTTGGGCTCCATGGTAACCTTGCCTTTGTAAACCGTCTCGGGCGCCATCTGGGCGTACGCCACCCCACCCGTGGCAAAGAACGCCATCAAAGTCAGTATATATAGTATTTTTTTCATCGCTCTATTTGATAAGGTAGGTGAGCGAAAGGCCCAGTTTGGTTACCCCAAAGTAATGCCGGTCGGCCTTGTCGATGTAAGAGCCGCACTTGCCGCATTCATATTGCTTGTAACTTATGAAGTTGTAACCTACGCCCGCCGTAGCCTCCAAGCCCCATCTCGGGCCGAGGTACCATGCGTAACCGTAGCTGAAGCCCGCCCCCACGAGGTCTCCCTCGAAACGGTAATCCTTGAGAGGCTGGCCGAAGATGAACTTGTCGGCCAAAGGCACGTTACCGATATTGAAGTGGGAATATTGCATGTGTATGCCCAGAAAATGCCCGTAGAAGGGATTGCACAACCACCACCTGAACTCGGGCTGCACCAGAAGATGTTTCCACTTGGTGTTGTCGGAGAAGGTGGCCCACCCATTGTAGCCGCCGCTGATATCTATCGTGTTGCGGGGCGAGACACGGAACTCGAATCCGAGGTTGGCCGTCGTGGTGGCCCAGTAGAGCAGGTTGGTCTTTATGGCGAAGCTGCCGGTATGGGCGTCCCACTGGCTCAATTTATCGGACTTTTCCGGTTGCGGGCTTGCGCTCGGCAGCGGGATCACCCGCACGGCCGGGGCAGGCGCGGGGGCGGCGACAGGCTCCGGTGCGGGGGTCTGCGCCACAACAGGGGCGGGCGCTTCGACCGGAACAGAGGCCGGGGCGGGAGCCGGGGCCTCGGCGACCGGCGCAGGCTTGGGCGCGGGTTTCTTCTGGACCGGTTTGGGAGCGGGCTTGGGCGCCGGGGCAGCCACAGCGGCAACCTCTTTCACCGGAGTGAGAATTATCTGCTTGCCGCTGATGACATACGAAAATCCCGATCCCGCGAGCACTTGCTGGAGCGCGGCGCCGAGGTCGGTGTCGGCAACCGAAACGGAGACATTGCGCGATACGTCGAACTTCGATTTGTTGTACGCGAAAGTGTAGCCGGTCTTGCTTTCTATCGTTTTGAAAACCTCGGCATAAGTACTGTTTTGCGCGGACAGCGATATCTTTTGTGCATTTGCGCTGAAACCCGCCAGAAGCATGCATACGAGCAGGGCCCATAGCACACCGCGGCGGCCTTTATATTGCGATCCTATCATCATCCCCCAGTTATTCCTATTCCTTGCTTAGCATCACGCTGTCTCCTTTTATCGTGTATTTCGACCACTCGTCCGACATTGAAGTGAGCACGTCCATTATCTGATTTATGCTGTTTCCGTTATCGAATTCGACCGTGTAGAAATCATGCGAAAGGGACACGCCGTTCTCTTTTACAAAATTGACGTTCATATTGCGTTCTATCGCGCCGAGGATATCGTCCATCGTGTCGTTGTCAAAGACCATAGTGCCGCTCAACCAGTCATCGGCATGGTTCAGATCGAAAGCTTTGAGCTCGACCGCCCCGCTTTGGCACATCAGCGAAAGCTGACGGCCGGGGGTCAGCGTATGGCTCTGGTCTCCGGCGGCGACCGCCACCTTGCCGCTAAGCACCCTCACCGTCTCTTTATCGCTGTCGTTATAGGCCATTATATCGAACCTCGTGCCGACCACCTTCACCGACATATTGCCTGTTTCTACAACGAACGGCCTCGAAATATCTTTCGTAACGATGAACCTTCCCTCGCCGGCGAAGCGGACATGTCGCTCACGGCCCCAGAAGAATTTCGGATACGAAAATGCGCTTCCGGCGTTGAGCAGCACATCCGTGCCATCGGGCAAGGTCAACTGCTGACGCTGGCCGTTGGGCACGTTCACCTCGTTCCACGGGATGAGGCGCGCCACAAGGGCCTCCCCCGTATCGGTTTTATAAACAAACAGGGCGCCGCCCACCACCAAAAGCAACAATATGATCGCCGCCACCCTCAGGCGGAAATGGAACCTCGAACCGATATCGCGGCGAAGGGGCGCGGAGCGGACGGGACGGCCATATTCGGCAGCACCGGAACGGGACGGGCCCGTGCCATCAAACCCGGCTCCATTGGATCTCTCTCGCGCAGGAGCACCATAACCGGCGGATGCGGCACTGTCGGAGCGGAGCGCACCGCTCGGGCCGGCGGACGCAAATATATCGGAACGTACAGGCGCGACATTGTCGGAAGGGTCTGCGGTGGTCGAACGGGCGGGCCAAACCTTGTCGAACCCGCTTTTGTCGAGGCCGGCCTCGTTGAAACCGAGGGTGCGTTTCACCTGCTCGTAAGAGGTGCGTACGGATTTTTCGGGCTCCACCTGCAACCTGTCCCACTGTTCGCGCATGGCGCGGTCCTTCTCCTCGGACAGTACACCGTCGGCCAACCATTGCTTAACCCGCTGCTCCACAGCAGCAGGATACTCCCCTTTAAAGTAGAGATCAATGATTTTCGAGACTATGTTCCTGTCATTACCCATATTGCTCAACCTGCACCTTTTTGGCTGTTACTATAGATACACTTACAACAGCCTTAACTCCCGTCCTGTTCTATAATTTTTTTATGTTAATTATAAACAAAACCGGTTCAGCTTCACAAAGTCTCAAGACGGGATTCAGATAAAAAACTTGACCGCCTCTCTCAACTCCTTGACTATCAGACTAAGTTGATTTTCAACGGTCTTTTTAGAGATGTTCAGGCTCTCGGCTATTTCATCGTTGCTCAGACCTTTGTTCCGGCTCAGGTTGAAGATCGCCCGGCGCCGCTCGGGCATATTTGCCACCGTCATTTTGATCAGCAGTTCCACCTCCCCCGCGAAATAGGTCTCCTCGGTGCTCTCCGTATCCACCTCCTGGTGCATCTGGTCTTCGACGAACGACTGGCGGACATCCCTTTTCTTGAGGAAATTGAGCGTGGCGTTGCGGGCGCTCACATAAAGATAGGTGCTGAAGTTCTTCTCGACGTCTATCGCCTCGCGGTTTACCCACATCTTGACAAAAACCTCCTGCGCCAACTCCTCGGCGTCATCCTCGGACTTGACAAAACCCCTGATGAAATACTTGACCTTGGTGAAATTAGCTACGAACAGCTGCTCAAAAGCGCTGTGGTCGCCATTTTTTACGGCTACAAGCAGATCTACCGTTATTGCTTCGCTCATATAATACCTAAACGCCTTTTCCCCTGCAGTTATTGTGAACTGTTCCCGGAAAAAAGTGAAGGGCATAATTTGGGCGCAAAGATAAGTAAAATTTTACAAAAATGTGCATACATATATTTTTTCTCAAAAAAAGCCATATCTTTGCATCCGACAGGCGAATTTATATCTTATCTTATTATAAAACACGGCTATGAAAAAGTACGAATGCGGAGTTTGCGGCTATATCTACGACCCGGCAGTGGGTGATCCCGACCACGGCATACCCGCCGGAACGGCTTTTGAAGACCTTCCCGCAGATTGGACATGCCCCGTCTGCCACGAGGCCAAAGAGGTTTTCGACCCGGTCGACTAAGCGGGCTCTCCATATAATATGGTAACGCAACAACAGGTGGCCGGGGGGATTTTCCGCACCGGCTTCAACGATCGTCGTACCCAACTTTTCGAGAACCTTTGGCCCCTGCCGGGCGGCATATCGTACAACTCCTACGTCGTCGTCGATCAAAAGTGCGCGCTCATAGACGCGATGCACACGCTGGCCGGAGGGCCGTTCATCGAATCGGTGGAGGCGATCCTCGAGGGGCGTAAGCTCGACTACCTGGTGATCAATCACATGGAGCCCGACCACTCGGGCGAGATCGAGCAGGTTTTGCATCTGTGGCCCGAGGCGAAGATCGTGGGCAACAAACGCACCTTCTCCATCCTCGAAGCCTATTTCGGACGCAAAGACAACCTCGTGGAGGTTGGCGACGGTGAGGTCATCTCCTTGGGCGGGCGTACCTTGCAATTTTTCCTCACCCCGTGGGTGCACTGGCCCGAGACGATGATGACCTTCGAGACTACTACCGGGACGCTCTTTTCGGGCGATGTCTTCGGGATGTTCGGCGCCACGGAGGGCGGGGTGTTCGACGACCAGGTGGTCATCGAGCGCTACCAGAGCGAGGCGCGCCGCTATTTTTCGAATGTCGTGGGCAAATACAGCAACATGGTGCAAAAGGCGATAGAGAAACTCAAGCCACTGCCCATCAAAGCGATATGTCCCTTGCACGGCCTCGTCTGGCGCGCCGATCCCGCACGCATCGTGGGCCTCTACGACCGCTGGAGTAGCTACGCCGCCGACAATGCAGCGGTGGTCATTTACGGCTCGATCTACGGCTACACCGCCCAGATGGCCGACCACATCGCATACCTTTTGGCCGGGGCGGGGGTGAAAGACATCCGCGTCTACGACAGCTCGAAGACACATCTTTCCTACCTTATCGACGAGATCTGGCGCTGCCGCGGGGTCGTCCTCGGCTCGTGCGCCTACAACACGCAGATGTTCCCGGCTATGGCGCACCTGACCACCGAACTCGAACACATCGGCCTAAAGAACAGGTTGTTGGGCCTTTTCGGCACCTTCAGCTGGAACGGCGGCGGTGTGCGCAACCTCGGCATCTTCGCGCAAAATATTGGATGGGAGATGGTCTCCGATCCCGTCGAGATCCAAGGCGCACCCACCCCCGAAAAACTCGCCCCCTGCGCGGCCCTCGCCTCGGCAATGGCCGCAAGGCTCAGGTAGCTGCCTCAGCCCGGCCGCTATTCCGTCGCTTTGCCTTTCATTCCGCCGCCCTGGAACGGCGTGGGTGCTATGTCTTTGTAGGTGATCATAAAGCGCGCGAGGGCGACTTTCAGATCGTGCTCGATCTGAGCATAGCGCGGATCGCCATCGAGATTGACCGATTCGTCGGGGTCGGCTTTCAGGTCGTAGAGCTCGAACATGGGGCGCTGCGGGGCGAACCAGTGGTCGAAACGCTTGTCGAGCTTGCCTAACGAGTCGAGTTTTACCACCTCCGTCCAGAAAGGCGATGCGTAGATATCGACCGGCACGTATGGGATCTGCCAGATAGCGTTGTATATCAGCTTATAATCCTTATTGAACACCGCGCGGGAGATGTCGAACCGCGCCGAATTGGTCGGCAGGTCGCTGGCGTGTGCGCAACGGATTCCGAAAACATATTTATGGACTGCGGCGGTGTCGCCCTTCAATGCCGGCACGAGGCTGACCCCCTCCATCTGCGGGTCGGGCTTCAGGCCCACCATCGTGAGCAGCGTGGGGGCTACATCCACCGCCGAAACAAGCACATCCGACACCGACCCCGGCTTGATCATCTTGGGATAGCGCACGATGAGCGGCACATGCAGCCCACAGTCGTAGAGCGTTCCCTTGCCGTGCAACAGGGCCGCGCCGTTGTCGCCCATGAACAGTATAATGGTGTTATCCATCAGGTTATGTTTTTCGAGCACGGCCCGCAGGTCGCCTATCCTCGAGTCGAGGCGCATTATTTCGCCATAGTGCGCCGCCAGATATCCCCGCACCACGGGCACATCGGGCATGAACGAGGGGACGGTGATCTTCGCCGGGTCGGGCTCGAACTCCTTGGCTGTCCACGGGAAGTGCGGATCGCTGTAGTTGACCCACAGGCAGAATGGCGAACCCGCGGGCACCTGCCCGAGGAACGTCTCCACACGTCCGGCCACCTTTTCGTCGCTCTCCGTTGTAACCATATTATAACGGTCGGGAAAGCTGGGATAGCCGAGCTCCTTGATGATCGCGCGGCTCTCGGGAGCGTCGCCGCCCGTGCCGTCGAGGTGGTAGGTGCGCCCGCACACCCCCACATAATATCCCGCCTTGCGCATGATCTCGGGATAGGTTATATATTCGCGACCGAGGGGGGCTGAGAAACGCAACATACGTATATCCACCGGGTTGCGCCCGGTCATTATGCTGGCGCGCGAGGGCACGCTCTGCGGAGCGCAATCGAAGGCGTAGTTGAAACGTATCCCCTCGGCCGCCAGACGATCGATATTGGGACTTTTGATGTCTGGGTTGCCGTAGCAGCCGAGGTAGGGGTAGCTATGGTCGTCCGAGAGGATCATTATCACATTTGGACGCGCGGTTGCCTGCCGTCCGGCCTGGTGCGCCTGCGCAGCAGGGGCGGCG
>Ga0123354_10014849_pt1 | contig 12131 bp, 4 predicted proteins | sample TergutLab28metaG_2_FD_97872 | JGI IMG/M metagenome (GOLD analysis project Ga0123354, IMG submission 97872) | Labiotermes labralis P4 segment gut microbial communities from Petit-Saut dam, French Guiana - Lab288 P4 | ecosystem: Host-associated > Arthropoda: Insects > Digestive system > Gut ... | reverse complement strand
CACCGAAACTCCAACACACATCGAAACAAGAACACACGACCAGTGTGGTGATACAATAGAAAAGTCGCAGGCTCCTGATGATGGATGTATTAATGTCCGAAACATGTTGAGCATAGAAGAAGTAAAACAAAACTTAATAACTAGTGACATCAAGTTGGTCTCTTATTCTTCAACTGACACAAAGATGCACGGTCCAATATACGTAAGATTTATGTGGCATTTATTTTATTTTTTTAAATTGTTATCCTTTGTCATGTCTAGAGTGTTTGTAAATTCCGCGTACCGGTAAACATCGGTTGACGTACCAGTAGTGACACGCTAATCACAGTATGAGAAACCGTTTTTTATGCTCTTAACTATTGCCAAACAAGAGATAAGTATGTTAATTGATCTAAACATAACACAAAGTCATTTGTAACGACACGAAGCCCAATTTTTACAGTACAAAGGAATAATTTTTAAGTTGTAAATGTAACGGTGTAGTTCGAACTCGTGAAATAGGAGTTTCACTTTCGCTTCATAACAAGAAATGCTCAGTTGTATACGTACCAATGCGGTAAGACTCACATGGTGTGATTCCTCCGAAGAACTCGCTCCGTACCGCTGTGCACACCGACTAAGTTCACTTTACACCACACCAGACCACGACACCACTACGACTGTGTTGGACGTGGCCTCGCAAAAACATCTTTAACCATATATTCCCATATGCCATCCACAAAACTCAGCCGTACCACGAAGGAATTCTGAAGCGTTCCTCTTTTTTATTCCCCTTGCACTGCATTTGCGACCCCATTCTTTATTTTTAACAGACACTGAAGTTCCTTCATGCCAGAATAAAACACGACCTCGTAGAATCTTCCATACGCTACAAGGCTGACCTCTCAACGCTCACCCATAATCAGCAGATTCATGTTCTTTACCTTTTTTGGGGAGTGACCTTGTAGAAAAGTATTCTTTACCCTTTTCTTTTTTAACCATCAAAAGCGGGCCATTTCCGAAATTCCTTGTATTTCTGTTGAAGGCTGGTCGCAAAATGTTTGGTTAGGAAGGGCTGTACTGGTTTTCAATCCCGGATCTCCAGACCGTTAACATTATTACTGGGTGGAAGAAAAGCAAGTGGTTCGTGGTTTTATGTTTAAAAAGTCCTACGTTTGTAGGGCTAAAGGATTTAGAGACCCACCCACCGTTCTTTCCAATGGGCTTCGGGGTTTAAAGGTTTGCCTTTTGATCTAGTCCTTCTTTGTGAAGAAAACTATAGAAATTTAGTTGTCACATAACGTTCCGAATCTAAAGTTACACTTCACAACAAAATTCTCGTCAACAGCGTTCTGTTGACTGCAAGAAACGCTATCACATAAATGTAAGGGTGGCGAATTTTAGCAGTACATATGTTCTAAACTATAGGTCTAAAACTTGACTGTTCAAACCCAGCGGGGGACTTTCAAAAGGATATTTCTTCAACAGTGCTAGGACAAAATTCAAAAATTTTTTGAACATTCATACAGGTAGATATAGCTAGGATAATTATGTCTATGTCACTGATTCAGCTGATACATGTTTAAATATTGCAAAATGTAATTCCAGATATCTTAACATTTTTAACAGTATCCTGAACACTGTGTTTCAAAGGAGGACTGTAAAGAGTTCGTCTAGTGTTTGCAAGCCAGTCCCCTAAAATGAGTCGCATAATGTTCATATCAGATCACTCGCACTTCTGTAATCTTAAAGGACGTCAGTATTCCTTCCTGCACGAACTGTTATCTTTTGCCCTTGTCGCAGTGACGCGGCCAGTACGTCCTCTAAAACAGCACATGTACATTATTTTATCCAACAACTCGCATCATTGTTTCCACCCGGTATCTTTGCAGGACAACAAGTAGTCCCGGGTTCCATGCTGTTCCAGTTTGCCTGGAGTCGGATTCCAAGCCCCTAGCTCAATTTATTGCATTTAATATTAGGATTTATTTCACCATCTTTAAAAACGTGTTGGAAATATTTTCCTATGTGTCTCAGCCACGCGCCACGTGTAACAAACACGTTGTTTATTGCGTGTCTTAAGTCGTATCAGTTAAGTGAGCCGACAGGTAGTAACCAGCTATAATTTTCCGATGAAATATTGTCCCTGAATAGCTTCACTGAAGTTTATACCATAATGTTACACATTGTAGCAGCTGGAGTGTTGACGGCCCTTAATAATTTGACGACTGTTCCTGCTTACACATCTTCGAACACTTATTTCTTGTTCATATTGTTGTATTTCCTATTAGTGTTCTGTATTGATTTACTCTACCTCGGATTCACAATTGATAGGTTCAGAATTATGTCTCAATGTGACAGGTTTACAGTAGGTAGGTTTTCACCCTTTTTATAGGCCAAGAAGGTCTTTAGGATAAGTAGAGGTATAGCTCTACTCTTTCTAGGACCTCGGCACTCTATGGGTGGGGGGGGTCAGCCCCACGGCCCGGCCGCCTCTACCCACGGGAAAGACACGGTACCCATTGTACAGGTGGCTGGGTGGGCCCCAGGATAGGTTTACAGTACTCTTTGTAAATAACCAACTTGACGCACCATTCTTTTTTCATATTCTCTACATGTTTCGAAAAATCAAGTGCTCATCACCAGGAGAGTCAATGGTATCAATACGACCTCTGGTATGTGTCACTCTACGTAGGTGACCGTGTGGTATGCAACTTCAACCTGTATACCACACGGTCACCTACATAGAGTGACATGTAACAGAAGTCGTATTGATATAATTGACTCTCCTGGTGATGAGCACATGATTTTTCTAAACATGTGGAGTATTGGAATAAACAAATAGAAGAGAAAGAATTGTGCGTCAAGTTGGTTATTTACAAAGATTATAATAAGATGCACGATCAACGAAACATAAAGGTTCACAGCATTCCACGAATCCGTTATCTTTCAGATCTGTAATTTGCACGCCACCCGGTGGTTGCCTAACCGTACGAATTTCAGTGGTTATTATTCAGCGCCAGGATTAAGAATAGAATCTCAGTGTTTTGCTCAAACAAGATATTTATATTTCGCAAGTTTGTTGTAACGGACTACCATTGTTTCCAACCACAGTGTGTTCTTTGTGAAGTATAAACTAAATGTTATTTTTAATATACGTTGTTGGTAAATTAAGTTCAGTGTTAGAAGTTTAAATAAATTTCCACCGTTCTCTATCGGAAGAATAGAGGTTGCGTTTATGCATTTGACGGTACAGTGTTGTATACCGAAATTTATTTATTTTCCTTAACTGGATTTCCACCCGTTGACACTGGTCGGTAGACAGTAACATAAAATTAAACTTATCTTAGTAATTAACAACTTGATGCACAAAATTTTCTTCTACAATAAGTTTATTTCATGCCTCTACATGTTTCGAGCACATGTGCTCATCGTCAGGAGGTCAAAATTGTATTATACAGCCTCTGGTATCATCACAGCTATAGATGGCCATCCGGTGCACACGTAGAGAAAGAGTTCTCTCTCAACCTGTGCACGGGACGGCCACATAGAGCTGTGATGATAACAGAGGCTGTATAATACAATTTTGACCTCCTGACGATGAACACATGTGCTCGAAACATGTAGAGGCATGAAATAAACTTATTGCAAACAAAATTTTGTGCATCTAGTTGGTTAATTACTAAGATAAATATACTGAAATGCACGGTCAGCAAAACATAAGAAAAAAATAAAATTAAACATACCGTTAAACAAGGACTATTTACCTAGTGCTCCTTTTTAGAATTAAATCGTGGAGGAAAGGGCGAAAAAAATCATAGCAAATTGTGTCGTTTAAAGTACCTATATAGAGAACGGTGTAGAAGAAATTCTGAAGGTTATGTAAGAGTGATACTGACCCCCCTCTATAGACTGGCTGAAATAAAGAGAGCGAATAACACAGGACGTAACAGGAATTTCAGCAGACAATTTTTACCGTCAGTAACACTTCATATTTCTGCGAAATTATTGGTTACTCTTTCTGGTCAATCGATGGCAAGTGATAATTTGAAATTCTTATGATCTTGATTTGTGGGACGCACTAGGCCTATGTTCATTCATAACGAAGCTGTAAGAAAATAATCGAGATGCAGTTCCGTCCTCTTGCACAATAGCAAAGTCATGTGCTCCGTAACATTTATTCAAGATACAAGACCTACATATTAGCCTATTTCGGCACATGAAGACTCAGCAGTACGTTTATATAGGTCATCTCTCTAAGGGGGGTAACGGCCAGATGATGATCGGGTTCCCCTACTACACCACGCGGAGAGCCTGCTGTAACACCATACGGGACTCCGAATAGCGACAAACGTGGCATTCTGTGTCTTCTCTAACAGTGCTTCCTAAACTTTTTGTTCCAAAAATAACCTCGTATCCTTCAATGCTTGCTCACATAAATACAGGATGTAAGTTTGATAAGTATTCGGAATTAAAAATTGTGTCTCAGGAGAGATTATGCGCGTGTTACGTTTGTAATCTAAATTTTTCAGATAGACACAAAAATGACTGGATAATAAACTCTCACTAACTGAGTATACATTCAGTCTTACCTCATAGGATACTACTGATAACAATGGTGCTGTTTATTCGTCCTTTGAATTTGGGATTAATTGTAGAGCTGAAATATCATATCGGGTGCGACATCCAATCTGTAAGGGTATATTTATTTTGTTGGCGCATACCTCGGAAGTCCAGCTGCGCAGATAAGTTCTGGGAAACGGAAGAAGATGGAGCACTGCATATTTAGACTGTATCTTCCTGTATTTTGCTCTGGAACAAGTAACATACAAATATTACTGCTATCCCTGACAATGTCTGTTATTTTTCAAGTAGCGGTGAAACAGCACAGGTCGATTTAAGTTGCGACAACAACTGCTGTTCTGTACCTGCTGACATATTTATTAAAATGCCATGTCTAACATTATTATTAGACGACTGAACTGTTTCAAGTCTCTTTGTCGACTGTTCACCGAGCACACAGTTACCATTGCTACCGCACATGGCTTAATTAGTGTTTCTGAGACTGTACGCGCTATGTTGCAAGTGCAGTACAGTAACTCTGTCTGGAGGAAGCCTTGTTAACTTTTTCATTATCAATTTTGGAACTCTTCACCACACGGGTCAGACAGTTTGTTAATGCCTCAACACTACTCCAGATAAAAGTAATAAATTTGTCCTTGTAATCAGGATGATTAGTATCGCGATATTCACGACGTCTGGCAGGTAACATAGAACTGTTTGGTAACATTTCATTACACAAGACGCAGAGGGCATCAAGGACAATTTCATCACCTGTATACGTAAACCCCAGCGAGAAATAGTAATCACTGTACTTCCATTTTGTGCTACTTTCTGAAGTGCCGTAACTGCCGATAATCGGGGGTGACGTAAAACATGGCGATTCACTTTTAACGTCTGTTATACCTGTACTAACTGCGGCAGTTCTTGATTATTTACTTAAACTGCCTTCTTTTAGCCACCGATCCATGATAAATAACAAATAAATTAGCAATAGTGTTACTGCATGTTATTTCACTGACAATATTGCAGCTAAAAAATATGTACTTCACGTCGCTGTTAACTATTTTAACGCTGTATGAACTGTCACTAGACCGAAATGGTATCCGTGGTGGTAAAGGTCACGGCTAGAGGTTACTAAAATCAGTAGCAGGTGCAATTAATGCGAGGTTGTTAATTTAAGGTGCATATTGTTCTTTCTCAATCCATGTGCAACACGCTTTGTAATAAAATAGCTACGAATGCGCACCACTTGCGTAGGTAGCAATGCATTGTATGATTTGACCCTAATCAAAATGATTTTTTCTCACTTCGTGAGTACAGGGAGTTTCTTAACTAGATATGCTAACGGCCATACCAAATAATTATATCGCCAATTAAAGAAGCTTCGTTATTATTTTTAACAAAGTATTATTCTTCTAATTTAAAAAATAAATAAACTTTGAAGTAGCCATTAGAGAAATGCATCCACGAATCCTCTGGGATCTGCTAGCGAATCCCTCGCAATCGGCGGAACACACTTTGGGAAACACTGTTCCAGACACTTCACGCAATACTTCTCAAGGACAGATGACCCAGTGCAAGACATCCGTCAACATAAGAGACAATAATAGATGCGGGTACAAGTTCGTGTATTGAGTTTCGAACCCATAATATCAACGTTCGATCTGTCCAAGAAATACTTATAAATCGTTCAAATATATTTTATGTCATTCTTTACACTACAAAAATAACAAATTTTTCATTCAATACCGGTAATTGAAAGCACATTGAAGTCTATTATGTCTTGGAACGTACATCTGGCTGTAATTGAGCTCCGATGTGTCACACGAGCTGACTGTAACATAGATCGACACACACTGTTACAGCGCTAAAATCACAACGGATGAATTGAACTGAATTGGTACCATTCGTGCATGAGGTTATTAAATACATAGACCTATAAAAATTGACAGGATATGCCACTTGAGGGTTACAGTAATAGATAACAGAATAATATTAAAGACGATTTTAAAGGCTATTGTAAAATATTGACTTCAATTAAATTGGTACATACAACGATTAGTCACAAAGTTCTTGTGAACACAGTAAAATTCCTGACTATTTCGATTTCAGAAATGGCATGATAATTTCTTCACTAATAGAGGAACTATTGTATTTATATAATCAATTCCGCTAATTATGTCTGCATAGGCTTTTATTTTACACCAATGGCATCCAAAATTCTTATGGGAAAGGGTCGCACCTGGTTAGCGGGCCGTGTCAACATAAAAATAAGCTGTATACCTACAACCTACATTATAGTGTAAATTTAGAATATGCACAAAATACAGGCATGTGGTCACGGGTGGCGTAACACAATCTGGCGGGCCGCGGATTGGAAGTTTCACACGGTACTGACCGCACGTGACAATTCACTGGGACTCTACCCCTAAATTTTTCAATTTGCCTGTAGCTTACCTATTATGAAACTTCCAAAGCCCTTAAAACAAAGTTTGTTGACGGCAATTATTTCGAATTATGGGTGCACAGTTCACTTACCTTTCTCAGAAATTGAATTTCAGGTCTATATATTATGTAAAAAGTTCTTTTGTATGTTTCAGCAAATGGATTTCAGTTTTCCTTATTATCCAAATCCCCATCAGAAGTTGCGCTCCTCTATTTGTTACGAGTTTTGTGTTCGGCTGAGGCTGCAGTAAAAATTGTGATAAATGAACTGAAATGTTTAATATTAAGTGTTTTATTTTATTTTCTTCACACTAGGGCATTAGGGAAAAGCGGCTAAATAAAATTTAGGAAGTTTTTATTTTAAATCAGAAAGTTTTTCGGACAAACATACATATAACGTTTGGACTAACTCATTCTGTAAACACTGCAAGTCATCAAGCCCTGAGCTTTCATTCCCAAAATCAGCATTTTCCTTAAAGTTAAACAGTTCCACGCTCCTAACGACTACGGCTTTAACTAGCAAAGACTCTTATGAGAGTGCAAACACAGCTTTTAACGTAATTGGATCTTGAGCATCAACAAACAAACACTACACTACGGTGACCAAAAGAAGTGGCGGGAAACCATTTAACTTCATGTCTCTCATTCTACAGGCTTTCTTTAATGTAATTACTTATCTACACCTACTGTCCACAGATTATTACAATCATGTGTATATAGTGTGGCCTGTTAGTGTTCATTCCCAGAACTTACAAACAAGAAAGTTTTGTGCATGTGAAAGGAAGATTAAACGTACATGTACAGCAAGTCTTGAGATATTTAGCTCTCGTCTTACTGCTAGCGATATGACTTTCATAGAAGTATTGATCATTCTGGTCGTGATTTAAATTTGGCTTTTGAGAAAGCGAAAATCTTGTCAAGATGCAAGAAGAGTTAAATAGGCGAAGCTGATTGGAAATGAATGATCTGCGATGATTATGAACTTTACTGTGGAAAATATTTTGAGAAAATCCTGTCTTTAAACGAGAAAGGTCTTCGTAAATGTTTATGTTGTAGCGTTTGAATAAGAGATGGATATACGATCGTTGTACACTAGAATTGTGAGTAAAATATTTACGTCTTTCATTTCATTTGTAAATGTGGAAGACGGACGGAGACAGAACGAGCTTTGGAAATTGGAATTTCATGTAACAATTATATTCAATTTTAAATCCAACCGTGTATAAAACGATGTATCTCTGCTATATATTCCAACCCGTTCACGTTGTTTGTGGTGAAGGTCACTCGAAGAACATAAGTACACTGATTACGTACAAGATATGCATTTAATGCTACAACAGCCTTGCCGGTTTTAGCACTGCTATTTTGTTTTTAATTTTTTTGGTTGTCTGAGAATATAGAGCTGACTGGAATATTTTGGCAAAAAGGAACGACATTAAACCGAGGACTAGAGGACGTTACAAAATGAGGAATTCCCTATCTTAAAAATGTATTTATTGTTAGCGTGACCAAATTAAAACAATGAGGTGAACATACCATATGACACATCTGCCACACTTAAAGAACACAATAAATTTAGAAATTGTATAAAAATGTACGGTCTACTTCACAGAAAGTATCACATTCCTGTTTTACACACATCAGTCGACTCCATAAAGGTTAATATTCAGTGTCTGTGCTGAAAATCGTACCAAACGCATAAACAAAATCTGTGGGCAAAACTTTCATTTGCGTTGTAATATATACGGCTTATTTGACAAGCAATGAAATTCAGTGGGTTAAAGAAATGGGATGTACAAATGCGTGTGAATCCCCAGTGCTTGGCCTAGGTACCGGTGGCGGCTACATTGAACTGGGAGAAGAAATATTAGGCGTGGGGAACTTGTTCAGTTCGTCTTGCATTTCTTGACCCTTGCAGATGGAACTGACAAGTTGTCCCGAAACGTCTGTAAGGGCCTGCCATCATACGCTGCGTAGCATCTCAGAAGAGCTCAGATTTCACCCACTTCGCTACGGAAGCCTGGAATCACGCGCTAACCCAAAATAATCACTAAACACCGTGGAGTATGTTAACATACATTGTGTACAGGAAATTATTCGAATTACGGGACTCGTCTAAAGAAAAGCCTGAAACGACTTTATTTTTGATGGGTTCCTGACCGATAGTTACGAAGTCCTTGCTTATTCCAGTAAAGGTTAATATTTAAATCCACCCGGTTCAAAGTTGTCATCTGCATTTCATTAATTATAGTCTAAGTGAAATAAGTTAAATGGTTGAAATACTGAAATAAACTTCTTCTCCTTCATCATCACCATCATCACCCTCTTCTTCTTTTTCTTCTTCTTAGATGGAACTTCGGCCCAACGCAGACCTTAGCTTCCTTAATGGACTTTTTCATCCAGATCTTTTTTTTTATTTCTCTTCCCAGTTTCTAATTTTGGCCTATTAATATCTGTTTGTACATAATTCCACTATGTGTATTTTGGCCGTCCTTGATATAAACACTACTGATTATTATTACGAGCGCATTACTCTTGTAAATAATATCTGTTGCAGTTCGGTATATAGAAATTGAGAAATTTCTTTCTGTGATTTTTCATATATATTAAAGCCTTCATTGAAACAGATAATTTGGCTTTGTAACTGCGTGGATATCATATCCTCTAAATCTGAGGCTGAATCGAACAGCAGCGAAGAACAGATTCAAAACGGTGTTTTCTATGACATCTGTAGTGGGAAATGGAGATAATCATGGCACAGTATGCAACAAGATAATGGGAAATTATATAGGTGGAACTTCACGAAAAATGGACTATTGTCATGTCACTGCAAATGTGAAAAGCAAATACAAGAATTTATACATTTCTTAATGTGGCAGGCAGATGTCACACAATTTAAAACAAGGAACTCGGAATATTTTATCAGAAATTGTATTTTAGATTTCACTTTATATATAAAGAGATTTTGGTGTATGAATGTGGTGAATAAATTAATTCGTGATATTGCATTTACACTTTCTGTAATAGAGTCGTGAACACACTGTTGGTATTAACCATGAAGTGCACCGCGTAGCATTGGTTCGACTGAGTTCCTGACTTCGGGAGACGTCTGTTAACAAAACATAAATTCGGAATGTAAATTGGTCACATTTTCGCTGGACGACATGCCATAGAAAATAAAGACGAAGAAGGAAGGCACCACAGTGAACACTTCCGGGATTTTGTTTTTACTACATGACATGTAAAATTGACTCTCTCAAAAATATTATTGTAGGTAGTAAGGCACTAGAAATATTATGAAAGTATCTTTATCGTTGCACCGTGCATTTTGTAGATTCATTTAATTAACACACCAACTAATGCACACATATTATTATATTATATTATATCATATCATATCGTATCGTATTATATTATATTTTATTATATTATATTATATTATATATGTGTGTTGGTGTGTTAATTAAATGAATTATGAAAGTATATTGGTTTCGAGTAAGTTAATAAAAATTAAAAAATAAAAAATAATCTTTAATTTCAGACCTCAAGGAATAAACTTTTTGCCAAAATCTGACAGGCTTTCAAAGTTAGAATCTCAGATGTCGAATATCCCAGACCCATCTCAATAAACTTCAAGAAAAAAGACAAAGACAACTGCTTGCTATTTTTCATGTCTTGTTTATAGTAAGAACAGCAGTTACTCGACAACTGAAATAAGTGATGTCAGAAAAGTATTGTCTCTGGTAACTTGTGTACTTTTAATTGCTTGTCAGTTACAAAAACAGGATTACAAATGGTATAGTCTCTGAATTAGTGTACATAATTGTTTTTTACTTTTGATATATCGTAAGGTTCCACTGCTCACACTTAAGCGTTATAACATACACCTCCATACAGTAAGTACGGCCTTTACCTGCACCGATTTTCACGAAATTCATGAATATTCAAGAGGAATGTATGCAGATATATTACACCGAAATTCACCCGAGTCAAAAAAACAAATATGCAAATTTAAGACAGAGTGTATTTCGGCTCCAAAGTCCAGAATGTTCTTCACTCTGACGATTTTCGCAGAACTGATTTCATTCCTGTGCTTATTTCCTTAAGCGACGTTTATATAAATTGCACCAAAATGTAGCAAATAGCAAAATTTAAATACTGCCTTAATGATATATAATTTCGCGAAACCCATGATGACTCAGCCGCATTAAGTAGAGATATTTTACAATGATTTTCAAAAATAATTCAAGCACTGTGTAAGATACAAGTGTGTAATTCCGTCACACCCCTCTCCCTTCCCTCCCATACGAAAACTCTGTTTTCAAGGAATTCACTCTTGCTAGACAACACTGTAACAAGAATTCCAGTACGAGCTTGTGGAAATCTCACAGTTCATTTTAATCGCTGATTCTAGGGCATAGACTGAAGGATTAATGTGGCTTTCACACAAGGCTTTTCTTTTTATTTTGTAAAAACGGCTAAGGAGTATCAGGAGCAGACGCACACTTTGAAAGACTGGCGTCACCCCAGCAAAGCGATACAGTCCAGTAGTCCAATAGCCCCATAGTCAGTATTTATTATGAGGAAGTCTTTGAATGAAAAACTGTGCTTACTAAATTCTGTCATTTCTTTGCACTCGCACCACAGTTGTAATCTCTATCACAACTAGTCTAGGGAATGGAAGGCCGAAGATTTGTGGTTCGAATCCGGGCAGTGGTAAGATTTTTACCCTTCTCCATAGTGTGTATATATGTATGTATGTATGTATGTATATATGTATTGTGTATGTATATATATATATATATATATATATATATATATATATATATATATATGCACATACAAAAAGAGAGTGAGAATTGTTATACAGGGTGTCCCAGGAGGAATGTGCCAGACTTCGGGAGGGTGTTCTTTATGTTAAAGTATACCGATATAACCCAAAACACCTATGTCCAAAGTTGAACGGTTACGGAGATGATTGCCAGAGAAGTTTGAAACTTTGACAGCTGTTACACACTTACTGATTACTAAATACATATTAAAACTGGCAGGAATATGTGGTTTCTGTAATGTTAATATCTGTACTTAACATCAAACTAACTTGTGAGTGACATAAAGCCATTAAATTGAACTACAAAAACACT
>Ga0123354_10014848_pt1 | contig 12131 bp, 5 predicted proteins | sample TergutLab28metaG_2_FD_97872 | JGI IMG/M metagenome (GOLD analysis project Ga0123354, IMG submission 97872) | Labiotermes labralis P4 segment gut microbial communities from Petit-Saut dam, French Guiana - Lab288 P4 | ecosystem: Host-associated > Arthropoda: Insects > Digestive system > Gut ... | reverse complement strand
CCAGGGTTAGCTGCTACGTGGGCAAGAATTCGTTGCTCCTGCTGTACAGTTCTGGCAGTCCGAGGCCTTCCTCCTTCAATTGTGGGAATGAATTTGCCTCTTTCCCGCAGACGTTGCGCTATGTGCGAAAATGTTCGGCTACATGGAAGTCGACGAATCGGAAATGTTTCTTGATACAGACGCCGTGCCTCATGTGCATTGCTGTTGGCACGACCGTAGAAAAAGTGAATGTCTGCCATCTCAGCAAACGTGTAGTCTTTAGCCTCCATCATGTATCAACCACTAGTACTCAGTTGAATACATCTAGCGACAGCATTTATGGTGCCGTTGTCTGTTCACGTGACACTGCTTATGCACTACTCACTGGATACGAGTTATTGCATACCCTTCCGTACGCTAAGTATTACTCATAGTAGTGTGTTTCTTGTTAATCACAGCATTTCTCGGATTTCTACTCAGCAGTGGATATATTGGAACCTGTTCTCTTTTGGACCCATGTTGATAGGAAAGTTTTTGCTTAATTAGGGGTGGGGAATAACCAGGAGAAGTTTGTGAAATAGGTTTTGGGACAGCCTGTATATACATATAAGTCAGATTATTACTGAAAGGAAAGAAGGGGAGATAAGAGGAATCAACATTTCAAGAAATAAAAATATTAAGACTTTTTTTTTCGCGGGGCGTCCAAGTACTATTCATAAGATACACCACAAATTTTTCCACAAACTGGAGACAGTTACCTCCAAATATAAACTGCAAATTTCAACAAGCCGAAAGAAAACATTGGTTTTAAAGGAAGAGATCCAGTTAGAAGTAAAATTGTAATAAATAATGATATTACAAAACAAACAAACATTTTCAGTTCCGTGGGTTGCTTATTTCTTACCAGAATGAAAATGATTTTACTGTTACAATATCAAGATTTATCCAGATAACGGGAATTATTAACAGAACCTTAAAAACCTCCCAAGTCCAAAAACACACTAGACTGAAAATGTATAATATTTTGGGATTACCTGCTTCGTTATACGGATACAGAACTTGGGCAATTAGAGAACAGTATAAATCCAGTGTAACGTCAGTGCAAATACAATTTATGAGGAGAACGGCGAAATATACATGGCAAGATTACAAAACCAATGAAGGCATTTTATCAGAACTTAAAATTAACCCAGTTATGAAGAAAATTAAAAATTACGGAAATAAATTAGTACAACATTTTCGGCGAATGGAAAAAGACAGACCGCCACACTCAAATATGAAATATCAACCATGTGGGAAACGAAGCAAAGAACGACCCCTCAAAAGACTTCTAGAATGTGAATGGGACCGGAGCAGGTCACAAGGCCTAAACCCCAGCAAATTATATGATGAAGATGATGATGAGGTTAGAGGTTCTGTCAGCGGTGTTGAGGATTTCCAGCTGCTAAAATTTAATGTTGCTTAGACAGGCAAATAGGTGACAGAATCTTCAAGGATCAAACTGCCTCCTTTATTCGTGGTATTGCAGAAGAATCATGTGAAGATTCCCCCGACAGGTTATTCCCCATTTACCTATCTATATGGCGTCACCGATTCCCACATACAGAAGCACTGATTAGACTTTTTTTGTTTTCTGCCACCGTCTGTACTAGTGGCTTCGATCTTCCATGCTGTAGGGACAGGAACCTTCTCAGACAGTACTAATAGATGAGAGGCAGGAGCGCGATAGGGTGCAGTAAGGCAGGACAGCCAGCAAAAGCAAGGCAGAACAGCATACGTAGATGTGATGACATTGTGGCGTATTGTGTTCACACCTATTTTGGTGTCCGTTTCTTTAATGTCAAACGTAACATGTATACTCTTGTAAATCAGTACACAGTCAAATTCAGATGTTGCAATGAAAGAAATTGCGTTTATTTCTCATAAGAAATCATTAATTCATCGTCATGAATAATGCAAAATGGAAAGAACTTGTGTTGTACGACGTTAGTCAGAGGAGGCATTTGTCCTGGGATAGCAGCTACACTAGAGAAAGACAAAGGCACGGAGAAAGCCTTACATTTGAATTTTCCGGTGAAGGATTAAGTAAATATTTCAGTAATACTGCCAAACTTTTCCTCGTGAAGCATCACTCCAGTTTTTATTTTATTTAAATGTTCTAACTGTGACTTTATTCTGGTCGTTCTTCAGAGTGTCGGAACGAAACCACTGTGTTCAGAAATTTTTGACATTTTATATTTCTGTACAGCGTCGCCCAAAAATTTATGACAATTTTCGAAGGGGAACCATCTTTTATTTTTCCCTTTCTAGTGATAAGAGACTTGTTGAATTATGTTATAAAAAAGATTCATAGAATAAAATCTTCAAAGTCTTCCCAGGAGGGCACATTTTTAAGACTACGTCCCTATACTGAATATATTTCCCGCTGTTTAGAAGTCAAAGACAGTTCACAGTTGTGGTATTGATGGCTGACAGCTGAAAGAGAGTCCGCTCTCATAATTACTGTTCATGTTGTAATTTTACTTAACGATGTTTTCTTTCAGAGGGGCCGCTAATTGCACCGGTAGAAGCTGGCTGTCACCCTCACGAATTTGTTTGTCTCGCATTAATTCAGGTCCCCCTTACTAAAGGTCTTAATTTGTTGAAACTGTACCTTTCAGCATGCATGACGCCGTGAAATCATTAAGGCCTTATTAAGTAAGGCCTGACTTTTGTGAGAAAATTCCTGGGAGAAAATCAAGGGGTCTGATTTTTGTACACTTATTTTTTCCTTGTTTGTTCTTTGCGCTAATGTAACGCCTAAATCTGATTAGAGGGAAATTAATATGTATTTTGCCACATTTAATTTCTCGGAGTATTATATGGGTATAAACAAAATTTGATATATGTTGTTTAATCAAATATTCATCACGAAGAATGTTGTTTTAATACTAAAGGTCACTATAATAAACAGGTTTTAGATGATATCGCGGGTCATATTTAACATACCCAGTTCGTTGGACATGAAATAAATAAGCTTTAAAAATTAATGTCTTGTTGGAAGATGTAGTGCTTATTTTAAATGTTTTCAATACATGTGCTTGTAGGAATAAGCATAAAGAGAGGAATGTATAATATGCTGCTACGAGGGTAGTTGTAGCTGCCAATGTATATCTCTTCGGTCGTAACTTTGTCCAGAGCACCGACTTGATTACCGATTATCACAGTTACTAAAATATAAACCAAGAAATGTACAAAATTCTTTAGAATTATAATAATGTTAGAGTGCTTCAACTCCTGCACGTTTCGGGCCTCACTAGCCCAACATCATGGAGTGCACAATTCCATAAAACAAACGTTTAACCTTTTCGTCATCTTCAGTATGCAGTAGAACTGTCGTAAATTAGTCAATGTATGATTTATAGCAGACGTTTTTGTTGGAAATTCTCTATTTCTGCAGAATTCCACATACCGCGACTCCCTCCTTCACAATTCTTATTTGACCACCACACTTACCTTCCCATTCAATACAATATATCTGACATATCTTTAAGATCGTCATCAAGTCGTACAATAAAGAGTCTACACGTACCTAAGCGGCTGTCTAGAAAATTTATCCTGCAGCAGCATGCTTGGCCTCTGGCCGCATAAGTCCAAAACTGTAGACTTTGTGTGGAAAATAAGTCCTAATACAGAGAGACTTATTAATTTGCGTCACACATTAAAGAGAGAGAACAGTGAAGTTGACTTCGTCTACAGTAACTTGTTCATTGGAAACATGTTAGAGGAAAGTTCTTCGACAGCTGACCTAGGACTGACAGGAAGATATTAAGCAGGTTATAACCCATTCCATACTCATTTAAAGGGGAATTTCACAGTCTTACAACAGACACCTAAAAACATATATAAAAGTATTCAAAGAATTTACAGAAATAAAGAAAAAGTGAAAAGAAATGAAAAAGGCATGACATTTTTCATGAATATGTAAGTTTGAGGAACAGAAGAATCCTGTTGGCCGCATTTGATTATCCTGTCCATAGTGATGATGTGATTTTTGAGCAGTGCAATGTACGAACGTGAGTATGCTCTTGGTAGGAAACTTATATGGCCGTGAAACTTGGTGTCCCTTCATAAGAGGTCACAGTGTATGAGAAAATAGAAGTGGTGAGAAATATACATTCACTTGCACCAGAGGAAGGGTACAACCATCCAATACTGACAAGGTTTATTAATTCGTCACTTCGCCGTGTATCAACAGAGATTTAAAATAAGGGGAAATAATATAAGCTGGATACGTCTTTCACTTTCATGAGAAAGTGCTACAAAATTCAAGACAAAGAACTCTAAAAGAAAGTTGCGTGAGAGAAATAGGCATGGACATGAGAGTGATATTAAAATCGCTCCTAATATATTATTTGGAATTGTCAAGTGGGCGCACATCGAGAGGTTTCTTACCTTATATGGGGAATTGTAAACAGGGTAATGGAATTGCAGTTTGCGTGGCAGGTAGATACTATCGCGAAGAGTTGAAAGAATGTTAACTTCTAAGAGAAGATCATGCTTCTTGTAGCAGTGACGGACACTGCATTGACACTTCAGTCACTACCGCAGGCCTGATAATTTCCGTGTGTGAACCGCAACATATGATAAAATTTTTGAGGTTGAAAAATGAAGAAAAGCTGAGCTGCGTAACACAGTACACGTTACATGCTGTGTGGAATTTTAAAAAAAGGTGATTCAGTTTGTTGACCTACGCTGTTACAATGTATTAATTACATTTCTTGAAGATTACCCTTCCAAGTATTAAAGATGAGTGAATATAGTATTAATAAATTTGTGATTGGATAATACATGAGTGCTTTTGTCGGTGCTTTTTGACATATTTAATTTCATTGTCGTGCACTATTGTTTTGATAGTAAGATTTTGTGTCTGTCACAATAAACCTGAAGTAAATAGATGAATGAAATCACAAAACCCTGACCTGAAATTCGAAACAAGGGCACATGTATTTTTGTATGTATAAGTAAAATGTTGTAGATCTTGAAAGAATACAATTTTTCCTCTGCATTATTCGTGGTTTACACGGTCTCTGGCTAACTTCATTGTGAAAATCACAATAAAATGTTAAAATATTATATAGTTTTAATCTTATGCGTATTGGACCGTGCATCATCTTGTTATTTGAATAATGGTTGACCAACTAGATGACACTTGCTGTATTATATATTGCTCAACATGTTTCAGACGTTAATACGTCCATCTTCAGGAGCTAGCGACTACTTGTTGTGTTGTGTAGGCTGACTTGAGGCTTGCTGGTGTTATGTAGCGGGATTTTCTGTTGGTGATGTGTCATCTAGTTGGTCAACCTTTATTCAAATATATAGTTTTAAGTTTTTCCTTAACTGCGATTGTGTAACTGACCGTACGTGAATTTGTGGGTAAAATAATTATTTAATTCTGAATTATATTCCTCGTTCTTCCCTTTTCAATCTTTAGGCAGTAGCTGTTTCAATTTTCTTTATTATTATGGTGCCTCAATGAAAGTATGTTAGATGAAACAGCATATGAATGTTTTACACGTAGTTAAGTCTTCTTGTTGAAAGTGGGAAAAGTTGTAATTAAAGCGGCGGGAAATTTCAGTCAGGTTATTTGTCTCCCTGTATGTATGATTACATTGAGAAATGCCTGTGTAATTATTTCGTACACGCCATTCAGGGACTTGGTCTTTAGCTCAAGAGTGGACTCTGTAGAAACATGGTGCAGGTTTTAGTTCATAGAGAAAGAGAACATATTGTAGAATTTTAGAATTTAGGTATATTAACCCTACTTTCTATAAAATGATTCGTTTTGTGAGCTTATTTCACAATGGACAGTTATTTGTGTGAAGCAGAAGATTGATATTGACATGAAAGCAATAAATCTGCTAGAAAACTTATAAGGTTTATTTTCCTTTAAATAGTTCGCTATGGTTTATTTTGTGAGGTTATCAACAATACGAAACTAATAGACTCAGAATCTATTAATCTGTCGTATTTACATAGTTTAGCCACTAATTAGTAAACCTGTAATTATTTTGAACTCACCAGATAGAAGCTCAATGCTTCTTACCGTCTCAATACCTGAAATTTCCTAATGTGCAAAATGTTTTATACAATATTTAGGTGCATATTTACGAACCAACCCCTTTCCATGTTTCACAGTTTCCATTAATTTATTGACTGTCTACCTAAAATGGAAAACTAAATAGAGATTAGTGCGATTGACATTTACATTAAAATTATTATTCTTGTCAAAATTCAATGACAGACAACTTCTGTTCGAGGACACAATTGTAGATGTTAATGTTCTTCGCTTGCAGACTACTTTATTTTCGCTCAGACAGCTGTGAACCTGTGGAGGTACAGTCCGCCACTCAGCTTTACAGCCATAGAAACTGGGGATATAAAGGCTAAGGGGGCCGCAGAGCTCAGACCCGGACGGAAAAACGTGTCTTAATAATATTAATCGTCCTGTGTTAATGAACAATTTTACGGTAACACCAACAACTGCACTAGCATTAATGTACACCCTCACACATAAACCACTAACACTACTACATGTTTCGATCTTCTTCAGAACATCCTCAGGGAGTTTACACCAAAGAAACATATATAAAACACAAATTTATTATCAGTGAAATTAAAATTCTTTACTAAAACCTCAATCTATTGGATATTTCAATTGTGTTTTGTATATGCTACTTTGATGTAAGATCCGTGAAAATGATCTGAAGAAAATCGAAATAAGTTGGAGTCTTGGTGGATTATATGTGAAAGTGTAGATTTCAATACTTTTACATTTGTTATAATTGTCTACTAAATTGCACTTCTAGAGGATACACGTGTATCTATCGTTTAAGCGTAATCTATATGACAGCAAATCTACTTATCGACTGATTTAAAATTCAATAAATTCAAAAGTTTTCTGTAACACCCACTTCTTAAACTCAGCATTTAACCAGCATAATGCACAAAATCTTATTTTATAATAAGTTTATTATACGCCTCTACATGTTTCGAGCGCTCATCATCAGGAGGTTAAAAACTGTATTACACAGCATCTGGTATCGTCACACCTGTAGGTGACCGTCCCGTGCATAGGTTGAGAGCGGACTGGTTGGAATGCAAGGGACTGTAGATTAGGCGTCAGGTTCACGGTCAGCAAAACGTCTAAAAAACCCCCACTTCCTAGTTTCGTTTCGTTTTTAGCACAAACCGACTAATCTTTATACCTGAAGGACCAGTTTTGTTCGAGGAAAAACCAAGGTACAGACCTGGAGAGGCACTGAGGGTTCTAGAAGGTTGAATATCACAGATTCCTATATAAACGGCACATGAAATTGGTAAGGTTGTGAGCCCTAAACACCAGCCACCTTTACCCCCCAAGAAATACTCCTGGTACTCATTTCTGTCAGAGGCTGAGTCGACCTCAGGGAAATAGTGCGGCTGGAAGGATTATGTAAATGAAAAATTATGACATTTGTAGCGCCGTGCCTCATCCAACTGCGCCACCGCGTGCCCCTTTTTGTTGGGGTTGGAAATTTAATTTTAAAGAAGGATTACTTGGACCATCTTTGACCTTTGATGTTTAAGGCGTATCCCTCTTACATGACAGATTTCTGTTATATTTAAGTTTTATTAAAATTCCTGGCTTGGCTTGAAATGCTAAAATTAATAAAGAATTTCCCCTAAAACTACTTAACAGTCTATACAACATAAAAAAAAACACCAGCACGCACACATGGTTAGAAAGAACTGCATCATTGCCAGTTGCTGAATCTGAAATATATATCAGCCTGTACTTGCCCTTTTGATTTAATTAAATGTTACATGTGAAACATTTCATCTATTTAAATTAATTACTCCAGAAGGCAGTTTTGAATTACAGCCCTTTCTTCATGTTAACATGGGTATGTAATAATTTTAATTCACTATCACATAATTCAAATGTCTTACAACTTTATAACAAGGAAATAGTATCTCGCGTCGCGAAGACAATGACAAATGCGTCTCGTTTGTTTCTGCGGATCGTCAACCAAACTAGTACAGTAGTCTAAAGCGCAGCTAATTAAAAGAGTATTACAAGTGAGTGTATAGCAGTACCTGCGGACAAGTAACACAAACGCGAACTTACACATTAACAAATAGGCAATGCGCCTGCAAAATCGTCGGATAAATTCGTTCTACAAAAAAATTGACATGATGTTTATTAATCATCTCCACGCAATATGCTACACGTAGAATTTTTTTGGTAGGCTACCTATCAAGAGGTGATATTCTCACTCCCTCCCCGGACTGTGTACCTTACGTGAAGTTTCGTCACATCTGTTTTTCTTATAAAATGCTTATAACGTCAAAGCTAGTTCGCCAGTAAGACTACTGATTTGTTTTGGGGATCTACGTATTTCGATACTTGGCCTGTAAACAGCTAACTCAGGCATTTCATGATCTCCCTCAGTTCATCCAGGAAAATATCAGGATAATTATCTTGTTCCATATGTATTCCAATTTAGTATTCACTGTCTAATCTTTCATTCGACGCTACGTAAGCTAACATACTGTAAGGACTATTATGTTAAACATAAATAAATAAATAGAAATAAATAACATAACTAACTACGGAGATGATAAATAAGAGTCACGCGTTGTAAATTTTGGCTCTTTCGCGAATAAATATGTTACTGTATTTACACATTTTGTTGCAAAAGTATTATATTGATATTTTCAAGCACGTTTTAAATCACAGATTTCCAATTAAATTCAGTAAGAATAAATAAAAATCTTAATTTTAACTTAATATATTATATTTTTACCTGAAATACGAATTACTCACCGTAGCCGAACATTTTTTATATATTTGTTTCTTTGGTTTGCTGGCGTCAGTTACGGACGTTTCATGGCCGTACGTTTTAGGTTTAATCTGTCAATGTATGTTCACAACCGTTGATGATAGGAAGGAGGGGTGTAAGGGAGAGAGTTTTAAACGGCGAAACGGTTGGAAGCAGACAACTGACGCTAGCCATCCAGTGCGCAAGCAGTCGCATACGAGTGTGGTGTAGGTGGGAGTACAGAGAAGGGCATGTGTCAGTTTCCTAGAAATGATCGTTGTTGTTTACCTGGATATAGCATTCCATTATTTTATATCAAGAATAACATGAATAAATAAAATATAAATATAAGAAAATCACTAAAACTAAATGTTATTCGGTGAACCACACTCTTCTCCCGATAAGAGGATCACCTACCAGACTGAACACGTCGGGACAACAAAGTTATAAAGGGTGATCGTGTAGATCACATATAATGTAACAAAATAAATTGTTCGTCGTCGTCCTTGAAATGCAGGAAGTTGTTTCAATTGGTGGATGGATTTCCTGATGTTATTCACAGACTACAACCAATGAGATGCAACGTTTCACAATTTATTTATTTCTGTAAGACGCTCTATATATTTCAGGCGGTTTTTCCGTACATCAGCAGGAGCTCAAACTGGACATTCAGGGGGTCAGGTTCTTGTCGGACCAATACTGCTACCTGCTACTAGCCTGGCATGCTAGCAGCAGGTAACAGTATTGGTCCGACAAATACCTGACCCTGTATGTGCAGTTTTGAGCTTCTGTTGATGGACGGAAAAACCGTCTGAAACATGTAGAACATCTTACAGAAATAAGTAAATCGTGAAACATTTCATCTTACTGGTTGTATTCTGTGAATATATTAGCGATCCACGGACCTATGAATTTTAAATTTCCTGATGTTAATTGATTGCTGTTTTCACGAAATAACCATACTAAACATTATTCTGAACTCGCTGCATCCATTCTCACCCTGAAATTGTGATTAACTGTACTTAATTTTGTTTTGAATTTTACCACGTCAAGTTTATTAGCACAACAAACGAACCGTATAGCTTCTCGTACTTCATTCTTGGAAAATTAGGCGAATATTATGATTTAAAAAGTACTAGAGCGATTACGTATCGGATTGTTGTCCTTGACGACTAATGTACGAGTAACAGTCAATAAGATACCAGAATTTACTTGTACTTTAGCATTCCCTTATGTAGCATGAGGTATGGGTTGTGAATAATGAACTTTCCTATTTATCACTGAGACACGTGGTATATTTCGATACAAAATAGTCTTCTAGAAATAAATAGGAGAATTTCACATCTCTCTTAAATTTCAGGGTTTAAAACTTAGGGGGAGTGCTCTAAATAACCTTTCATTGTGATTCTCCGGTCCGTCACACTAAGTGCCTGAAAAAATGATATCTTCATTGCGCCTCCAAGCATTTTCTGAGATAGAAGGGTAAAATAATCCGTCATGCAAGCACTATGGGGTCGAATATCTTGACGTAGTAAAGAAAAATATAAGATTGCGCTGTGGCTATGGTTCTAGAACATATTTTCTGCATTACTCTCTTTTAATAAATTGTTCTTTAATATCGCAGTATTGCAGCAGAAATGACTGGCTGAGCTACAGTGGGTTTGAGCCGGCTAGCAGAAGAGGAGGCAGGCCACATTGCTTGATTTATGTGCTACGATTTACACCTAAAACACTCATACCCTTGCAGATAAATGGGCCGTGGAAAAGGTTTCATCAAGGGTAATTTCCGGGACACAAATAGCGCGATGAAATATATCGGGGGCCCAGGGCTATCTATATCCGGAGGGTCACATTGGCGCCTCTATTTTGATGTCAATATTTACCGACATACCTAGTCATCGTTTCTGAAATCAAAGTATTCTCATAGGCCGTGCAAGGTTGTTGATGTGTGCATTTTATTATTTTACTGAGACTAGATAAAACATTAAAGTCTGATCATTTTAATATATGTATCAGTGATTGTAAAATTACATTTATACGGTTCACTGATACAGTGCGGACCTAGTTCTTTAGGTGTCCACGTGATTATTTTAAGAGGCTGCGAGGTTTTTCCCTTTGCAGCTTTAGGAGTGGCTCGTTCTAATTGAGGCAACCTGTGTTCTATGTGACGCAGGATCTGAGTATTTTATGTAATGAGAAGTAATTTTAATCTTGGCAGTGTCATTGAATATTTTAATTTATTAAAACTTTTGAAAAATAATGCGCAAATAAGACTATCTAATATAAGAAAAGGGACTGAAAATCCGAAGGAGAATATGCAGAATTAACTGTTACGAATGGATCAAAGTAGAATATCTCGAAGATTTGTGACCTATAGTCCACTACGACAACAAGGTTTAACGACTAAGAAGAACAGGCAGGACGTCTTATGAATGTTTATTGACAAGTGGCACAGTTCTTTGTTCCTGTGTTGTTGTTGATGATGATGATGATGAGAAGGAGGAGGAGGAGGAGGAGGAGCAGAAGAATGATGGTAATGATGACGATGACAATGATGATGATAATGTGAGAGAAAATTTTGTAAAATGCACGTTTCTTTGTAGATCACTTAAATTCTACTCTTTTTTCCAGTCAGCAACAATCGATGTTCTGAAAACATACAGAGTACTCAGGTCTGTCAGTACAGCAACAGAAGAGCATGGAGCAAAAGTGGAACAACAATTGGCAAGGAAACGCCGAAATAGACGACAAGAAAAACGAGCAAACTTGCCAATTGTACATGCCATGTGTTTTAAACCGAGAGTCCTTTCACTAGATCTGGATTTTTCTACTGATATATAATAAAAAGTTTGTATTTTTGGAAGATTGGTGAAATTGTCCATGTGAATATCGGGGATTGGAGGACAGATTCATTTTTCTTGAAATCGGCACAAGCTGCATTTCAGCCTCGCTTTATCCCTGTGAATTGCGCTCACGGTACCCATTGTTGGGAAGGGTGTGTGGGCGCACAGCCGGTCTGGAAGCTCTGGGAAGAGAAAATGAGCTTGTACGTAATAATTTTTTCGGTGTCACTCAGTAATATCAGCCACGTAAATAACTGAAGTTTTTATTTGACTTACACCGTTTTTATAATGTGTCAAATAAAGCAATCCCATTACAGGCCTGGAAAGGCCCAGAGGGTTGCAGGAAGTTAAGGTTCCCAGATTTCGTGACAACGGCACAGGATGGTGGTAAGGTTGTCAGCCTTACGCACCGGCCGCTTTTACCCCCAGGAAATACTCCTGGTACTCATTTCTGTTAGAGGCT
>Ga0123354_10014845_pt1 | contig 12133 bp, 10 predicted proteins | sample TergutLab28metaG_2_FD_97872 | JGI IMG/M metagenome (GOLD analysis project Ga0123354, IMG submission 97872) | Labiotermes labralis P4 segment gut microbial communities from Petit-Saut dam, French Guiana - Lab288 P4 | ecosystem: Host-associated > Arthropoda: Insects > Digestive system > Gut ... | reverse complement strand
CGCGGTCTCCGGGGCTGGTTTCGGGCTGAGGGGTAATACCGAAAAAATTTTTAAAACCACGGGGCCCCAAAGTTGCCTTCCCCCCCCCCCCCCCACTTGGGCGCGCCCATGCCACCCTTTTGTCGGCAGTCTCGTATCGTTACGTTGAAATTTCGAGACAAGGTACAGCGCATCCAGTAATTGCCGTCTTTGGAGCCATCTGTGTGACACAGCAGATGTGCTTGGAATGTCTTTTGTATCGCGTAGTGACCAAATAAACGTGACTGTTCCAAGCAGTTCTCACGAAGCCTGCCGTCTGTCACCTGTTATTTATGTATAGTGGGGCGGTGGGGGCTGTAGACAGAATTTTTAACCCGTTACGCAGTACAACAGCAGAGTAACGTATGGACATTGCTAGAACGGGAGAGCTGAGATAAAAAATTGTGACAGACAGGTACAAGGAAGGAAATAATGAACAGAATACTAATCAAATTCAGACACTCGATTCACTGAGTGATTGCTCTTCACATGTCTGTTCCCCCACCCTTTACAGTCCCAGTCCACAATCACCAATCTGCACATCTTCCTGTCCCTTTCCTATGCCTTCCCGTTAGCGGCTGATTGATGGCTCTCCTACTGCTGTAGATATCCCCCGCCCCCACAGTGGGAAAGTTGGAATGTTCTTACACATTGTGAGAAGTGTCGCATTTTCATGGCTTTGTAAAACCTGGGACATCTGGTTTGTCGAACCGAACTTTATGGGACACGGGGGACAGAGTTCTTTAAAACCCATAAATCCGGGACTCTCCCAGGAAAGCAGGGACGCTTGGTGTCCCTGGTTGTATATAAATATATACCCCATACTCCATGGTGCAGAGTCCTTATTGAGAAGCTGGTTTGCAGGTAGTCAAGAAATTCCCCGCATTTCACGGAACCCGAAGGTTCATTACCGCACTCACAAGCGTCCGCCATCTGTCTCTATCCTGGGCCAGCCCAATCCAGTCCATATACCCACATCCCGTCTCCTGGAGATCCATCCTAATGTTATCCACCCATCTACGCCTAGGTCTCCCCAGTGGTCTCTTTCCCTCCGGTTTCCCCACCAAGACCCTATACACCCCCTCTCCTCACCCATATACGCCACATGCCCAGCCCATCTCATTCTTCTCGATTTTATCACCCGCACAATATTGGGTGAGGAGTACAGATCATTTAGCTATAAGCATATAACGGTACTTAATATCAAATTGCATCACGTGCCCAGTTCCAACATTTCATTAATTATTCCATAAGAAATGTAAGGTAAAGTTACCTGTGTGCCTCACTAAGCTCGACACGGTGAAGGCATGTGGGAGAGTGGAGGTACAGATACACACATTCGTAACATGGACACTATGTGGAGAGGGTTATTAGCATCATGCTTCGGGCGCTTTACTCCGGATGAGAAGAACCCGCTACTGATTGAATGGGCTGGGTTTGCCCCAGAGCCGGCGTGAGTGCTTTATACAGGGTGATCAAAAAGTCTGTGTACACCTGACGATTACAGTACAAAAAACACGCAAATACAGTATTTTAAACAGTTTCAGTCAGTCACCATGATAACGTAGTTAGAATTAGGGATAACAGATGGCGTTTCTAAAACCATGTGGCCTCCTAGACCTCCGGATCTTTCTCCGCCCGATTTTTTTTTTCTCTGGGGTGCGATGAAAAACTCAGTGTATTCGAACAATACACACATAATTGATGATTTGAAGATGGTCATCACGGAATACATTTGGAATGTGGACCGTGCTATACTGGACACGGTCTTCGAGAACACAGTTTGGCGTGTCAATAAATGTTTGGAGACGGGCGGGGGACACTTTGAACATTACTTGTAGCTTTCTGTATTGTAATCATCAGGTGCAGAGAGACTTTTGATCATCCTGTAGAAGAGAAAATTGAGTCTTGAAGACATTTTTCGCACGATCGCCATGTTACCGCGTGAGGTTCGCTTTCTACACGGTCGCGAGTGTTTAGGTCACAGGGAGTGTTCCCAGAACCTTCTGTCTCCAAATGTAGGATCCACGCGGAAGATGGAGGCAGCAGACTTAGCCGAAACTTTGGAGCCTGTCTTCGAAACTAATGTGGAGTCACATCGCGCAGGATCGTAAAATCCATTTCTTGTACCGGTTTATTCTGGGTGTTGGGTTATGCTGTTGACCGACAGCTCTGCGGCGGTCAGGCGTAAATTCCGTGACATTTCGAAGAACCTCGGCATCCCGTATTGGCCCATGAGCCCTGAATGTGAGGGTTGGCGATGTCTGCCTGTTTACGTTCAAGAATCCTGCTGTCGTCGCCATGGCAACACGTGAAAACAAACTGCGAGTGAGAAAGAGAGAGGCGGATTATTGGTGGAGATGCAACGTTATGTTATTGAACATCGGCGATTGGTGTAAAATCTGGTGGCCGTACTGTTAGAAGTACGTCACTGGACAGTGTAATGCGTAGAATTCAGACGTGTGATTTCCTCACCTGACACATAAGGAATTCGGCCCGCCTTATGAAGAAGTACACAGCTGGCCATGTTTGGCTTTCCACCCTTCCACTGTCCATTCCATGCCGCCTGTGTTTGCTCATTCTCTCGCTTCATGAAAGTTTTAAAACAGGGGTACACAAATCCCGGGCGACTGAATTTTGTAGGATGGTGCTTAATGTTTGTGGTACCTCGGTGTGGGACTGGCTTCATGTCAGTCTTCTGGCGTCTAGAATTTTGAGGTAGCGTTTATATATTTGGAACATATGTGCACCCCTCTTTTGTAAGCATTTAAGACCTGGTGTAATATGTTCGAAAATTGACCCTTTAAAACGCAGTGGTTTATGTAATGGTAAAGGTGAAGTTCACCCCAAAACGGTCCACAGAGGCCCAGAGGGGGAGTAGATTGTTACTCTACTTTTTCTTTAACCTTGGCGCTGGGTGAGGGTGGGTGGTCAACGCCACGCCCCGGCCGCTTTACCCCCGGGAGATACCCGGTAGCCAGTGCCGGTCTGGACGGGTGCGGAAAATCTCGCCCCCACCGCAATTCGATCCCCGGACCGACCAGCCCGTAGCGAGTCGCTGTACTGACTGAGCCATCCCGGCCCACATTGGTATATGTACCAACTGAAAATTCTTTTTTTTTTTTTTTTTTGGTGCCCCATTTCGACTCGCCAATCGGGGTTTCATAAATTTTCCAAAAAGACGAACCACCTCAAAATTCTAGGTGCCAGGAGGGTGACATGAAGCATATTCCCTTCCGAGGGCCCTCAGATATCAGGCGCCACTGTGAAGCACGTTTGTGCACCGCCGCGGTAAGCATTTCGCCAGGCCCTCAGACCACACAGCGTAATATTGCAGAAGGCTTGAATCGTCAGCAGCACTGTTACGGAAACCTTAAGTACCGTATGTACGATACAGCCTACTGTAACATTCTGGGGCGAGCCCAAGGGGAGGGGGGGGGGGCGCAGCTGCCGGACTGCAGCCCTTCCAAATCTAAACTTAAACAAAAAACACACAAGTTATTTTTTTTACACGATGGTGTCAAACGTCATTACGTGATTTAGGTCTACCCTTCAGTCGAAATCAGCCACTGAAACTGGCTGATGACTAGTACAGTAGGACTTTGAAAACAAAAATTAAAAAGAGCGTAGGATGTCTAAGATGAAATTAAGGAAATAAAGAAGATTGGGCCATGTCATTTAAATTAGGTGAGTGTGTCATGGAACGTGTAGTTGTATTGGTATGTACATAAATGGAGTTGCAAACAGTATTATGTTACAGATATACCTATGGACATGATTTTTATCATGTAATTTTTTTAAATCAAACCTAAAATGTATATAGCGACAGGGTCAGTCCTACCCCCACCCTTATGCCCCAAATGAAAAATGCTGGGTTCGCTCCTGGTGAAGTTACATGAACCTTTATCCTTTGCCCACAAAATACTGCTTTCCCTTCGGTGTAACTGTGAGAATGAGAACCGATCATTTCGCAGAACAGCACAGATCTCTTTGGCTTCCTGACTGACACTCATTGCCCTCTGCGAGCTAAGAGCCGAATTTTAAGTGTGATGCGATGTGGTTTGTTTTTCACTGAATTTGTTGCTCGTTGCCATCCATCACACTTCGAGGTCGATGAATGAGTGCTGGGTATCTGTGCCTGTTGCGACGTGTTGAATATTGATGAGTGCCCCGCGTCCGGCTGAATTATTTAGCATAATCGCCATGACACGTGAGCGCCGTTGTTTAATGATGTCTGACGACTCAATCCCAAGCTGCACACAGCTCTAGCAGCGGTATTTTAACAAACGTAACCGCGAAATGCGCTCCGTTAATCGTGTCAGAGTTTGGGGCTGAGTTGGACTAATGAACAAGGATAATGTGTTACCCTCTTGAAGTGTGAAGACGTAACAGCCACGTTTGTAATTGACGTTCTGCACAGAACTTTAATTCAGTAAGTTGGCACAACTGTAAGGATACTGACTTGTGAGATTCGAGGTTCTCACATTGGTTAATACTCAGATTGCGGTCGTTTCCAAATGTGGCGCCATATTGTTTGCTAGGTACTACCGAAGTTTCGGAGGAATATGCTTCCTCCATCTTCAGGATTGAAGATGGGTGTTGTAGCTGTTCCTTAGATTATTCTTACTTCAAGGTTCTCACAACAAATAATATTTAGAGTGTGGTCTTTGGAGATGTTACACGTTGTAATTAGGGTTATCATAGTGTTGGCATGTGATGCCATGCTGCCCCCTGAAGGAAAAGCTACACACAGTCATGTCCCATATGGCATCAGTACCCCAGATGTTTTGTGATGTTAATGCTGCTCTGTGCCAGCTTCAGATAAACAGTTGCCATGAAAGCAACATTGCTGCCACCAAATCACTGTCACTATGCAAGGATGCTAGTCTCTAATACGTTTGACAATTCATGCACATATTATTTGTATATCTAGTTTCACTGTGTTGCAGTAATTGTGGTGACACTACCCTTTGTCTATATCTGGCAGCACTTGTGAATGTAACTTAACACAAATCATGGTCTCAGAATGAAACTTCTTGCTCCCCGTTTCAGTGATAACTTAATTTTTATTACAATCTGTCTTATTATTCATTGTGGATACAGAATTTATATAATCAACGTTGTGAAGTCATAGTTTCTTGTGTTTCTATTCTCTGAAGCATCCAGGCTGCTTGTGGGACCACTCACCTCTATGTGGTACTTGGTTTAAGAATGGCTGGATCTATAGGTAAAGGTAGGAGTAAAGGTAAAGTTCACCCTACAATGGGTCATGAAGGCTGAGATGGGGACTACAGGTATAGCTGTGCTCATTCTTTAACTTCAGCGCTATATGGAGGTGGGTAGTCAACGCCACGCACCGACCCCAGGAAAGAGACTCGGTACCCATTGTATAGGAGTCTGGGTGGGCCGCAGGATCGATCTGGACGGGTATGGAGAATCTGACCCCCCTCACCAGGATTCAGTCCCCAGACCGTCCATCCTGCAGCGTCTCGCTATACCAATTGAGCTATCCCAGCCCTCCATGAGTGGAACTATACTTTGCTTTTCCTGTATGTCTTTGCTACATGCACAGGGACTGCTTTACCTTTGCAGAGAAATTGCACAGAGTTAAGTTGTTAAGACCTCCTAGGCCATTTTGGCATGTGTTTGATAATGTATGACATATCAGTACATCTCATGTACCCCCGTAAAGAGGTTTCATGCACCATTGACATATATGCACACTCCAGTTTATAACCATCAGCCTGTGGCATCATTTTCTTACCTGCTGATTTACTCTTAGCAGTGCCTAACGGTAATTTGTTGTTTGATGCTTTCAGCTGATGAAGGCTTCCAAGAAACTTCTTGGTGACCGACTCTTCAAGTTGCTGATGAAGTCGACATTTTATGGTCACTTTGTGGCAGGGGAGGATCAGTTCTTGATCAGACCAACCCTGGAGCGGCTACGTTCATTTGGAGTGAAACCAATTCTGGACTACTCAGTGGAAGAGGACATCTCACAAGAGGAGGCCGAGCGCCGTGAAGTTCAGTACGTATTGTGATTATTGGCACTGAACGGTGCTGAACTGAACGTAGTTCACTGTACGGTGTGATTAATTTCACGGTGCTGTAAATGCAAACCCCTCCACTCTGGCCAGTAGTCATAGATTAACCTTTTGATGCCTAATGTCAACTATAGTGGTCGTACCGCACGCTAACCTCTAAAGTTGCATTTTATATATTTATTCAACAAATATAGGTACTGAATATTTTAAACATGGTATATACTCTCCGTTTTTTTTTTTTCTCTTCAAAATGCAGTTTGTTTCATAATGCTAACGTATTTGGTTCCTGTATTACTCACATTTTATATACAGGGTGTGCTAAAATTAAAAAAAAAAATCCAGCGCCAAAAGGTTAAACTGCATTGTCATTGTGAGGTTGAAGTCTGATTTGTGTTAATTCCATGTGCTTAGCAACTCTAGTATCAAATTATAAAGTAGTAACCATCACTGTTGCTGTGATGCCCGCAGCAGCCCTTCATTATAAGTTGCCAGACTCTCCAAAGTGGGTAGTTCTAAACACTGGCCTATGATTGCCACACTTTTTATATTCTTTACCATTAGTATAGGAATTTTTTTTTCTCCCACTCCAGTTTTTAATCGAAATTGTTATTTTATCAACTTATCCAATAAAACATTTAATCTGTGTGGGAAACTGAACTGAAATGCCGTATGTCCCATTGTATGTAGATGGAAGATGCTGATAAGCATCAGTGAGCATGGAGTTGAAGATTTGAGCAGCAGATGGTAGGACAAGTACCATTTAATGGTTGTGTCAGCATCATGAGTCAGAATGTCATTGCAGGATGTATTGACATGTCCATAGAAGTGGAAAAGATGAAGTGTAACAAATCTGCTTATGGATCCTTAATTTAGTGCGTCAGTTCAGTGGGAGCTGCAGCAGTGTTTGGAAGTAACTTATGCAGCGTACAGAGCGCACTGGTCATCCTGTTGGAACACAGTCTGCTTGCTGTCATTACAGAAGCAAACACCTATACAGCATGGAGCCATTCCTCATAGTGTAGTGCCTGGTGGTTAGAGAGTTGAGTAGCCCTGCTTTCTACCTGTGTTTTTTTTTATGAAAGGGCGGGAAGGGAAGTTCAGCCTTCAGGTAACCAAAGAGGCAGTTGATGCCTTTTGTCTGAAATACACACTGGGGGCTTGGCTGTAATCATTATAATGATGAATATGGTCTACCTGAACAGATGCCATTGTGTTTGGTAGATGAATATTAGCATTTAGTAAGAACATCTGCCTAGCCAGAAGATGATGGCTGCAGATACCTCCAGAATGTCCATGCTTAGCCTTTTTTTTTTCTAAATTACGCATCCTCATATTGCAAAACACCAAATATTGGCATTTGAACTGTCAGCACCTCTGGCCATTCGTTTAAATATCTAAATGTTCATGTTACCTGAAATATTTTCACAGGATTGTGTAGGATGTACTTAATTATGTAGCAGCAAATATCCGAAGGGCATTCTTTGCAGTTTTAACTTCATTGTGGACTGTTTGTCCATTTACAGCCATCAGTGGAATGGGCATTGTTATTGGTCGGTTTGGCCACAAATTGGAATTGGTAGACAACCTTTAGCGATTTTCCTATTCTGAATTTTAAAATAGAATCCATTCTGAAGTTTTAGGGGCTGATATAATATCAGAGATGGACAGACATGACCTCCACAGAAGATGTTATTTATTTTGCTAAGAACATTTAGCAAGTCTGAAACATGTGGCCTTTACTGAAATGATTAGAGTATTGTAGTTGTCTTGGATGTGACAAATATGTACCAGTGATTGGGGGTACTGCTGTCTGCCTGGAAGATGGACTTAGAAGTTTTTCCAAAATGGCACTACTTATCCATTGAATTACATGGCATCATATTCCAACATGATCAGTGAAGAGACATTGAATGTGCTGATGTAGTTTAGCATGAAGAAGGACATGTGAGTGCTTAGATAGCTGTAATTTTTAATAAGGTGTACCGGGATAGCTCAGTCGGTATAGCAGCTCACTACGGGCTGGGGAATCAAATCTTGGTGAAGGTGAAATTTTCCACACCCGTACAAACCAGCCCTGAGGCCCACCTGACCTTATGTACAGTGAGTACCAGGTCTCTTTCTCAGGAGTAAAGCGGCCGGGGCGTGGCATTAACCACCCAACCCCGTCTAGCGCCGAAGTTAAAGAAAGAGTAGAGCTATACTTTTACTCCCCCTCTGGGCCTTTGTGGCCTGTTCTAGGGTGGACTTTACCTTCTACCTTAATTTAAATAAGACATTTGGCCTTGCTGTCACGTATACCTGTTGGCACAAGCGGTGTTGCCAGCACCAAAATGTAGCCCAACACCAGCGGTGAAGGAGTCAGTATGGCTGCACTTAACTGATTGTATGTGGATTCCCTGTTGTTATTGTCTGCATTCCAAAACACATCCTGAAGTTCCCACTTACAACTTTCTGAAGTCGTTGCTACCGATTTCATTGTGATGATAGCAGATATGCCCTGGGATCCACAACAGATACTTAACTGCTTGAGCCATAGTAGTTAAATTAGGGTAGTGACTGTGTCTCTGGTCTAAATAATCAGTAATTTGCGGTTCAATTCCGAGCAGGGACAGAGATTTTTTTCCATTCTTCACAGTCACCAGACTTATATAGGTACCTCTCCCCTGCTTCCTAGCCAGTCTGTACTATCCCCCCTCCCCCACATGTGTAAAGAGAGCAGAACATGAAGCAAATTGATGTCTTCCACCCAGTGCCTTGTTATTAATGCATGGAGCTATACTGCCATTCCCCCATTCTTTATAATGATGTGGTGTGTAATTAAATACAAGGACAGCTTTGCTTCATTATACGGTTTTGCATTTGCTTATATAACAATGTTGTCAGTAGCTCACACTGTATAATATTCATGATATGGTAGGTGATTAGTGATAAGTGAAGTGGAACTGTTGTGGAAAGACGCATACATGGCCTCATTTGGGCTTCTGTCCTGGCATGAAGGGACTGAGAAAAATTATGAGAACCATGCTGCATGCTGAGGTTTGAACCTATGATCTCACAGGTATGAAGGGTTGACCTGCTTTTTTTGCTATTAAATTACTGAAAGCACAAGTTTACTAACTTGTCAGTTGGCGTCTCATTTGACAGCAACAGACAAGAGACACTCGGTCTGTCATCATTTTACTGGGTTGCTCTGAGCAGTAATGTGACTGATTTAAGGTGTTTGTGAGTGAGTGGGCCAGCAGCTGTTGAGTGCTGAAGTTTGTGCCTCCTCACTGGCTGAAGGAAGACAGTGAGAGAGTGTTAATACGACGCACATCCAGAAAGTAAAGATACAAATGCAATAAAATTTTTAAAAATTATTTATTAAGAAAATGGAGCAAAAAACTCCTAACACTTACCTTTAGCTATTTTTCAATATAATCACCAACTGTGTCGAGGCATTTGTTTAGCCTGGGTACAGGTTTGTGTGTTCCGATGTCACAGAACTCTGCTGTCTGTGCATGCAACCACTTAGTGACTTCGTTTTCACATCATGTGAACATGTGGCAAATGCAGAAACAAATGGAAATCGTTGGGAGCGATTTCTGGGCTGTGAACGGGAAGGTCTCAAACCTTCACAGCGGTGATTTCCTTTCCCCTCCCACCCATTTTGTATCTTTAATATCTGGGTCTCCCTTATATTTTAAACCCTTCTCGGTGGATTGTTATTGTAAGTCCCAAGATTATTATCTCTTAAAATTTGCCATAAGTTGTGATCTGCTGCAGATGAAACTGACTGTAGGAAATAGACCATGTGGTAATGACTTGTAGTATAGATATAGCAAACTCAGCAAAAGAAATAGCAGTAATTTGAAATGAAATGTGATTGTCAGGTGTGTCTTGTGTGTGTGTGTGTGTGTGTGCATATCCAGCCTACAAAGGTGTAACTAAAAACCACAAGCAAACTTAGAGGGTTCTGCCTTATGTCATGCAGCAATAAGTAACTCATGAATCTGACAAAACACTATTAAATAATTTAAGTATCAACTAATATAATTTTACAAACAACTTTGAGACAGTTTTTAGAATTAGAATTAAAATCAGAATTAGGATTTATATATATATATGTATGTATGTATGTATCATATCACCAACAAGTCTGAGAGAAGGCAGTGCTACAATACAAAGGCAGTAATTAATGCCTGTATGTGTTGTTACAGCTGTTTACAGATATTGCACAGTATGCAGTAATTATGTCCGAGAAATATTTTCATTGCAGATATTTGCAGTACGTTATGAATTTTCATCTGAATTAAAACTTTTCTGCAGAGTGTAAAAGAGTTAAACGTTTAATGTTATATGGAAGGTCATTGTTTAACTTGATTTCTGTATTGCATAAACAATTATTTAATCATATATATATATATATATATATATAATTTGTGTGTGTGTGTGTGTGTGTGTGTGTGTGTGTGTGCAGTTATAACGTCCATTCCTTGTCCCTTTACCCAATTTTGTGCTTCTCTGGTAAAAATTGCTCGAAATAACAGTAATCTGTTGCATGCAGGCACTTCCAGTTACATGTAATTGCTTTACTTAACACCTTGCACTGATGTACAGAGTGATAGAAAGAGAATTAACTGCCGTTGCGCATGACAGCTGTGGCGTATTGCAAGGCTCCTGAGCATTGTGCTTGATGACCATTTGAATGGTACAGAAATGTCTGATAAGATGCCTTTGACTATTATCAGGAACCTCAGTATTTTAAGTTAAATCAGTTATAATTTTCAAGTGATTGTTCTTGCTTCCTGGCTTGGTCATCATCATATTTAACCCTCTGGGTGCTAAGATATTTTCCAAATGTACAACAGAGAAGTGTCATGGGTTGTGTGCATTCTTAAACTTACCTTATCGATTGTGACATGTCCATTAACGTACTGTATGTGAACATCCACAGCATGGAAAGGGTTAAATGTTCACTTCAAACAAGACAAGTCTGAGTCATTTGTTGTCGCTGTGACAAAGAATTGAGCTCACCATTAGGACATGCAGTTAAGCAAGCGTTGCCACAATGGGCAGATGGTCGGTTGGCTCACATTGTTCTCTTGTGATTGCAGGGCAAGTGTATCAGAGGCAGGAGATGAGAAGTCTCAAGGTGAGCAGCTCTTCTTTCCGTATTGTATTGATATATTGTTATATGTCTTCCCTGGCAGTGGTATAGGCCGTCCTGAACAGGCGAGTGCAACAAATGTCCCATGGGTGACGTCACTAATGGGCTTTTGGCCTGGGAGCCCTGTCTCATGGATCCTCCAATCACCCAATAATAAGTTTATGGAAATGTATAATAGCATTCGAGGATCTTCTGTGACATGTGAGTATGTTTGCTGTCATGTTGTGATGGTGGTCAGTTGTTTTGTGAATTTGGAAATGAGAAGGAAGCAACAGACATTTTGGACACTCAACAGATGCAGCCAGAACATCCTCTTTTGCTGCCAGATGATGAGAAGAGTAAACATATGTGGTGGGAGACGTGCCAGCATGCGCGTGGGTGCAGTAGTACTTACTGTCTTCTCGATAAGTGCTGACTGTAGTACCAGGATGTAGTACTAAAGTTTTTATTGTGAAGTTTGCTGGAAATGTTGGCCCAAAGGTGTGAATTTTATTCAGTCTCTTGATTTTTGCAGGTGTACGTTGTTGCAGATTGACTCATTGTAGCCAAAAAGTTCTATGAATAACTCATTATCATGCTTGGGTGGCCATGGGGGGACTAAAGAGACAAATGTACCAATAACTTATTTTGTGACATATTGGGTAACATTGTTGGCAGTGTATGCAGTAAAGAGTTTCGGTCATCAGATGATGGTCTTTGTTTGGGTGTCTGCACTGTGTAGTTGTTAAATGTCATTATGTTATTACAACATTTAACAACTATGCAGTACAGACATCAGAGAAATTCATTCTTGTTGCTGGTTGGATATTTTTTCACATTGGTGGCATTATTAGACCCCCCCCCCCCCCCCCCCCCCCCACCCCACCCACACCCACCCCCACCACATACTCCATCCAACCGAACATTTCTTTCTCTTTTTTTT
>Ga0123354_10014842_pt1 | contig 12133 bp, 6 predicted proteins | sample TergutLab28metaG_2_FD_97872 | JGI IMG/M metagenome (GOLD analysis project Ga0123354, IMG submission 97872) | Labiotermes labralis P4 segment gut microbial communities from Petit-Saut dam, French Guiana - Lab288 P4 | ecosystem: Host-associated > Arthropoda: Insects > Digestive system > Gut ... | reverse complement strand
TGCCAGAGGCTGCCTGTACAGTAAAAAAGTGAACTCCTGATGATGAGCTCCCTGAAGCTCGAAACATGTAGAGTGAAGGACGACTAACCCTGAAATAAAGGATAGTCCATAAGTGTCATCTTGCTGGTTATTATTTTGGAACAATTATAATGATGCACGGAACAATGAATGTAAAACTGAAATTAATATTGCATATTATTTGAGTCGAAAACATCTTACCGTAGCATAATACAATTTTCAACGGCAATTATCAACCCCCTTTTCTTTATCGGCACCGATCCGGATCGGCTCCGTGACCGAACCACCATTCTGTCCACTTGGTAACGGAGGTAGTGCGGCCGGGGCGTCAAGCAGACCACTCACGTCCAACTACGTCGAGGTCCATCATATGCGTATCCTGATAGCATGGTTCTTTACACAGCACATGAAAACTTCTAAATGTACACTGATGAGAGTTGGTGAATAACTTAACTACGGTCACCAGATATTTGACTTCTTGTGTACGTAATATTAAGATGCACAGGTCTGTGAAACCTCAAGAACTGTAACTTTTCTTCTACATTCAGCCTCCAGATCAGACTGAACACAGAATAAACTTCATTACATACAATTTACCCGATTCCCAGCAGAGTAGGCGAGTGTTTTATAAACTGCATGAACAAGAAGGCCGATTTGTAACTCTTGTTCCTCATTCATAAGCACAGATAAGATTACGATCATCTTAAGATACTGTTAAAGCAATGAACTTGCCTGACCGTTCCATAAAAGGATTGGTAAGGGTGCGGCCTCCCGTGCATCCCATAAGGTAGCACACAAGATTACCAGCGGCGTTTATAACAGCTTATTTGCGGTTTGTTGATACATTCAGGGCCCTAAAGTAAAGTGGACTCATTTTGGAGCGATATGACAGAGAATCAAGAATTGCCCTTCGAATTTCCCGGATTATCGAATTTAAAGAAAAAAAGGTCCAGTGGTTTAGACGCACGATGCTAGGTCACAACAGACATCACCCGCACATAAAAAACGCCTAGTGATAACTGCAGTACAGCGCGGTCAAGTTTCCCCCTGTATGTGACATTTGAGCTTCTGAGATGATGAAAATTTAGACTGTGGTCTACTGCGTCATAACATCGTGTAGTCTCGCACGTGGTGACCGACGTTTCAGGAGGACCTGATTCATGTTAGGAATAGTTAGCACATTTCAACGAAACGTAACTACCAAACTGCGCAACAGAACACAACCTGCTCTCTCAAAAATGTTCGCCAAAGCAGACAATTTCTGTCGCCAGTACGCTATCAGTCACTTGAACAATATTCTGGGAACGTGTTGCAATCGGCTGCTACCCGCGCAGAACGCCGGTACAACACATTTCGTAAGCACAATCCGTCAGAATCGCCACGTCACAGCTGCAGGAACATGGCCCTACAGACAGGAATGCGCTGAGCGAGTGGGGCATTGTTGCAGTACTTGGCTCAATCTCTGTGCGGAACGGACAAAGGCTATTATGACAATATCGTGAAGTGTTGTGATTGGCTCTGATGTCATTAATATGGACTGCAAGCGTGATGTAATTTCCTAACTATGGGCTGTACTGTTCAGAACTTGGCTTGGTGGCCCTGGAAGGTGGACGACTCAGTCCTGAACATACGGCGTGCAGACACAGCTACAGCTGTTCATTGCGTTCCTGTACACATGAACGTGTGCGAGTTGCGGAACCCTGACTGCGTCCCTCCTACCTCCCTCCTGACAAGCTGGAAACATTCTGCTTTTCCAACTGGAGACATTAAATGGAATGAAGTCTTTCTTTCAACCGTGCCTTGCATGAGAACAGGGAATTTTATCTCCCGTGGGAATGAGCAGTGCAGAGCAGGCGGCGGCATCATTGGCTATGTAGAAACGATGTCGTCCGCTCTAGGCGAGCTGTCCCGTTTCTTTTACACCACCATCACGTTCCTAAATGTTACATTAATTTGTTGGTTATAATAGCGACCAACCAAAAGTAACAACCGCAATTTAATACGGTGACTGTGCGAACCTGAATGAACGATATTAACTGCCAGCAGCAGAAATTAGTAATGTTGACAGTCCCGTCTAAAAGGTAGGCGTACAAAACCGGGTGTCATGTCGGAGTTTACTGATTTAATTTGCTTCATGATTCGGTCCCGTCGCACACCGAGATGTGCGGGTCTGAAGGCCGTAAACACGAATAATGCTGTCTTCTGCGGCGTGACGCCGTGTGGTCTGGTATAATGGTACCAACATTACGGAAAAACCTGTTGTCTCCATCTCACCCTTCTGTCAAAGTAATCTTCACGGTAATGAGCCTGTGTGTTCCGCAAAAGGCGGGTACTTTAGTCCAGCTGATTGATTCCACTCAAGCAAATAACAATTTCTACAGCCACCATTTTTAATACAGGTGCAGATGCAACAAGACAGAAGTCATAAGGGAACATGGGGCAAAAATGGGAGGTGAGCTAAAATGGGGTACCTCAATTCTGAGCAGCAGATGTGTTGATATCTTGTGGAAATTGCATAAACTAAGTCTACGCATCACCACGAAACACCTTGGGGTACCAGCGATATTCACATCAGTGCGCGTTATGTCTGTGAAACTGCAGTCACGCTGAAAATTGTGCTGTTTTTTTTAACTGCAAGGCCAGAAGCAACTGCAGGTATTTTATAGTCATTATAACCTTTATCAATGAAAATAACCACTGAAGTAATCATTTGCAAATATATATATATATATATATAGATGCCCGAAACATGTAGAGAAGAGAAAACAAAAATAAATTTATTAAGAAGTATGTGCACCCAGTTGGCTTAATTTGCAAATGATTATACAAGGACGCATGGTCTACAGAAAAAAAAAACTATTGAGGTAGCTGGTATACTGAGGAATACTGCGATGTGAGTATTAAGACAACCGTTTCTTTTGTCATGTCTTCATGCCTCGTACCCTCAAATAACTACCAATGAGACAGAATGAGGTAGGCAAAATGGATCATTACTTCGTTATGCCCCATACACCTTTTATGCTCAACATTATTTTTTCCTTGAATTTCAGATGGTTAGAGGAAGGAGACGAACTACCAACTGGCCAATTGGCCCCCTGCCCAACGCAGCTGAGGCTGTTGTCATTGGTTGTAAGGGGGTACATAAAGGGGTCTAAAAAATTAGGGTTCCTCAAACAACATTTGGGCTTCGTGTAAAAGGAGAAAAAATCAACCCTGCTAGCACAGTATCAGAACAGACGGGCATATATCGAAGTGTATTCACTCCTGACAAAAGCAGAATGCGCCAGATATAAAAAAACTTGGAGCAAGGATTTTTCAGTTTCACCAAAAATAAATGCAAATTTTGACTTATGAGTTTTGCAAGACTAATAATTGTTCTAACACTTTCAAAAGCAACGATGAGATTGGAGGGCTCGATTGGTTTCGCAAATTTTTTAACGAAACACCCAGCCATATCCGTGAGCTCTGAGAAAGTCGAAGGCAACGTCCGCAGCCCGTGAAGTGGGCCTCAACAAAGTTGTTGTTTCAAAACGTTTTGGTTAGTTTGCAAAAGTGACTGATGAGCACTGTTTGACACAAGATAACATTTCCAACGTAGATGAAACCAACGTAACACTTAACCCTACGAGTCAGTCATAAATTCTGGCACTGAATTGTCGACAAGTTGGTGTTCGCAGCCCTGCAAAGAAAGACGAAACGGTAACTGCCGAAATGTGATTTTATGCCTCAGGAGCTTTCATGTCTCATGTGCTTATTTTTACCAGGAAATGAATGCAGCAGGAATTTCAAATTAATATAGGCTACCACCTGGTACATGGGCTGAGGTTCACGAGACGGTATGTATTACCAAGCCTTTATTCCGTGGCCGATTCCTGAATTTCGTACAGCTTCCCGAAGGTCGGAAAGAATCATCATTGCTTCTTCTTCTGGATGGACATGGTTACCTTATGAAAAGCTTTAGAAATGATCCCTAATGCGACAGTGAAATAGGTGTAATGCTGCTTTGTTTCCCACCACATTGTACACCCACACTTCAGCCTGTGGACGTCTCCTTCATGAAGTCGTTTAACCTGTATTATGAAAAGGTGTGACGCTTTTTTTTTTATTTGCGGGTGGTTTGGATGGACTTATCGCAGTACAGCTAGCATGAACACGGCTGGCAGTGATTTTAGTCGAACTGAAATTAGGCCACTAGATAGGAAAATGTTTCTCAGAAGCAAACTTCCTTCCTGCGGCTACGACATATATTGCACTTAGAGGTCTCAGATGGAGGAGACTCTTAATTTTTCAAAGAAAACAAAAACGAAGTGTGGAAGGGAAGCAAAGAACGTGAGAGATCTTCCAAATATTTCAAATATTACAGCGACGATGTTGAAGAAGACGATAACAAACACAGCCTTTACTGGGAAAAGATTTAAATAACAATCCACCTAAGGGAGGATTATCTGCTCCAAATGTCACAAGCGGGCACACAATTCATGTACTCATGTGCGGGTGTCGACAACGATGATAATGAGGCCGTCAACATCTGCCCTCAATGCGTGTTTTGCGTTTTTAAGGCATATTCAAACTTTTCTTATCCTTAGTTTTCCTTACTTGCATTTACTTTACAAAAACGATACTCTGAAACGGCTAATACTGCATTTTAACAACATTCTTTTCAGTACTCCATTTTGTCCCACGCGTGGAGTAAAACGTAATAAAATGGGTTTCTGTACTATACTGATAGTATCGTTAAACCTTTATTATTTCTTCCACCGTCATAAAATATGCACCACGTAACATATCAGTTGCTTGTGTTTCTTTCAATATCTTGAGACGTCCGCTTTGCTCCACCTTCCCTACGGTATTGAACAATACGAATTTTGCACCTGCGCGCCGTGTCTTGATCGATCGGTAAAGATTCTTGCATTCCTTTTCTGGTCGTTGCCCCTTGTCCGTCGCTTCACACAGGCACGAAGTGTTGTATTCATTCCAGAATACTTTAGCTTAAGCGTAGACTTCGGTGAACTGCTACCAACACACCCTGCGAAACAACCCAAATGAGCGAAGATTTCATGTTTAACTTACGGCACACACGAAATCATGCTATCTTCAAGGACACTATCCCGCTGGAGGTAGTTTTTTTTTGTTTACTCGCGCGAAAGCCGCTAGTAGGCCAGGGCCTCACAGTCTAGGCTTCACGATCACACTCAAGACACACCACACTGGATAGGACTCCTCTAGACAAGTGATCAACTCGCCACAGAGACTATCTGACAACACACAACACTCACAAGAGACAAGACATCCACGTCCTCGGCGGGATTCGAACCCGCAATCCTAGCAATCGAGCACCGCAGACCCACTAGTTGGACGGCACGACCACTGGGACCGGTGCTGGAGGTTGATTACTCGCAAAAAGCCCAGCTAAATTTTTAAACGGTAATTGCTGCGGTTAATAGGACCTCAGCTTGTTACAGAATTACTGTAGGTACTGGTACGCCCGACGCGGTGGGGCTGTTGGTTGAGGCACTGGGCTACAGGTCGGAAGATCGCGGGTTCGATTCCCGATTATGTCATTGGAATTTTTCATTGACATAATCCTTCCGGCCGCACTATGGGCCTGGGGTCGACTCAGCCTCTAACAGAAATGAGTACCAAGAATACTTCCTGGGGGTAAAGGCGGCCGGTGCGTAGGACTGACAACCTTACCACCTTCACGTGCCAATTGTCTTGAAATCTGGGAGACTCAACCTCCTGGAACTCTCTGATCCTGTCCAGGCCTGTACAGGGATTGCTTTACCCTTTTACTTGTACGACCGACAATGATACGATAAGCGACATTTTTGGCTTCGATTCTTGGCATCAAAAACAACTCTTCACCCAGTTTTCTCTGGAAATTTAAAGTGAATGCGTAAAATAAACGCGAAATTTAAGTTTCGTTCTACTCTGTCGGAATGTGAATCGCGTAGACTATGTTTCGTACTGCACAGCACAAACAGTGACGCTTACTTGCAGCAACGTGTTGCCTGCTCACATGTTATTCCGCATCGAGTTAAATTCACAAAAACATAGATTGCTAGAATTCTGGACTGTGTAACAGTATAGTATGTTTGGCTTGAGAAACATAATGCAGCCTCCACCTTCATGGCAGACCTACCCAGAACCTGCTGTACACCCGCTGACTCAAATTTAAATCTTGATTATTCCCTGGCTACTGCTGTAAGTGAACCTGACCTCTACAGGCTCCTAACATTCCATGTACCACATCTCGTGTCCCTTTTCCATTGTTAGGTCGTACCAAAGTATCAGCCCAGGTCAGAGGCACGTGTGTATGTTTCGTGACTATTCCAGTTTTTATAGTGATTTGTCAGCACCTCGCTCAACCTCCAAGCTGAAGGACCACCCCTTGTCAGCTGACCGCAATTGTTTATTCAATATATTCGCAGCTTACCTCCATATGGAGGCCGTTCGTCCATCCGCAACCTGAGGACGCGCCACTGTTGTAAATGTTCGTACTTCTTCATGTTCAAATCACAACAATACGGTGTCTAGAATATAAAGAAAGCCCGATACCCACTAATTTAATTAACTGTAAATAAAATAGAATTTTTGTTAAACGTCAGTATTACATAAATGTACTCAATACACCAGTCAGTCACATGTGCTTACACACACCACAGTATAATCTCTACAGATTATACAGCGGTCGACCATCATGTGGCGCCATGTGCTGTGGTGGGGGGGGGGGGCACTTACGTTTCGAAGGAACTTGCTGCCTCCATGTGCCCTGAAGGGGAAAGCAGCAGATCCCTCCGAGACTCTGGCAAAGATTCAGGCCTATTACAGTCTCATAACTGCAAACTGGAATTTATTTATGTTTACACAGTGCGAATTAGGAAGGGACATGGAGGTCTTCTGTGTTAACATGAAACATTTGTGACTACTGACTTTACACTCTGAGTAACAGCATACATTTTGTGAACTATAGGTTTTCTTCGGACAGCCGAGGCAGAACTGTGAGTGAGAGACTAAGCTACGGAGTGGACGACCAGATTTCGATTCCTGACACATTCCTATAGTAAAACCAACTAGATGCACCAATGTCTCAAATTTATTTTATTTGGAGTAACACTCTACATGTTTCGGACGGTCTTTCCGTCCATCATCGGGAGTTCAACACTGTACATACGGCAACAGGCATTTGTCAGACACTGCCGACTGCCTGCTAGTGGGAACGAGATGGAACATCTCATTCCCACTAGCAGCCAGTCGGCAGTATCTGTTTGACAAATGCCTGTTGCCGTATGTACAGTCTTGAACTCCCGATGATGGACGGAAAGACCGTCCGAAACATGTAGAGTGTTACTCCAGTTAAAATAAATTTGACACACTGGAGCATATAGTTGGTTTTACTATAGAAATATATTACGATGCACGGCCCTAGGAACGTCAAATTTCCCGACACATGCCGAATGTTTCTCTTCTCTGCAGAATCCCAGATATACCCTAGGGCTCACCAGGGCACTCAGCGGCCGAGGCGTGGAGCTGCCCACTGCCTACACCTAGTGCGTGGAGGTATACTATACCACCAATGCTTCACGGGTTTACGACTTCATGGCGAGGTGCGTGACTAAGAAAATTGTACTTTTTCACAAAACACAAGGCTCCACCAGATGTAATATACTCCATCCTTATCTTTATGTTTTCTGTACCGTGCATTGTGATACAATTATGTAATGTTAACCAAAAATGCACTTTTTAAATTAATGTTTAAATTTAATTCTTCTTGTCTTTACGTGTTTCGAACATCTTATGTTCATCTTTTTTACCACAGGTCAAAACCTACCATTTTTATGCTTTTATCTATAATTTAAAAACTTAACATTTTATACTTTGATATTTTATGTAGCTTTTTATTGTAATTTCAAATGACAAACGTACCATATAAGGCTGCATGTACAATATAGTCTTCCTGATGATGAACATAATATGTTCGAAACATGTAGAAGACAAAACGAATTGAATTAAAACATTAATTTGGTTAAGTGCATTTTGTTGGTTAACATAATTCCATCATTGTCATTTGCTCCCTCACAAGTCCACGTATTATCCTTAGCGCCCTGTTCTCACGCTCACTTATTTTACGGTAAGAGACGCAGTGCTAAAGAACACACGAAGCAAACGGTTTCATCTACAAATGTGTTCGGTCATTCAGACAGGAATTAGTGCAAGGCAGCTAGACGCGTGATGTAACAGAACACTTGTACACTTTGACAGCAAAGAAAAATCGTGCCGTCACACTGGTTCATGAAGGTCACTCACATAAATAGCGATGCAGTCATCCACAAACAGCGGTTGAGTGCCGACTGCTGCTCCTGGATTGCTATGAACGTTACAACTTAAGTGTACATTATGTGATGCTACTGCCTGTGTATGTGGTTGTCTCCATTACTGTATTTCCTACGAAGATGGAAGCGACTGGTTCCTCCTAATCAAACAACACGGCGTCGCATCCCAGACCACCGTAATCAAAATACCAACTCGAGAACCACAAATCTTGATTGAAAATAAAATACAAAAATGTATTGCCGTCTAAAGTGATTAGGGAAGAACGGGATTTGGAACACAGCAACGCGTTTTATTACAACTTAGGTTGTGGTCTGTCTGTAGTCCGCATACTCAACATGTAACATCCACTGGCCACAAAGGAGTCTCGCTGTTGCCAGTTACTGTACTGACACTGTTCCGTTCTGGTCTAGGGAAATTCAGGCCAAAAAATGGGGAAGGCCTCGTGAGTTTCGAGTGACGTAATAACAGTCAACGGGTGGGTGAGATAAGTGGGCGTGCTTGGCCCTTCGCCTGGTGAAATTCACCGTCTTTCATGGAACTCGGAGCATCATTACTGCGTTCATAATAGCCCACCACACAATTCCGGTTAACACCCTAACACCATATTTTAAAACATTTCTGTAATACTCGCGGTATCCTCGCATCTGTACCTAGACTTCAGCAAATAGTTTTTTTTTCGCTTCACTTCTCCGACTAAAATTTTGTACGTTATTTCCTTAACTCCATGTGTGCTACCCGTCCTACCCATCTCATACTGTTTCGTCTAATGATTATGATGTTCATTTTCTTGTAATTTTCTCTGGCCTCTCCAGACCCCACGTTACTTGCTTTCTCTCATGTCGAAATATTCTTCTCCTCATTGCCCTGTTATCAAAATCCTCAATCCATCTTGTCTGTATTTGTACAATGCTCCCCGAAGCACTCCTTCGTTTGAAGATCCCCAGCCTTCACTCGCTTTCCTCCTGATAAGAATAATATCAAAATGAAGACAAGTTCGGGGCATTGGTGGAATGACTGTCACAGGTGAAAACCAAAGCGTTCGGAGAAAACGCCCGTCCCAGTGGCACTTTGTCTAAAACAAACCTAGCATCAACCGGGATCGAGTCCATATATCGGCGATGACAGGGCGGCGACTAACCTCCAGAGCCATGGCAAAGTTTTTGAAGCATGAATTCAATGTAATAAATACAGAGTGTTTAAGAAGGAGTCTAAGATACTTAGGGAGAACGTTTCTTAGGAATGTTTACACCGATATAACCAAACATACCTATATCCGAAGTTGAACTGTTACGGACATACTGATGGGAGAAAAATGTGCTTCCACGTACTGTATTGAAGGTGTTTTATCCGTACACTGCCCAAGTGCCTCTTCCAGCCAAAAGACAAGTCAAGCCATACGGACCCAAGTATGCTACGTTATGAACCTGGAACTCCAAGACTATTTTCATGAAATCAGCGCGAGGTTTTCTTACTTAACGACTTTATATCAGTCAGATGTTAATTACATGTTAAACACATCTGTCAACAAATTCCTCCTATTTTTAACAGGTATTTGGTAAACATTAGAGGTTCTCATTCCTTAAAAATTCATCTCGCCATTATCTCAACTTCAGATATGGGTACTTTCGGTTATAAAGGTGTAATTTAACTCGAGGAACGTTCTCCCTGCGTATGGCAGATTACTCCTGAAACACCCAGCACACCAAAATTCAGTTCCGACCTTGCAATATACACACTGCGTCTCGAATACTCAACTCTTCTGGAATATAACGCGGTGCAACGATCGATGCACGGTGCGTCTTTTATAAAAATCAACCGATTAGTGCTGGTTACGGAAATAATCTTTATTTGTTGCGAGAATTATGGGAAACACCAATAAACTGTGCACATCAATTGTTAAATCGGGTGGGACGTACGGTAACTACCGTGTTTCATGTGTTATGGGCTTGGTGGTGCTGTTCCCGCTGGGTAAGTTCAACGCTTTTTGTCCCGCAAAACCGTTCCAAGCAATATGATCCAATGAAGCAGAGCACGATGACACAGAGGAACTGTTTCCATAAAAATAACTTTATGGAACGGTTCCAAAAGGGTCGGCACTCGAGATAACTGATGGGCGGAATGAAATGTCCCTCTGTACTGGGAGTTTACCGGACAGCACAGACGCGTAGCGAGAGAATTCATCATGACTCGGACCAACTTGAAGGGTCGAGCGTCCGACTCTTCCGGCTGAATGCGCGCTCGGAACTCTCTGTACTCGTATACGTTTACACATTTCTTATAATTTCTGGACTCGATAATTCTGCTGTACTGAAGACTGTAGTAGTCTTGTCTTCAAACAGCGCCCCCAAGTTCGCGCAAGGTAAGGAAAATAAGGCTGTCCCTCTGCACACCACGAAGGCATAGCAGGGACTGGTATAGTTCCTCCTGTCCTTAATTTGGGTCCTCGATGGAGTAGAGTGGTCAGTTCCATGCCTCAGCTGCTTCATTCCCAGGACCACTCTATAGGAGGTAACTGACAGCCCGCAGAAGAAAATTATTCTTAGCGCAGCTCACCTTCTCGCTTTATCTGTCGTGCAGAAACGTTTACAAAATGTAGGTTCATCGTGTTCCAGGACTGGTTGATTCATAACACGGAGAGCATCAGAAGCTGCACTAAGAGCACTGACTGGCACTGCTTTACCTCTCAGCTCCGGTTCCTGTCCTCAATTACTCGTACCACGTACCTTCCTCCCCTTACTCCTACTCGTCTATCCTGAAGAAGGAGGCACCAGGTTCACCGGAATCGTTGGCACGAGGGCTGCGCTGGGAGAATTATAACTACCGGATCGCATGCTTAATTGTCAACTACCTGCCAATTTTAATAGCCTTATTCCAGGATGTGAAAGATGCTTTTCTTCGCCGTGAGGTGCCCTTGCACTGCAGCGGTCTGGCTTTGTTTGCAGTAGATATTAAAGTAGATCTGGGAATAACCCGTATCAGAACTGTAGCATAAAGCGATCGCGGGATGTAGAATGACTAGGGCTCCCATTCATCCCTGTTTTCTGTAGCTACTTCCAGCGTCACGCCAAATTTAACCGGGAAGCCAAAACGTTTCGATTTGTATCAAGTAACAGTAATACACTTCTTAAACAATTTGAAACAAAATTAATCCGCTCAGCCTTGAAAACGTTCTGGCGCGTGTACAGTGCAAATTCGACAATACTGCTGCACCTACTGTGTGGCGACTGAATGCATGTAGACTGATCTTTCTCAATGATGTCTTCCTTGTGGACTACCATAAGAAACTGGCTGCAGGACATACGTAAGTCGCTGCCCTTCGTGAAGACTCACTTCAAAGGTATCTATCCCTAATTCTTTGACTTGAAGTGCACGGATAAAACCTTGCAGCACATCAAGCTTCAGAGAAGTGTTATATGGAGGGGGGGGGGGGACTCGTGGAAATAGAAGAATCAGGCGTTGAAGCGGGAGCTCCACGAAACGAAACGAAGGTGCAAAATACCATTCAAACCGTGTTCTTAGTTGCTTCGTAACAAAACGCCCGATTCAATTCGGTGAAGTATTGTAATATAAGGTATTTGATGCCCTCCAAAAGGATTTAAAACCTGAAGGACATTACTTAAACGTTCGCAACTGTTGTGATTCTTCTGTCGACGTACCCCCCACACTGTCACGAAACTCACGGGACTCCAGCAAATTTTTTTGCAGCTTTTTTTTTTTTGGGGGGGGGGGGGGGTGAAGCCAGGGGGGTTAAAGGTGTGGGGGGATTGTGCACGGAGGGGGT
>Ga0123354_10014841_pt1 | contig 12133 bp, 8 predicted proteins | sample TergutLab28metaG_2_FD_97872 | JGI IMG/M metagenome (GOLD analysis project Ga0123354, IMG submission 97872) | Labiotermes labralis P4 segment gut microbial communities from Petit-Saut dam, French Guiana - Lab288 P4 | ecosystem: Host-associated > Arthropoda: Insects > Digestive system > Gut ... | reverse complement strand
GGGGTTTAGTGGGGGGGGGGGAAAAAACCGAACAAAGGGGTTTGTAAATAAGGGGCCCCCCCCCCCCCCCCGTGTTTAGTAATGACGCGCCCCAAGCCGGTGGCAAGGTTACATGCAAGCATCCAGAGAAGTGATGAATTAGTCGCAGAGTGAACATGTTTAAGTCGTCTTGTAACGGTGTTCGCTCGAGACAGAATTGTATCAGTTCAGCGGTGTTGTGGGCCCTCTCCACTGCAGTAAAACCTAACGCGGCAATGTTACGTGCCGTCGGCGAGCTTGTTCTCGCCGCCACACCCACACACGCGACTTCAGAGTCACATGACCGGCTTTCGTTGTATTCGGCACAGAATGCGGTGGGAATTCGTCAGGACGGTATCTCCCTTGTGCATGGCCGTAGAATGTCACCCCAACGTGACATTTCATTACTTCCGCATTTCAGTCAGCATGGTACGAATACGAATGCCCGAGACCCGAGCGTCTGTTATCCCGTAAAGTATGAATGACGACAGATCTCTTGAAATTGATTGTGTTTTCGTACAACTCTTGAGATGGGGAAGTAAATGATCTACCCAGGTAACCGATGAATTACTGTAACCATACACTTATAAGCAGATACGACGAGAGTGTGTGTAGCTCGTTTATGGATGTCCGATTAATGAAAAGCGTTTGTTTGTTTTTGGCGCGACAGCCCTCAGTGGGCCAGGATCTCCTCATTCACGAGGTTTCTAGATCACACACAACGACGCACCACAGTCGGTAGGACTCCTCTGGACGAGTGATCAGGTCGTCGCAGAAACATCTACCTGACCACACACAACACTCACAACAGACAGACATCCATGCTCCCGGTGGGATTCGAACCCACAATCTCAGCAGGCGAGCGGCAGCAGACCTACGCCTTAGACCGCGCGGCTACTGGGACCGGCAATGAAAAGAGCACTTAAAGAAAAAAGCAAGGTAATAGACCTTTGCAAAGGTAAAATGGTAAAGTTTTCCCTGTTCACGCCATGATGGTATATAGGGAGAGTAGAGGGTATAGCTCCACCCATTCTAAACCTTGGCTGTAGATGGAATTGAGTAGCCAGCATCACGCCCCGACCGCTCTACTCCTGGGAAAGAAATGCGGTACCCATTGAATAGGAGGCTGGGTGGGCCCCACAGCTGGTCTGAACGACTTTGCAAAGTGAAATCCCCCCCCCGTCGGGTTTCCAACACTGGATCATCCAGTCTGTAGTATATACAGTAAAAAAAAAGTTTTCATTAGCTCTATCTTATGCTGTTAACTACTGTTTTGGCGATTATTTCTGACACGGTGTAGTCATTCGGAAACTGCGTACTTACTTGGAGCGCACAAAGAAACAAAACAGTATTTAGTAGCTCGAATCCATTTATATTAGAAATTGTACCGATCGGTGTTACTGACTGGAAATTTTACAGAGTCCGCGGTAATAAACCCATTGTATCAATTCCTTCCACGTCTGCATCGAATTGTTACTTTCCCCCTCCCCTTGAGTTCTTACAGTGCCATCCAGTCATAAATCCAGTGTGTTCACTTTAACAGTAACAGGAAAGTAAAAGTCGGGAATAGCGGTTGCTATCAACAGGCGTTTTGGGCTGGTTGAAATGCAGCTACCTTTGAAGGGTAGAGAAGAATACAGGAGTAGGTAGAACGGGGTGAGCATCGATCGCCGTCGTCTCTACTATTCAGTAGTCCAGGGATGCACAGATTTTCCAAACGTTGAGAACCATCTGGGTGCCATGAAGTAACTTCACTTCTGGTGGCCACAGAGATCAGGAGCCACCGTACGAAATATCGCACAGGCTACCTGCATGCCGGGTATTATGCACCCCCGCTACTAGACTTCTTTCCGTGGCTTCATTGCGGTCGGTGTAAATGAAACCCAGTTTTAAAGACAACATTTTTTCTTAATTTGAGTCTGACTGTACTTGCATTACACACGTCTGGATGCAGCGTTCATGACCACAGTGCATTTACTGAGCTACGGACGGACGGATATTTCCGCATTCATCATCGTACCGAAATTGGGCCTGATCATTACCCAGCTTTACATGGCCTTTGTATTCTGTGTGATCGTCACTCACACAATCCGCAAAGCCGACTTGAGGCTCGATACTCGGCGTCAGGTATTTGGAACCGAGCAGCTCCGGTTTTGTGTCATTCATTTAGTCAGTTCAGTAGGTGGAACATTTTTCATGAAAGGGCGTAGTAAGCGTAACGCCTCTTAGACGCACCATGTGTTGGTTAAGTTCGTCTGCCGAACGGAGTGGATTTAAAAGCCGTTATTTTAAGCCAGTCCTTCCCAGCCTGGGATGAGGTGCGGGAAACTTCAGCGGAATTTGCGAATTTTATATTGCTCATGCAGTGCATATTCTTACAGTTAATACATCAACCAATAAATGCGCTTAATAAAATACAGTTCATAACGAGTATTAAACTCCTGCATGCGAAATTTCAGGCTTTCCCCCCGCGAAGTAGATATGAAATGCGCTCTTCTGGTTATTACGCAGCATTTAGTGGTAATTCCTTATCGACGGTTGTTGGATTCTTGACCCTTGAAGATGGGACCGATAGGTTGTCCCGAAACGTAGGTAAGGAATTACGTACACGCTGCGTAATAGCCCAGACGAGCGCAGTTCTCAAGTATTAAACTTACATGTTTCGGCGCCCAGGTGACATCCTCGGGGAGTTTTTCTTTGTCCTAAAACTCCCTGAAGATGGCGCTCCGGTGCCGAAACATGTAGGAGTTTAATATTTGTTATGAATTGCATTTTATTAAGTGCATCGAGATACCTCTACAGCGTTACTGCCACTAGTCTGCTTGCTGTCTGTGCACTTTGTTAAGGCAGAATCGCCGCACTAAATCCAGTGATGTACAAGGGAGAGTCATCTGAAAACCTTAAAAGTGCGATAAAAATTCGAACAATAGCTCGATTGTCTTGTAAGTTTCAACAATGATATTCATGGTTTGAAGAGTGGCCAACAGGTGGAAGTACGATACTACATAGAAAAATGAAGTCATTGTGTACCTTTCATGTTCAATAAATTACGAGATAAAACATATTTAAGGTTTTCATGTGACCCACCCTCGTACAAGGTGGCGCAACCGTCACTTGATAGAAGGGGCAACACATTAAACCGACATAGAATGTCACGTGAAGTTTGTGGTGTTCTATATTTTAAAGTCTGTGTCTTTACGGCCTGTGGGTTGTGTAATTGAAGTTTTTCCTGTTCTTGGCCGTGGCTTTGAAAGTGTGTAAAGAGTGTGGATGAAGATCCACATGTTGTAACGTTGGCGTTAGAATTAGAAGATTGGTAATTTTACCACTTAGACCGCTTTATTCCTGGGACAAAGGCCGTCAGAGCATATTGGCCATGAGGCTGGGTGTACCCATATTCGTTCTCTACCCAGCAGCTATTAACGAGGAAAACTGCTGATACTGTAATCAGGATACGAACCGTGACCATCCTGTTGTTTTCTGGCGGGTATTACAGATGTTTGGGAGAGATCCGGTACTGGGCAGTAGCAAGGAATGCAGACGGACGAAGTGACCTAGGTCTTGATAATTTCCAACATCGTGAACATACGGATGCCGGTCAGTCGCCTGGCGCCTCGCTGTGGTCGCAGCTTTGTATGTGGAGCAGGGTCATTAGCAGAAAGGCTGTCCAGACCGATCTCAGTCCATGTCTTTCTGTCAGATGGCCTGTTTATCTGATGCTCTGCATACCCTCTGTTGGCTTCTTACATAACTCACATCAGTTACCTTCCCATATCGTACACCTAAAACAAGAGGAATTAAATGGGACTTGGAGTAAATCCGATCTTGCTGAGATTCCAGCTTCCCGCTCTGTTAAGTATTTACTCCATTGAATTATGAATCTTGAACGGTCTGATATAAATTCCGAACTTGACGGGAGTCGAACTCTGACCGCCCGCTTCGTAGTGATTCACTTTACTGAGCTACCGTGGCCGTAAAAAGTATTTTGAGTCGATGGACGCCTGGAGTAAAAGAATAGATGTATTTTTTACTCGGAACAGTCGTACACAACATGCGATTGTTTGGGGTAAAAAATATGTCTGTAATTGAATGACACAACGGGAATGTGTCATATCGGAGTAAATGGACAAATTAGTATGTGTTTTTTCCTTCCGTGTTATTCGTATGTACTGTACGTAGTAGGAACGGGTGTTGTGTGCATGATGGAACGTAGGGGCCTAATTCAGTTTCGTTGGGCCTTGACGATGGATATATTACATTTACGACTACTTGACTTTCGGGGATTTGTCATGTGGTGTTTCCGTTGTAGTGACTAGGGTACTGTCGGGGGCGGTCCGTGGTTCGAATCATGGCAGGGCTAAGGGTTTTTTCTTGAGAATGGCAAAAGACCGGCTCTGGGGCCCACCCAACCTCTTGTTCATTTGGTGCAGTAATTCTTTCTGAAGCGTGAAGCTGACGACTTATCTCTAGCGCCGAGATTATGAATCAGTGGAGCTGTACCTCTGCTCCCCTGTGTCTTAATGGCGTGAACAGTGACAACCTTACCATTACCTAGTGTTGTAAAAAGCACATAATGTAACACAGCGTTTCAAAAAGTGGTTTTGTTTCCTTTATCAGATGAAGATGCACCTACTCGGGGCTGTTAGACAGTGGTATGCTTAATATGTGGACCATTCTGTGTCTTTGTAATGGGCTAAACTAAATGGGTGCCGGCCGCCGGCTTTTCAGGCTTGAGGACGGAAACAGATCCAGATTTTGTGCTTCTTGGAACACGAGACGAAGGAGACAGTTCAGAAGACCTTGTAGTCTAAAGAGGATGTAGTTTTGATGTTTGTGTGGCCGTGCATCACTGATACAATAGTGTAAACAACCAACTAGATGCAACAATAACAGTTTATTAGTAACTGCAATCAGCTCAACACGTTTCGGGCGATAATTTCGCCCATCCTCAGGAACACTAGACTGTGTTTACAGCTTGCGGTATAATGCACCGAAGAAGCTGCCTGCTGGTGACATGTCACCAGCTGCAGCATCGTTGGTGCATTATACCACAAGCTGTAAACACAGTCTAGTTTTCCTGAGCATGGGCGAAATTATCGCCCGAAACGTGTTGAAGTGATTGCAATTACTAATAAGCTGTTATTGTTGCATCTAGTTGGTTGTTTACACTGTTGTATGATTTAGTTTAAAACGTAAGCGCCCATATGGTTCAATTAATAAAGTGGCTGGGATCAGCTTTCTGGCCTGTGTACATATTTTTCATTATCCATTGACGTTTGTGCCTTGTGTATGAACCTCCCAACTTACTGTCGATTCGATACTTGTACCTCTTTCTGAGGGAGTAGAGCTGCCGGAATGTGAAGCTCACCACTTATTAGTGGGAACCTCAAGAAGGCGTGGAACATTGCCCCCCCCCCCACTGCGTCATCACGGCGTGTATGAACCTTCCACGTTCCTGTCCATTGGATACTTGAGGGAATAAAGCGGCCGGAGTGCGAAGTTGACCACTTACTAGTAGTGAGTTCAAGAAGGTGTGGGACTTTGTTCCCACTCCCCAACTGCGTCATCATGGCATTTTGTTTAAGCACAGGATCAGCGTATCTTCACTGTACCATTTTAATAACCATTTATTCCTTTGGTTTCCGTGTGGTTCTCGTGATAAACGGCTACAGTTTCCCTAACAACTGTAGCAGCCTGGTTGTTGCAGTGGATTTGCATTGGGTTTTCTCTGCGGTAGGATGTTCATTTTAAATATCATATAGTTAAATTTAAGGCTTCATATAACTAGAATTAAACTGTACGCTGTGTAGTTTTTATTGTGACTTAAGGTGTATGCTCTTGAGACATGTAGGGAGGCTTGAAGGTAAAGGTGTACGCTTTGGCAGCTGAGGTGTATCACGCTCAGGCCCCTTTAGTGTGTCGGTGCCCTTTGTGTAGTGGGCCGGGTAGCGTAGTCGGTGTAGGGACTGGCTACGGCTTGGACGGTCCGGGGATCGAATCCCGGTGGGAGCGAGATTTTCCGCACCTGTCCAGAACGGCCCTGGGGCCCACCCAGCCTCCTGCACAATGGGTACCGGGTCTTTCCCGGTTGTAAAGAGCGGCCGGGGCGTGACGCTGACCCCTTTCCGTATGGGCCGTACGGCCTGTACAGAGCCTCAGTGCCTGTACAAGGGTGCACTTTACCTTACCCTTTGTATAGTATATTCCGAGAAGTTGCGCTGACTGGGTTATCTCTTCTTATACATCGCAGTTTGCAGTTAAATGTTATCCCTTCTGATTATTTACTGACTGTTGATTGACCCTTTAAAGACTAAGACGAACCCTAGTTGCACTTAAAGATTCATTTCGTGCCGCGCATTAAACACGTTCCGTTTCAGTTTAAAAAATCATGTCAATCTGAGAACCGTACGAAACGCATAAATGAATCTTATACGTATTATTGGACCGTGCATCATCTTGATATTTGAATAAAGGTTGACCAACTAGATGACACTTGCTTTATTATCTACTGCTCAACATGTTTCAGACGTTAATACGTCCATCTTCAGGAGCTTTCGACTACTTTTGCGATGTGTAGGCTGACTTGAGGCGTGCTGGTGTTATGTAGAGGGATTGTCTGTTGGTGATGTGGTATCCGAGTGCAGACTCAGCCTGCACACGGATACCACATCATCAACAGACAATCCCGCTACACCAGCACGCCTCAAGTAAGCCTACACAACGCAACAAGTAGTCGCAAGCTCCCGAAGATGGCCGTATTAACGTCTGAAACATGTTGAGCAGTAGATAATAAAGCAAGTGTCATCTAGTTGGTCAACCTTTATTCAAATAGCATAAATGCATTGTTTGGGCAGAATTTTTTAATGTTCAGCCTGGTGTTACATATACCAACCATTAGGCTGTACAAGATTAATTATCGTTTCGCGTCTCATATTACGCTTCATAATCATAGCAGCTGGAAGTGCTGCTAAGTTCCAGCCTTGCAGTAAGTGCTGCCGTCTTTCCATACGGAGAAAGGACGTACAGACAGGTCGGTTTGTCAGCTCCGGGGCAAAGAGGCTGGCCTTTGTTCCACGGGATTGGTGAGACTTTAACGAAGAGGGATTTGGGTTTGTGTTGACAGGGTTAAATTACTAAGACACCCCTTGCTGAGGAACTGGTTGTCTCAACCCTCGTGATGTATTACAGGTGATGAGCCGGACAAGATAGGGCAACTGACTGCTGGAGAGGATGTCCAAACTGTAGGCGTTTTCCGCGGGGAAGGACACATATTCATTTTCACTATTACGATTCACAATACTGTCAATTTGTATATTCTGTGGTGGAGTTAAAAAACTATTTGTGTTAGGTACCCGGTAGTTGATGTTAGGAGAACGGGCATCATTAGGGGCATGCCCCTTAACTATCAATAACAGACGGAGATCCACATACCCGTTTAAGATGATGCCACACGGCATACATTCGCTCCCACGTGGATGTTCATAGAGTGTTGCTTAGTTTAGAATAAAAAGAACTGTACCTTACTTAAATACACATGCTGCATAACTATGGTTTGTATAATTAAGAATAGGTGTGTATTTGGACAGAGGTTAATTATTCAAAACACCACTTGCATGTGTGGGACGAGGACAAAAGAAGCGTTCGTTGACGGAGGTAGAGTCCATTTGCACGTACGGTAGGTGGAATGAGTATTAAATTAACGGATGGTTACTTGCCTACATGAACGCCACGTTCTTTCGTTGGGACATGAATCTATGCGTTTGTAGCCGAACATTTATGTCAGCCATTCTGTTTTATTTTGAAGGAAGACATCACGAAGTGCTTGGATACGTCTTGTAATACTAATTTGTACGTCAGCACAACTGTTTTATTACACAAGGTAAAATGTAGACTACATGTTTCGACTAATAAATAGTCATCTTCAGGCCTGTTCTTTACAGGTTAAGTCACAGGATGCTGTGCACACATTGGGATCCCAGTGTGTTTACATCAGTGAAATATTTAAGCCATATCATTTACCTATGAGAGTAAAACCTGCAAAGTATGTAACCAATTGGTTAAAATACCTTTTTAAAAATCTAAAAAATAGTGTATTGGCGTTTACCACTTAAAAAACGTAGGTACCTTTACCATCTAATTGTTCCAGTATAACCTCACAACCCTGGAATAATTAGATGGTAACGGTACCTACATTTTTTAAATGGTAAACGCCAATACACTATTTTTAGATTTTTAAAATGTATTTTAACCAATTAGTTACATACCTTTCAGGTTTTACTCTCCTAGGCAAATGATATGGCTTAAATATTTCACAGATGTAAACACACTGGGATCCCAATGTGTGCACAGCATCCTGTGACTTAACCTGTAAAGAACAGGCCTGAAGATGACTATTTATTAGTCGAAACATGTAGCCTACATATTACCTCGTGTAATAAAAACATTCTGTTTTAAATAAGTACGCATTTGAAATAACTTGCTTAGTGGTAAGGAGAAGTTGACCAGTAAGTCGCGATGAATGACTTGTCTTTGGACAGAAGAAATTGTTGTTTGGTGTGAGGAGAGCTTGTGTTATTTTTGTTTGAAACTCGGTCTGTGTTGATCTTTAGTGTGCGTTGAGGTGCATGGCACGTTGCTAGCCAGCTAGGATATCAATTTGTTTTCATTCTACTCTCTAGACCTGTTTCGAGGCTATTTATCATCCCAGTAACATCTGTGTAAATATGAGCAACTTTGAAACGAATTTGTCCCGATCAGGATAACTCGTTTTTTAACTTTATTACAGATGAAAATTTTGAGACGCTGTTCATCCGTGAAATATGACGGCAGGTTTTGTTGATTAAGTCAGCGGCAAAGAATGGTTTGGCAGGCGTCTTAGGCGCGCTGGAAGAGTTAACAATCGTGATCCAAGATAGGCCACCCGGAGTTGTTCGCATGATTTTTCTCATCATCTCTAGGCAGACGGTGGGATGTTTCGTATTGATATTTTCCTACTACACGAATACATCTAATCCTGTATCACACTTCTTTTTCTTTTCTTCTTCTTCTCCTTCATCTTCTTCTTCCATTGGCACTACAGCCCACTGTGGGTTTTGACCTGTCGAAGAATGTCCTTCCACTTCCTTGAAAGTGAAGGCATTTTTTTCGTAACATCGGGGACAAACTGCCCAGTGTACACGATCACCCTTTTGTAGACTTCAGCTGAAATGTGATGGCACACGGTGACACACGGGAGGGGAAGTGAAGGGGAAACTGGTAAATGAAGTGGGTAGCCAGTACTCTTCACACTACCTCGGAACATGGTGTATCCAGCATTACTACCGCTGATGCGCACAGCTCGGCTGCTAGTAGTCGACTGATCTGACGAACCCGCCGATTTAAAAGGACTCGTCCGTTTCGCCGAAAGACGCAGTCTGGTTTCTGCGCGTGTGCCATCACATTTCAATTGGCCTCTACCTTGTTTGCCCTGGCTTGCCTCCTGCGGTAGGTGAAACGTCTTACGGGATATGGGGGGTGGTTCATGGAATTACATATAGTTGTTACTGTTTATTTATTAATTTTTTTATTTATTTATATTTGAGGTGTAAAGTCTACTCTTATCCAGTTAAGCAAACAAAAATCATATTCTAACCAAGAAAAAACACAGCCGTCACTTCTCTCCAGAACGAGTAACCTTTTTGTTTTCGGTGATCACACTACACACACCACCTCAGCTCTGTTACTCGACTGTTACCGTCAGTCACCCAATTCCGTTATCTGCTGCTAACCGTTTTTCTCGTTTAAAGCTCTCTGTATGCAACCCCTACTACTTATCACCACCCTTTTCTGAATATACGTTGACAGTTTAAATTTAAGACGGTCGGTATCGAACTGCCTGCAACTGACGCCAGCAATCGCTCTGTTGTCTGTTGTACCAACATTGTTCGGCTACACCAGTAACACTGCGTCATATTTCTGAAGAACGGAGTCCTTAACATCGTAGGTATTCGGAGTGGCGAATAGAATTCAAGAGTTCTGAACTGTCTGAAATTACATCAGGACGACGGCGGGCAAGGGTGGAGAACGTGGAATTTTTCAACTGTTTGGGTAGCATGAGAAGAAATGGTTCAAGATGGGCACGTGATATTAAATCCAGGATTCGGAAGGCAAAATCAGCATTCAGCAAGAAGAAGATTCTTTTCGCCAACAGATTGGTACTGAAATTTCGACGCCTCGGAAAGGAGATCATACCTGTATGGAACGTTTTCATTTGTGTTGCTGGAAAAGCACGGAGAAGATCTAGTTGGACTAATCGTGTGAAAAATGAAGTATTACGTAGAGTCAGGAAGGAGAGGAATATCGTAGGTACAATAAAACGAAGGAAAGTTAACTGGATTTCTCACATCTTAGTAAGAACTGCCTTCTCAAACACGTTATTAAAAGGAAAGATAGAAGCGACGGGAAGACGAGGAAGAAGACGGAAATAATTTTAGTAATTAACCAACTTAATGCACAAAATCTTGTTTTGTAATAAGTTTATTATATGCCTCTACATGTCTCGAGCACTATGTGCTAATCATCAGCGGGTCAACCTGCGCACGGGACGGCCACCTACAGGTGTGATGATACCATATGCTGTATAATACAATTTTGACCTCCTGATGATGAGCACATACTGCTCGAAACATGTAGAGGCATGTAATAAACTTATTATAAAACAAGATTTTGTGCATTAAGTTGGTTAATTACTGAGATTATACTGAGATGCACGGTCAGCAAAACATAAAAAAGACGGAAATAGTTACTGGATGACCTTGAGGAAACGAAAAGGTGCAGGAAATTGAAAGGGGAAGCACTAGATCGCACTCTGTGGAGAACTCGCTTTGGAAGAGGCTGTCGTAGGACAGGCTACGGAATGAATGAAAAGCGGGAATCGTTAACGAGTCTTGCGGGACGCGTCTCAGATATCTATACCTGGCATACGGTTTGCCAATATAATTGCTGTTAATGACAGAGCAATCGCCGTGAACTTGCAACAGAAAATGTGGCTCGAATTAGCGTTTGAGTGAGGCAGGGCAGATTATAATTATTATTACTAACTGCAATTGAGCTGTCACTCGGTGACAGTAGTTACACTAGTACAGACAAAACAGATAAGAATACATATACATAAACGAAACAATACAAAAAACTCTGTACAAACAATACAAAACACAGCAAATACAAGTACATATATTACCAAAACACCCACACATTACAAAATCCCCACATACACTCACCCACACATTACAAAACAAGTTAAAACAACCACAGTACAAGATACACCCAAATGAAATAGTCACAATATAATCAGGTACCCTCAGTATAAGGTCACCCTAGTGTGCATGGTACTTTTATCCCCAAGAACTTCACCTAACTCATTTCATTTCACTTAACTTCAAAACAAAATCACTTCACATAAATCACGTCAGTTCACTCCACATCAGTACATTTCACATCACTTCTGTTATTTAACCCAATCCCCACTTCAATTCCCTTGTTTGTAACTACATTCTTAACCCTCTTTCTAAACGTGTTTAGTTTACAGGGTAAGGACGCCAGTAAGCCTGCAGGCAGTTGGTTCCGGCTCTTAATGGATTGCGTTGCACACTGAAGAATTTCCATGCGGTTTCGGTATAACGGTGGTCTTGTAAGTGGAGAATTGTATAGGATGGTATGTCCAGGTAGTACAGTTGACACACGTCATGTTAATGCAGAACAAACCTCAGATTGATTGTTTAATGTGGGCGTTGTGAAGGCACCGCGGTTCGACAGTCATGAGTTCCTGAAGCTGGCTTCTGAAATAGTTGTCAAATTATCTGATGTCAGTCATACTTTCGCTCCGTCCCATTCACTGGCATTATACCATCTGCCTAGGGTTCACAGATTTGAATAAGAAATTTTATGTTCATTATATGTAAGATGTCGGAAGAATCGGTCATTATTCTCTCTTGTGGGAAAGCCCCAGTATTTGCCACGCTAGACTGAAGAAAATCACGATAAGTAGGGACACTGTCATTCCGACCGAACGATGTACTTTCCAAGTACGTAGCTGGGCTGGTAACAATCGTACCAGGTAAAGAGCAATTTTTTTGGG
>Ga0123354_10014839_pt1 | contig 12135 bp, 7 predicted proteins | sample TergutLab28metaG_2_FD_97872 | JGI IMG/M metagenome (GOLD analysis project Ga0123354, IMG submission 97872) | Labiotermes labralis P4 segment gut microbial communities from Petit-Saut dam, French Guiana - Lab288 P4 | ecosystem: Host-associated > Arthropoda: Insects > Digestive system > Gut ... | reverse complement strand
TAGTCGTCATTCATTCTCTACATGTTTCGAGCTTTCGGGAAGCTCATCATCAGGAGATCATTTTTCCTGTACAGTCAGCCTCTGGTATAGTGTGTAATCTTTGCTGTAGCCCTTCCGTTCTCCTACGAGAGCAGAACACGTAGGAGAATGGGAGGGCTACAGCAAAGATTACACACTATACCAGAGGCTGACTGTACAGGAAAAATGATCTCCTGATGATGAGCTTTCCGAAAGCTCGAAACATGTAGAGAATGAATGACGACTACCCATGAAAATAAAGGATAGTCCACAAGTGACATCGTGTTGGTTATTTTTTAAACAATGAATTAACATGTTTTGAGACAATCTTGCAATATTTGCAAGATATGTTAGTAATTATAACTTCCAGTACATAGTGATTCATCGCACTTTTGCTGTCAAAAGAATCGGATGAGAAAGCAACACAAACACAGTTTCACTTACACAGAAGTATTTAATGTAATCTGTTTCGGAAATTCTGCTGTAAACAGAAGAGGCCTTGGTTGTGACAGATGTATAGAAAATCAAACAACAAGATTGTTTAACATATCTGAATTTAAGTGACTAAAAATGATCTATATGAAGGGTAGTTCTATAGCTACTGTTTACTGGACTAGGCAGATTACCATATTTACCTGAATGCAAGATGAGTCTAACCTACTATGACCCCCAAAATATTATATGTCCGCAAGGGGAAAATACATTTATCCAAATGTAAGACAACACCCCAGAAATAGTATATCTGCTTAAAAAAATATTTTACAATTAACTGCATACACGTAATACACAAAGCATGTCAGATTCTATTTACTTCTACCAATCAATGTCATTGTCTCCATCTTCCCAGTCAGTGCCTTCATGTTTCTCACACTAACTTCTAACATTCCCATCCTCTTCACAGTCATTCCAGAACATTTCATCATCAGTCCCATCTATTGCAATGGATGTATAGCACTTCTTAAAACCCTTCACTCACATTTCTGATGGGATGTGCTGCCATGCTGTTATGATCCACGTTGACAAAATATTACATTTAAATTTCTTGGTTTATAAACTTACTTGAGCTCAAGAAAATTCACAGATGATGTTAATTTTAAACACTTGTGTTCTGGTCAGTCTGAGTTCATGGCTGTTTTGCTTTTAATTTGTGGATGGGTCGAGGTTTTAGTTTTGAGCCTTGTAGTTAATTTTTTTAAATTTTTAATAGCCATTTTCCTGTTATTACCCTTGGACTAGATTTGTTCTCATGTTCATAGCTTAACAAGGTACTGTTTCTATGGGGCACAGTGATTGAAAATATCTCAATCCAAAGGTTTTTCCAGGTAAGGGGATTCTTTGCCTGAAAATGGAAATAACGATCTTTCAAAACACCGTGCTTCTTTAAATAATCAGACATTGAAGTAAATAAAAAAAAGTTGTGTCTGTTAACTTCAGTCATGCTCAGTTCTCTTTTTTGGATTTCTTGACATTTGAAGATGGGATTGATAGGTTGATCTGAAACGTCGGTAAGTAATTCCCACTCTCTTCTGCTTAATATCTCAGAAGATTGCAGATTTCCTGAGACAATTTGGCAGTGCTGGCCTTGGTTTGACACTTAATAATGCGAATTTAAGATGGCCTCACATATTTAAGCACCAAATTTAAGGAAGAAACCTCATCTTGCATTCAAGTAAATATGGTAGTAGTTCAGTAGTAGTTGCTGCTTGGTCGGAACCCACGTGGGTCTGAATGGAAATTCATTCTCATGTATATTAACACCTTTTGAAATCCAGTTACACTAGCACACCCCAAAAGATTGTGATCTTAACATTTGCTGCCATGAAAACTTCAGTGTTGTATAACTTCAGTTGTATCTATCTCTCTATCTATCTATCTATCTATCTATATATATATATTTATGTATATCATGTGAACACACAGTGAAGGATGTTGGTAACAGTAATTACTACTAAATACTCTTTCTTACTGCAGGATTTTATTTTTATTTATCATAAAAGTAAATGCCACAACACACTTTCTGAAATAGTTGCTTCAAGGCTGCAAATGACATTTAATTTTTGGAGATATATTTGGGCAAATTAAATATGCAGTGAAAGTCATCTAAACTAACCTGGATTAAATGTAAACTTGTCTTTAGGAGACATTTTCTGTGGTTTTGAAATTACAAAATAGAAGTAATTTGGAATTATCTTGAATTAACTTCACAGGACAAAGTTCTTGAGAAGCTCAGTGTTTCTCAGTTCATCACAAATGTTATCCACCAGTTATATAGTTCAAAGGCTGATAACATGTTCAGGAGAGCCTTCACTGGATGTAAAATTTCCTCGTAACAAATGGAAGCTGTTTAATGCAGGACCTTAAACCTGCAGCTTGCCAGTTTGTTTTGTGTGGCTGTCACACTGATCATTTTCTAATTATAGAATGCAACCTTGCACATGATCTAACATAAGATTTATTTTTTAAATGTACATAAATAAGAATGTTTCTGTCAGTATGGCAACAAAGAGAAAACAATTAAGTAAAGTTTCCAATTTTTTAATAATACTCTGCTGCTTAAAACACTGTGTAGCCCATGTTAATCATAAAAATTATGTATTTGGCCTCCATGCAATTAGAGTCTGAGCTACCTGGTTTAATATAAAAGCTGAAGGTGCAGTAAGAATTCATCGGAAAGTAGTGTGTGTTTTCATTTCATTGTGAATTTATACATAAAAAATAACAGTCAACCACAATATTAATATTTAAGGACTTGAAGTGCATGTTTTGGCCTTATATGTAACCTATCATCAGGCTGTACAGCCATTTAAAGATTCAGTACACAAAATATGCAAAGTAAAAGTGAAGTATAAGCAAATTTTTTAAGTCTGAAGATGGCTTGTATGGAAAGCCGAAATGTGTGGCCGAGAGTTTTAATAGCAACTTGTGATTGACTCTTATTGTTATTGTTTACAGAAAGGAATATAGTCAAATATTTACTGGCAATTAAAATCATGCACATTACATCTAATGGTCTACTGGAAAACAGAAAACAAAACTAAAATTTGTGCTATGTGATATGTGAGGTTTCCACAGTGCTATGGCAAGGATTCTGGTGTTGTAGCATGTTATGTCATTCAGGGGGTATTTTAACATACCCTGTTATGTTTAAGATTGTCAGCATATCTTAAATTACTTGCTACACAGCGTCCAGAAGACAAGTACCAAACAAATATGTACTGCTGAGTCAGCAGCAGTGCAGCATATATATGCAGCATTAATTTGTGGCAAGTTACTTATATATCATAGATGTAGTGTGTGTACTGTGCAGTGTTTTTATGTAGAGGTACTTTTATTAAATGAGAGCCTGTGTGAAACACAAAATTATCCAGGTCTTTCAGAAGTTTGTTTTCAGCAAACCTTGCTGTATTACACACACAGAATGTTTGCAGGTACCACCATCAGTCATATGTGTACTGCATGATCTGATATAAATTACAGGGAGATATTAAATCTCTTTTCTTAGCTCATGTTGTTTTTTCAAATAATGTTGTGTCAATGGTTTCCTTGACTGGAACAAACACATTGTCTTCCAGTGACAACACCTCAACCCTTGGTGCTTCACCCTCCTTATATTGAAGTCAGCAGGTAAAAAGTCTTGACCACACATGCAAATATAAGCTAAAAACTAGCCCTAGAGTTCAAATAATGGAATATCTGTTGAAGAATAAATGCAGTTTGTCAGTTGCAGTGTGTTTTTGTATTACCCTGGAAGCAGTGGTGAGGCGTGGGGGGTCATACATAATACAGTAATCGTTAAGGTGGCAAATCTTGAAACTTGTTGAAGACCACTACCCTGCTTGCAGCATAAACATGGAAAATGAACATAGCAGTCTGTCTTTTCAGTAGATATCAGCAACCATCGTTATGCCCATAAGTTCATGTGTACTTGTATTTGGCATCATTTACTTCACGTTTTTTCTGCTATCATTACTAGTAAATGATGTAGCCCTGTACTGGTAATGGGATTGTGATACAAGGACAAGTAATTTCATCATCTGGTTATCTGGTGTAAATGTTTCACTTGTGTACATAATTTATGATGTTTGTAGGGATCTATCATCCCACTTGCACATAGGTTTTTGCTAGAATTGATTTAAAACAATGAGTATTTCCAGAAGTTACTACTTGACATTAAGGGGAAAGTCTGACAGTAGGGTTATTATCTTCAGATTCTCTGAAGAGGCTCTGTGAGTGAGTATTTCTTCCAGCACTGTAATATTTGTGTCATTCAGCATTCAGATCCTCATCAATTTAGAACAGTGTATACTACAGGAATATGAAGATGAACAATAGCCTTCCATGCGCGTTCCCCAGAGTATGCTTTGAAGAGGGCACATATGCGTAATAACTTTCTATGTGACGCCAAAGTTTCCCAATTTGGACTGATTTTATGATGGACAAATTTGGGCACTTTCTTTTGTACCCTGTCTAACGCACTTATTTGTGCCTCCCTGAACGGGTCCCAGCACGTGGCCCCACATTCAAGAATCGGACATGCAAGTGACATGTAGTCTAAGCTTTTGGTATTACTATTACCCTTTTTAGTATGAAGAAAATTGCCTTACTTTTACGTGGATTTATTTTCATCGCATTTTCAACCGCCCACTCCCCCAGCCTGTCCATGTCTTTCTGCAATTTTTCCATGTCTTCATTATTTATAATTTTTCTGTAACTTACACAGTCATCTGCAAAAAGCCAGATAGTTGATTCAATATTCCTCCAAATATCATTTACGTAGACTAGGAATAGTAGTGGACCTAATATGCTTCCTTGCGGTATATCAGACGTTACTCTAACTTCTTCCAATAATTGCCCTTCTACCCTGACTCTCTGTGTGCGACCTAAAAGGAATTCCCTTATCCATACCACTACCCTAGAATCCACGCCCAAGTTTGCAATTTTCGACAGCGGCTGACCATGGGGAACTATTGACACAGTTGTTAAATCAACCACAAATGAATAAATAAAATTTAATAAATAAACCATTAGATAAAATGTACAACTTCAGGGCACCAACTACACACATTTATATTGTACATTATCTTTCAGATATTCTTCTTTCTGGAGATTAACACCCTTTTGTGAATAGTTCATTTATACAAAACTGGCTTCAGATAGCATGATATGATGAGAAGCTGAGTTTCAGTAAAATTCCTTACCTAATTGTAAGTGCTAAATTAACTTATATACTGTTTGTAAGAGACAAGGTTAAAATGGGCCTTCCATTCTAATTCTATATCCTTTCACAAGTGAGTATGTTTGGTTACAACAACTCAAGTTGTATGTGGAAGTAGTTGTGATTTTCATTATGATTTCAGGCTCTTAAAATGTTTTCTGGAATTTCTTTGAAAGACATTGCAAGCAACTTTTTAGATTACTTGGATTTCCATTATTAGGTAATTTATGAATGGCAGCGTTTCTCTGTGTATGCATCAGTGCTGAATTCATCATTACTCTCTATACTATAAGACTATGTATCACCTATGTTTTATACTTCAGAAAAAAATGCTGTATGTAATGAACCACGTAATTATTATAGTGTAATTTTATTAGCTGCTAACTTTGAAATAACATAATAACAATAATGTGAAATTATATACTGGCATAACATTGTGTTTGGAAATGTATGGCAATTTGGAAGCACTCAGTGAACCCATAATGATGGAATTCTTGTGAGATTAATAAAATCTGATGTCCCTCTACAGTGATCCATCATCCAGTGTGGGGGTTAGGGGGTGTGTTCATAGCATATTGGGCAAAACAATGTTGCAGAAACATCTTATGGGAAAATAGTTACTTGAGTGTGGAAACTTACAGACCTCCACTCCACCTGCAGTCCTTAAAGTACAGACATTTTTGGACATACACAACTACAGCATGATTGATTAGCTGAAGCTACTAGCTGCAGTAGTGGTTGAGTAACTTCTGCATTTGTCCGCATTTATTTAATTTTGTCAAAGTTATGGAAGTTCTTTATCCCATGTATTCAATTATTTTCATTCCTGTATGGTCAAAATTACACTCGGTAGAACTGTATTGGGTGAGAGGCCACCATGTTTTGATTACATTACATGTTTATTCCCTCCAAGTTTTATAAAAGTAAAGTAAATATGCAGTATAATATTCCAGTTTAATAAGTTACAACATTTCTTTCTTATCCAGAAATACAGATAATGTTTTTGTGCTTTGCAACATCTTTACAAACTTCGAGGTTGAATTGTTGATGTTTCTCTTGTTTATCTTAAACTTTCAACTGGAATTTGCCAGCCTTCTTCTAAATCACAAGCTCTTTTGTAATTACATTGTTTATTATAATTCATATAAATCAGTGCTCAGAACTGGTAAATTGATACCTATTCTCAGACGAAGACAGTGTTTGTATTATATGAACCTTAGAATTTCCTCAAGAATACTTCATTTTGCTGTTACCATCATGATTCACATTTAATGATATTTGCCAAGGTTCACATTTCTAAAATAGCTACATTTCATACATGGGAATTAATAGAGTTTGCTGTATTGTCTTACCTTTATTGTAGAAACACCTTACAATACCTATCATGTTAATGACTGTAAATTAATGTAAAATAGTTTATGGATTTTCAGTATTTTTTATGTTTTATAGGATGCTTCTAAATCTTTATTTTATATTTTGGTCTTTTTTTATCCCATTAAAAATCTAATATTTCTTAATAAACACACAATACCATATTTCATAACTATGATACTCATGTAGAGCAAAGTTGTTAATTGCAGATGATTGGACAAGTGGATGCTGCAAATGTGTAATAGATATTACATGATTTTGCAGAACATTTCTTTGTAATAATTTTCATATTAATTCATCATCATCTTCGTCATCAGTGTTCATTCCACTTTCTTATACATTTCTTGGATAGCCCATCAGTTAACACCAAAGCTGTCATGGTGATAGTCCCATCTTCAATAACTCCATGTATTATTTATTTATTGTATTTAACCATTCATTCTATATTCTAAGTATCTTACTAAATATTTAAAATATGTTTTATTTGTTTTCCTACAAGCTGCATCCTCATTCATACCCATCAATTTTTTACAAAAAATTCCATTCCCCATTTTCTTGTTTCTGGACAGCTCAGCAGTACGTGTTTAACATCTTCCTTATCTAAGAGTAATGAATGTCTTCCTTCAACTGTTTCTTTTCTAATTCCTGTCAGTTTCTGAACTCTTGCTATCAAACATGGAAACCATTTCTGTACTGATCTATAGTTCTCCATCATTGTGGCAAATGAGTTCTGCCTTTCCAGATCATTACATCTTTGTTTATCAGCTTACTTGTTCCTCTGAAATTATACTTCTGTTTATTCTGCCACACAAATACAAGTCCTATAATGTCAGCTAATTTTCCACCCCCATTGCCCTACTTTTTGCACTTGTACTGCTTTTTGCCATCCATAAAGTTACTTAACTAGTTCTGTGATATGTATATCCATTTTGCATTGTCTGTATTCCTGCTATCCTTACCAAGTTCCATTTCTGCAAATCCATTTGCTGCAGTAATTGACAGTCCCATTAGTTTCGTATAAAATCCATCACTCACTTGTCCCATTCAGCCCTCATACTTATATCCCATACCCGATACCTGATCTTAGATTCACACACCATTTCATAAATACTCTGCAGTGTATGTACATTTATATTAGGGGTTACTGATATACATTTATTTATTGTTACATGTGCTGGTGTTTCCTATTGCAGTAACTAGTGTTTTTGTTTACTCCCCTTTTTGTATTGACTAGAATTGCACCTAAATAATTTAATTTGTCCATACCTCTGCCATCTTTATGTTATCCACCTTTCTTAAAAACTGTTACCATAGTTTTGTTGCAATTGCACTTTAAATTCTATCTTTTAAAATAGTTAACTTCTAAATCGTTTTCCTCTGTAACCCCTGACTGGTAGAACATGCTCAGCAAGATCATCTTCAACTCGATGGAATAAGATTCTCTCTATATCAGTACATTCTGAAATGTCATTTATAAAGATATTAAAAGGGCACATATCATTGCTTGGTTCTCTCCACTTCACTTAGAATTTGGTATCTTGATGCATTATTTGCACAGATCACCCCCCATGTCTTCATATTTGAAACCACAGGGTTTTCCCATTGGTAGAATCAAATGCCTTCCCAAATTCCACAAAATACCAATAAATTTGACCTTTTTTCTTTCTCATATATGTGCCCACACTTAATTTTGAAATAATGATCCATCATTCTCCTGCCCTTAACAAATCCCACTTGAAAAGGAATTAGACCCTTGGCACAATAACCAGTTCCATAGTTTGCTGGCTAGTATTCCTCCATATATTTTCACAAAAATTGGTAATATATATATTCTACCACAATTTCTAGGATCATCTTGATTCCATTCCTTTGATAAATTGGTTGAGGTAATGTAATTTTCCATTCACATGGAAATTATCACTTACATTTAATTCTATTAAACAAATCTGTCACAATTTCAATTCCCTTGTCCTTGGCAACCAACGATTTTCAGTCTCAGCTGGCATTCTATCACACTCTGTGGCTTTTTTCATTTTCTTTACCCAAAGTAAATTTATTTGACCTTATTTTCTGTAAGATCAACATGTAGTTTCTCATCATACTTAAGATGTACAACTTGAACCACTCTTAGAGACATCCCCCAGTCCTGCTTTATAAACTAAAAATGTCTTAGCCAATTATTTGGATGTACAATCCTGATATTTCCTGTATCCACAAAATATACCTTACTGCTTCCCATATCTTCTTTTTCTGTTTAATGACACAATTTTATTTGCTTGGATTTATTGTCTTGCCATTCTTGCCTCTTCATTTCTGGTTAACTCATCATAACCCTTCTCAACTTCTGATACAGCACTACTGTTTGTGGATGATACTTTGAGGCATTATATCGAGGGTGCTAGTAGTACCTCACAATATTGGAACTCTTAAATAAAACTTACTTCAGGTGATAAAAATATGTTAATTATGAAACAGCATATTAAAAAGACATGTAGTACAGTAATCGTTTGCCTGTAAAAACTTGCACATTTTTAAAATTTCACTGCCCTAGCATGTCGTTAAGCTTCCTCCAGTTTTTCATGTTTTATACCTTTTATCTTTTTTTAATTAGTAATTGCTAGATTGCTCCACTTATTCCTTTTACTGAGTGTATGAACAATATATCAACTGATGTGTTTGTCCCATGATAAGGAAAAATGGTTGGCTGTGTTCTGTAGAAAACTACAGGAAATTGGTTCCTGTAGGTCTTTTTTCTTAAAATTCCCTTTTCCATTGTTAAGTAGTTAACTGAAGAGTTACGACAATATAAGACTACTGTACCCTTAATGTTAATGTTCATCTGAGGCTGACTCATCAGCCATGTTTTCATTTCATTGTACAATGATACTGAAATTCTTCAGACTCATCAAAATGGTTTACAACTGAAAATTTGAAACTTGTGGGGCTAGGAAAGTGGCACAAAGAGGCAAAAGGAAGCTGAAGTTAGGAAGTCATTGTCTGTTTAAATGTATAGTAAATCAATATTGGAACACCAGTCCTAAATACCCTGCCCACTAGAACCTGCTGAATGGAGATTTCTGTAGTGCGTATATGATAAATGCCTTTGTGCAGCTTGTACTTACTGACCCATGCTGTACACAACACAGAAATTCCACACCACACAGTCTGATTTCTTTACCTGCCTTCCAAAAAGCATGCACGTCTGTGTTTATGGTTACCACATCCATTTGGCATTACTTCTCTTGTAATTTTCCAAGACTGTTATTTTTTTATATGCTTCACACTTCTGTAATTACATGTATTTGCTTTACTGCATACCACAATGAATTCATTCTATCATTTGCCTCATCTAGCTGTTTGAGACTCATGACTCTGATCACATATATGCTTTGTAAAGATGATCTGGAAGTAATGATATGGGTGGAACTTAAACACCGATTCCCTCCATACCACACTTACAAAAGCAATCATATGTTGTCCTAGAAGCATTACACATACCCTGGAATTTCCCTGTTTTGTGTTCAACTGCATTTTTTTAAAATAATAAATGCACCAAATCTTTCAGGTTTTAATAAACTCACAAAGATCTTGAACACACATATATTTGCTAGATGTTTAATAACTTTAGTTGTATAAAATGAAATGTAACTTTGGAAAGGACTGTGAATGGTGGCTTCAAAGGGACTGGGTAGGTAACAATAATAAACAAACAGATATTGCAGTACCAACATTATTATTCTGAACACAGAATGTGTCCTAATTAGAAACTAAAAAAGTTAAACACTTTGTAGATACTAAAATCATAATAATTGTGGATTTTTCCACCACATTTCATTTCATATAATGTGAAAACAGATTTGTAATGAGGGGAGGGGTGCAGCCATTGCGAACTGATTGTGAGTGTATATTTTATTACTTTTGAGCCCTGATGTAGGCTCCTGTAACATAATGAGTATTTCATGAATTGGAATAGTGTAATGCAACTAGAAGAACTGCTCTGTTAATTGCCAAAGCCAAGTGAACTTACAAGTCTTTTATGTGTGTTATATAGATAAATAAATTTACTGTTATTTTTAAGAGTACAGTTAGGTGACATATGTCTCCATTACTGATGTAAGCAAAGAAACACTAAGGGCTGTATATGTACATTCATAGAATTTTTTCGTTTTTAACTGTATTTAAACCTTTGTCCCTAAGTGAAGTGTTCTCTTCCAAAGATATTTTTTTAAGGTTAATTTTAAGGTTGTAAGAAGAATGTTAGTGTTGTGGCAGTTTATAGGCTCTGTGTATGCATGTTTACAAATTGTAATATGTATTACAATTTATACATATATATATATATACATTAAATTGGGATTTGTAACCAAAATAAAATGGATTATTCATAAACGTTTATTTTATATTCTAATAACCTCTTTCCACCCCTTTATCAAATATATTCTTGTAACCATATTTCTTTTCAAGGTCACATATGCTACATTCATTTCTGATGATGAAAGATGGAGATTAAAATTAATATGCATGACAAGCTTTGAGCAGGCATCATTCTACCTACCCTGGGGTCACCCAAAGTTCATCTAGAGGAAATGAGATACAGTTGATAAGTGTTCCCTCTCAAAATGAAAGCAGGAAGCTGTTCCAAAACAGTTAAAATGAAAGCTTGCTAGTTTCTTTATAATCACTTTAAAATATGTTGGTGGAAATTACAGTTAATTGGACAATAATATTCTTCACAAGCTGCCAGCTTTTGTTTCAATATGAATATTTATGAATGGACCTGTTATGCAGAAGCAGTGTTGGTGTATGTAACACATGTAAAAGTTTTTAGGTTTTCATAGCTGTGAGTATCCAGATTTTGTGTTCTGGATTGTGACAACACATAGTTTCGAAGTTGATACAAATATTTTGAAAGAACATCAACCCTGATGCTGGAGGCAGTATTGTCCTTTGAAATGATTTTATCCACAAACAAGACTGCATTATGCCACAATCTGTATTGGCTGTAAACAGCTGACAGCAAAAGGTATAATAAATGATAATGTAAACAACCATTGTACTGGAATGTCAGTGAAAGCAACAGACTGTTTATGCAAGAACTTAATAAGTGACAGTGATCATAACTGTTACAGAGAAGGAATGTCTGTGGAAATTAAACAGTTAAACAAACTGAAAAATAACAGAAAAAGTGTGATTGCATAAAAATAGTTCCATTCATTTGTGATTTGCATTTCTGCTGATTTATGAATAACACACAATTTCAAGGATGTATGGAGGTCCAATTTTAAATCTGTACTTGTTAGAACTATGTTACTGGGTTCTAACCTTTCAATGACACTGAGGTTTAAATGCCACTGTTACTACCCATGAGAGAAGGGCTCTACATTTTTAGCACTTTACATTTATTCACAAACTTACTTACTCCATGGTGCAGAGTCCTTCTTGAGAAGCTAACTGGTTTGCAGCTAGTCAAGAAATTCCCCGCATTTCATGGAACCCGAAGGTTCATTACCGTACTCACAAGCGTCCGCCAC
>Ga0123354_10014838_pt1 | contig 12135 bp, 6 predicted proteins | sample TergutLab28metaG_2_FD_97872 | JGI IMG/M metagenome (GOLD analysis project Ga0123354, IMG submission 97872) | Labiotermes labralis P4 segment gut microbial communities from Petit-Saut dam, French Guiana - Lab288 P4 | ecosystem: Host-associated > Arthropoda: Insects > Digestive system > Gut ... | reverse complement strand
TCTGCCCACACTGTATTTATGTGTTTTGTATTTATCTGAGAACAAACAGCGTCTTGTGCCACTTACAGCATAAACTGATTGGTTTTTATAACCGAGATGAAAAGTGTTTACAGCGCGGTACGGGCTGGGTCTTTAAATAAACCAGTCTGCGCTTCGTCTTTAAATGGTTAAGCTTATGCCCGGCAGGGTCACCGCATACCTAAGCTGAAGCTTGCATGGATATTATCAGTCCCTGAACGCATCTTCCATGAATGAACATCGTTTGCTTCACTACCACTTCCTTCCATACTTTTCCATATCGTGGTTCTTAAGACATCATAATATCTTAACTATACAATCTCAGATGTTGACAGCGTCGTAAAATAAACTATATAACGCCATTTTTATCATCCAGTTCGCCATAATTCAAATAAAAATTGTACTTATATTTTCAACTTCGCCTTTCCATCATTTTAATAGCACATGCACAAACCTCTCTTGTAACAGCGGATGAAATATAAATGTAAGATAGTGGAAACGAACACAAGTTTAAGATAAATGAGTGAAAATAAAGAAGCAAATGACCATGACGATGATCAACCATTAAAATGAAAATGGAACGACGTGAAAAATAAGTGGAAAAAATTAAAAAGCGAAGAATTTCGAAAAGTTACGGGAAAATGTAACCCAAGACATGGATTAAAATAAAGTAGGAGGGAAATAAATAGTTGTAATATAATGAAAGCGGAATGAGGTAATAGACGCAAGAACAAATGTGAAAATAAATGTATAGGTAGAGCTAAGATAAGGGGATTAATTAAAAGCAGCTGGAGTTTAACAAAATAGTTTGAATAAAGTGTCGAATTACAGATACAAGAAGAGTAATTAGAAGTGTAAAATCCAGTAGGAGAAATCTAAAGCATGCTTTGGATCGATAACTCCGAACCGCAGACATTTGGATGAGAACAACGGTCTATATTTTACGAAGTTCGCTAAAAGGAATCTGCTGGCAAACAACGGCGGAACATCGATAACCGATACATTGGACACGCTACAGACAAATCACATCTACCCCCACCGTGAGAGACAGACAATTTTTCAACCACCTTTAACATGTAATACCACTCCTTCAAAAACTTAATGGAAGTAAAAATCGTCTGTGTGCCCACGCGAAGGTTAAGAAAAGCGGCCCGTGCATAAGAATGGCAAATTAAAACCGGTGAATCAAACGTGGGGCCCATTCTGGGGACCGAAGTCCCATTATTCAATTCCTGTACACCCTGGAAGGCGGTGCTTCTTTATTCTGGTGGCTGCGAGCTATTGTAGAGGGTGACTGAACAGTAAACAGGTTAATTCGAATGGCTGTATCTCCTACATGAGAGGCTCTATTGCTAAAACGTCTAGGCCATTTTGAAACCCATAAACTACAATTTATTTTAGATTTCAGCTTAGGTTCTAACATGCACTTGTGCATTCTGAAAGATACGGAATGAATACTTTCCCTTAAGACGTCAATAGGAAGAGTGGCAAAACTGTCTCTCTGTCGTGTGGTTGCAACCACACGACTGAACTGATTCGTAACGACGCTTTTAACTAATTATTTTAATAATTATAACTTTAACAAGCACAACAATAAGCTCCCTGGCGATGGTTTTGTTAAACCGAAACATGTAGGAACATTTTAGTGTAAATTTTAATCTACTTTTAACATTTTCTAGAACATTCTAGCTGTGCATTCAGTTGGATAACTAAAGGACTAATATCCGTTATTAAAGTTTTTGCTTTCTTACTTCATATCAACCATTACTCATGTAAAAAAAGAAACATATTTCAGATCTTCCTTTCTTCTAGCACAGATCCTGCCTTTGGAAAACTGACTACTGTTCCATACTGTTTCGACAGGAATTATTTTTACAAAATTTTCGGCTACATTTTACCATGAGGTATACATCGCGGAAGTACAGCAAGCGAACACTCTTTGTACAGTAGAATGCATGTCACAAGCATGCTGAAAATATACGACTTCAGTAAGAAAATATTGGCCTGTGCAGCCTATCAGTTATCAGACCAACAAGAAATTCACCAGAGTCGGCTAATAAAGTGTGATCATATAAGGTGTTCTATTTCGCGATAGATTGTCTCCATGAAAAATATTTTTATGTATATTATTTTAATTTTTGCTACCAATAGTTTGTGATCTGTCCCACAATTTGGTCCTCTATAGGTTCTAACATAACAAAATTAATTATGGACTGGATACCACGGGAGGCAAGGAAAAGAGGACGTCCAAGAAGAACGTGGATGGAAGGAGTACAAGCAGCCATGACAAGAAGAAATTTAGAACCAGATCAGTGGAGAAACAGAGAGGAATGGTGTTTGGTTTCCGGAAGATGATGACAGCTGTTAAAAAACCGGATAGATAGGTAGATAGATAGATAGGTAGGTAGGTGGATAGGTAGGTGGGTGGGTGGACGGGCGGAAGGACGGACAGAAGGACGGACGGACGGATGGATGGATGGATGGATGGATGGAGAGACATTATTTTAATCGTCAATTGTGCTCTACTCTGAAACCCACAAGTCGGTTAACATGCTTGTCATGTCAGCTCGGAAGCACTTTGCTAGTTGTTAAATTTGTATTTCAGTGATGTGTCCGGCTCTGTTGTTCGCATCTGCCCTGTAGCTTCCGTGATGTAGTAATGAATGTAAAAATATACCCGTGGGCGTATTATAATTGGCAGGATGGAACTAAAGGATTTGTATAAAAATCTGGTCCAGTCCCATTTTATCCTCCACGTATCCCACGTGGATTGCAATGCGAGTGAATCCATTCCTACTCTGTCGGAAGCCGGCGAATGGCCTGGCCGAATTCGCGGAAAGAATTCACCGCGATAGCGTAGCTGTTGATCGTTCTACACTTTGCAAGAGACAGTCCAAAATTTTGCTATTACATTTCGCCCTCATGCACACATTTTGATTGTTCCCGTATCAATTGGTAATGATTTACTTACCGTTTTACTAGGGCCTTTTCCGTGGCGTTAATTGAAGGGGTTTGAAGACAAATAGAATCCTGAATTATGAAGCTATACGCCTTTTCTTTAGTAGAATATTTAACAAAATTTTAGGAATCTTAGGGGACACTCTTGTCATGCCAATAATGAGACACATGAACCGCATCAGGAGCTCCTCCATTGTTCGTCAGATGACAGGCGCTCAGTTACACTCACATCAAGCTTGAAAAGGAAAACTGCTTTTCAGTTCCCCTTCTCCTCATTAACGGATAGATGTATTCATTCCGATATCAAGACTTGGACCTAATTAGGAGAGCAGTTCATTGGATGACGTCTGGCCGCACACTTCAATGGAGGATGGAGTCTCGGGAACAATTCCATTGTAGGGGAAAGTTGGGCTTTATGATCACGGAAGTGTGGAGAGACAGGGGTTCTCAATTTGATGAGAATGCGTCAGTGTTAAGAAATAGAAAGAAACTTTACCGAAAAAGTTACACTTCATAACTTTTCTGCATTAGAGGGCAGAACTTTTAATCTCGAAGACCGAGGTGTCCAATGAGTGTGTACTGTATATTATGTACGCTTGTGGAAGGAAGCACATCAGCAATAGCGGAAGGTAAGGAACTCTGAACGTTGAAATAAGTATGGAGGGAGAAATTTTAATTGTCTCTTTACTATACACACCTAATCACAGAAATTGGGGCAGCCAAGTAGCTACGTTGGGTCCTGCGCATAACTGCCGTGAATTTTGGAGCCACTATGATGTTGGCGCAGATAAGACCTATAAATCACTTCGTTGTCCTACGGGGGATCAGATATTCCGGTAACCACAGAGTAGGGTCAAATGTCGAAATAGTGTGTCAAATAAGATAGGATAGATATTTAGTGGGTTTGAGAACATTCTGAATATGCTCTTGACACACTTCATTCTTAAAGTGGGCACGGTTATCCCTGGAAATGATACTACTGCCTGCTTTCTTTTTCTGGAGCCCTCAGTGAAGGTGATTTCGCGAAGTTAGCAGATGAGAAACCCGAAGAGAGAAAGTGCAATGCTGCATCCAGCAATCTGTAGGCTTTTCTTAAAATTTGTCCCGCGATTTGTAAGTAGAAGCTGGGTAAAGCTACCAAATAGAATGACAGGAGCACTCAAACTTTATTTGCGTACATGCATTGCATTTCATTCAATTAGGAGCTTTATAATTGTATTTAATGAAATAATAGCTAAGATGATGTGACTGATATAATATACAACAGATGCCGCAAGCTGTACGTTTTAGTCATATAGAAGAATACTGTAAAATGTAAATAAAATACAGTCAAACAAAACTCATTGATTTTTATTAAGGTTCAATCTTACATTTTTTATAAACTACATGTTTCGGCTCTAGTTGTAAGCCATATTCAGGTAGAATACGTTTTCTTAGTAAGGTAAAATATACAATTAGCAATGTTATTGTTATTGTTATTGTTACCTACATGTATAAAAATTTTTATATATGTTATAAGATATCTAGTAGGTAGCAATAAGAATAGCATTGCTAATTGTATATTTTACCTTTCTAAGAAAAGGTATTCAACCTGAAGATGGCTCACAATTATAGCCGACACATGACGTTGAAAGAAACAATGTAAGAATAAACCTTAATAGAAATAAAAAATTGAGTTGTGTTTGACTGTATTTTACTTGTATTTTATAAATCTAAACAACACAACGGGGATGTCACACCTAAAAGTTATAGAAAAGTACATTTCTTTAATTTTTTTTACATTCTAAATTCTTTACAGTCTTTTGCAGCACAGCAGCATGTTTCAAAATCTCTCATGGGCCCAGTCCATTCATTGATGATAATAAACTGGTAAAGCATAATACAACCATCTCTCATGATGTCTAGCTCCTTATTGAGTGTTATCACTTACGTTACGTGTGATTTTCAACACATAAGCCAATTTTTATTGCAGAATTTCTCTATAGTGCTGTTTGTACTAACAGCACTGTAGATGGTTGACGATCTGATGTCCATGTACTTATTTTAATTTTTCAGACCTCCTTTTTTCCTTCTAATTGTCTTGTCTTCCTATTGTCCATGTTCGGACACTAACAGTTGCTGTTCACCTGTAAACCATCGGTATTGTGTAAAACATTTACGTATTTAAGACGACGAGGGTGGAATGTAAAAGAGAATAAGTTCAAATAATGGTCTTCTGATTAAACTATTAGAAAGTTTTTGTTCAGCCGGAACGATAAACTGGGTACGGCTGCTAAAAATATCGTAATAGGCATGACACCCTGCAGGAAAGAAAGGATATTCTGCGCTCCGACACGTTTTGGCCATCTTTGGGGCTCACTCAGCTTTATATTGAACGGGTAAAAGTGTTATTTCCCCGGGGATAAATCTGCCGGGTAGTGAAGCTGAATACTCACCTCTATATACAAACGAAGTTAAGAATGAGAGGGTTTATATATCCACTCCTTCAATGCCTTCATCGCCTATACAGAGACAAGTTTACTTTTATTGGTAATGAATGCCCGAAAGGGATGCCCAGCACAAACTGTTAAGGTTTGGTTTGAATTTAGTTTTGGTCACTGTGTAATAAAATTGTAATCAGACTTTTGCCTAAACGGAAGTATCATGCACTGTAAATGCAGTCAGCTCAAGTAAACATAACTAAAACGTTAGACGTAAAATTTGGAATCTGAGAGACTGCAGCTGATGTGTAAAACGTTCTGCGTCTGAATTCAAAATTGGAAAGACAGCGAGCATATGTGATCCACTTCATGTAAAACGGACTGTACTTTGAAGTCCTTTGTTGTTCCAGCGCTATCACCTCTACACCCTCGTGTTCTGGGTCATCCACCCTCTTTTCATACGGGTGTAATTAGCCGTACAATTTGAAGGTATAATGACAGAGCCTCCATGTTTCGTCTCTTCGATCATTCTCATTGCTGCAAAGCATTCAGATTTAATACAGGTCAAAGTTGCTATGTGCGCATGCGAGGAAAGCACAAGGAGACTACGCTTCAGACAGCATGGAAGGTTCCAGTCCTCTGCTCAGCCGTAAACATTCAGCTGGCAACCAATCGTTTTATTTACAGCACACGTAATGTAATGTAATGTAATGTAATGACTTCCCATACTTAGAAAGTTGAACATAAGTACCAATCCTTCCATCTCTTCGTCGACGTGTGCCTAGATTTCTTAAACAGTTTCTTCCTAGATCCTGCAACTAAATTTCTAAATACATTTTTGTTTCAAATGTCTTAATATTTCCCCCAAATAGCTGAAGTCTAATTGTGGTCCGGGTAGCTCAGTCGGTATAGCGACTGAGCTACGGGCTGCACGGTCCGGGATCGACTCCCAGTGGGGACGAGATTTTCTGCCCATCCAGACCGGCCGTGGAGCCTACCCAGCCTCCTGTAAAATGGGTACCGGGTCTTTCCCGGGGGTAAAGTGCGGGCGGGGCGTGCTGCTGACCACTCACCCACTTCTAGTGCCGCGGTCATGGAAGAGTAGAGCTATACCTCTACCCACCCTCTGGGTCACACCGGGCCGGTAACGGGATCACTCTACCTTTTCTCATACAAAAGTCTAATTCTTGCCTAAAAAGTAATAACCATATTCCACTAACTTATATATACAAGGATTCTAACTGTAATGAGTCTATAGAATTTCTATTGAAGAAAATGGTGGTAAAACATCCCGGTTTGTCAAACTTTTCTGAAGGGAAAACATCTTATAAGTGGACGACCTTTCTCCTCATTATTTCAGACACCTTTCAGTTAGTTACCTGTGGATTCCAAATTACTCGATAAGTTTTAGGATTCATTGGCCTTCTTGAAAACCATAAACAACTGTAGCAAAGTCCTCAATTTTTTCCTTCTCCCACATGCAGAGAGGCATGATCATGGTTCATGTCTTGCATCCCCATCAGTAGAAATGTCCCCAAATTATTTTCCAAACTAAACGAAAACATTATAATAACAAAAAAAAAAATCTTCTATAAAAAAAACATTTTACACAGAATGAAAATTTTGCGATGGGTGTTTCGTCTGTCGCTTTGTTCACAAAAATGTTCTTACAATTTGAAGCGAAGTCATAAGGAAAGAACTAGAGATCTCTGGAATACAAGACGTGATATTCAAATACAAACAAAACCGGATCAACCACCTTGAAAGATTGGACAACACCAGACTGCCGAAACACGCCCTCAACTACAAACCCCGAGGACGAAGAGATCGTGGACGCCCCAGCAAACGATGGCAATGCGTCGATGCCGGAACAGGTCAAACGATCTTATCCATGGAGAAAGATGATGATGATGATGATGATGACTTGTTTATCAGAACGTAGCATGAAATTTTCTTTCAAACATGAGCTTTTTGGTTATTTCAGCTACTTTTACGACATTCTCACCAAACAACATTCAGTTTATAAATATAATTTTAACCAGTTGAAGCCCAGAGATGTACCAAATGTTGTAATATATATATACACACAGCTTGCGATCAGAATCAGGACGACGTTGTACTGGCCCTGCTCGCAAGCTGTCAGCAAACCTGTATGACATATGCCACTGCTGTGTGTACAGTGAAAAACTCCTGATGTTGGACAGACGAACTGTCCGAAACATGTAGAATTTTATTTAAAAAATAAGTTTGGGAAATTAGTGCATCTGGTTGATTTAATTATAAGAATTTATCAGGATACACAGTCGCCTGAAAGTCCAATTGTTTACTTATTTCGACATAGTGACTCTCATGCTCGTGACACGAGATAAAAATTGGGATGTGTACAAGCAAATAACGGAAATACTGACATGAGAGTTCTCGTTTAAAACTGTGCGTACCTTCCCAGTAAGAGCTGGCAGTGCAAGCACACACAAAAAGGAGAAGAGATAGATCAGATGAGCGGTCATTGTAGAATTGGGAACTGTTTGATTGAGGTGGGGTAGGGGGTCGAGCAAGATAGACGTAACTCAGGGCCACTGGAAGCCAGATGCTTTTGTTCGTAATTGAAAAGAGCCGAGGGGGACCCGCGTTATAATAATATCGCAAGACAAAAGACGGGCGACCTGCGTGAGCGAATTCCATTTAGTTGTCATGGAGCTGTTCTCTCTCCATCGAATTCAGATTTAATTAAATTGAATTAACAGTAAAATGAAGTCCAATGAATAGTTTCGACCGGGGGATTAACTGGTATGCCTGTTGTATGTAAGATCCATTTGGATGAGGTACAATATTGTACGGAATTATTTGCGTAATGATATGAATCGAATCGGCGCACTACAGCTTCGATGTGAACTGTCGTTGCGTAATTGAGTTATTTTCATTAGATACGGTGCAGCAATAAGAAGGTGAATTTGGAATTTTACTTAGAAATCAGATCCAGGATATTTGATACTTGCGTGACCGTGCATCGTTGATACAATACTGTGAACAGCCAACTAGATGCAACAATAAAAATTTATTAATAATTTCAATCAGCTCAACATGTTTCGGGCGATAATTTCGCCCATCCTCAAGAACACTAGACTGTGTTTACAACTTTTGGTATAATACACCGAAGATGCTGCTCGCTGGTGACCAAGTCACCGGCCGGCAACATCGTCGGTGCATTGTACCACAAGCTGTTAACACAGTCTAGTGCTCCTGAGGATGGGCGAAATTATCGCCCGAAGCATGTTGAGCTGATTGAAATTATTAACAAATTGTTATTGTTGCATCTAGTTGGTTGTTTACATTATTGTATCTAGGATATTCTTCGGAAGAAATTTTCTTTGTTATGTCTTAAGATTTCCCTTACGGCCTAGTCACTTTCTGTGCATCAGGCGGAATCCATATTGGTAAAGATCAGTAAACGAAGTTTGTGTCGGGGCAAACTACTTTCTATACAAGTTGTATAGTGGAATTATAAAGTTTAATGTGGCACAATTCCCTTAATGTATATGGGGAGTCTAAGAAGACAGACACGGGTAAATTACTAATTATGCGCTGTGGTGACCAGTTTCTTTACATAGTGCCTCCTGGTAAAGATTCTATTTGCATAAACACTGTCAGATACAGCCCAGCAGTTTCTTTTAATTCTGTTATACTTGTAATTGTTAACAAATCAGAAATTTCGTGTAGAGCACTTGTGTTTAGAACCTTTTCCAATACTGAATTTCACACTCTAAAATAAACTAATTTTTCAAAGACCTTTAAATTCTTCCACATTTCTGCACAATTTAAGCCGATACGTAGCCGTCCAAGAAGTTTGTTGACTTCTTGTTCCTGACAAAGGAGACATTGTGCTGCAATGCAATGTTCATTACTCCTTATCTGTCGAAATCTTTTAACATTTCAAAGGACTTGAAACTATAACACTACCATGTGAGAACGTATCATCTCGAGTACCATTACAAATTTCCATAGATTTCAGGTGTTTCCGGCATAAATAATTTAGGACCAGACAACAAACTTTAAGACCTCCACAATACGAGAAGCTACTGTCGCTGGTGTTTGTATATAGATGGAAAACATAAATATATATATATATATGTAAATAATTTCCTGTGACCCTGCGACCCAACGCGGGCCATGGTCTCCTCATTCTTGAGGTTTCTAGATCACACACAACGACGCATCACAGTCGGTAGGACTCCTCTGGACGAGTGATCAGCCCGTCGCAGAGAACTCTGCCTGACAACACACAACATTCAACACAGACAGACATCCATGGCCCCGACGGGATTCGAACACACAATCCCAGCAAGCGAGGGGCCGTAGACCCAGGCCTTAGACCGCGCGGTCACTGGGACCGGCCTGAACTTAAAATATACGTAAATAAAATTGGGCAGACCCATAATGGCGTGATGTTACGCCAAGATTCATAAATATCGGCCTAAAGGTTCGATATGTTTTCGTGTTGACAGACACATAGACTGATATTCTACAAGTTTGTGTCCTAAACTAGAAAGTGGGTTAAGTTTTCTGTGAATTTGGTGCATTTATTACTATCAGTATTTTTATTTCCATTAATTTATCCACATTAATCTTGATTAAACACATCAATTCTGGTACATTATAAGTGCCAACACTCTTGCGCTTACATTTGTTTTATATCTCAACAGATTTAGGCCTGATATAACGAATTTATTCTGGTATTTCCTTATAACAAAACCAACTAAATGCACTAATTTCTCAATTTTATTTTTGGAATTTTATTCCAAAAATAAATTTGAGAAATTATTGCATCTAGTTGGTTTTATTATAAGAATTTATCACGATGTACTGTCCCCTGAACCTCAAATGATTCTGGTATGATTGTGTATTTCCTTACTTCGACCTGAGAAACATTTTCATGTCTCTCTTTCATATTAATCATTATTATTTAATGCGTATCTGCTCTTTGTGCCTTAACAAATAACTTCTTCCACTTGAATTTTTCTCTCTGTCAATGATGCCAAAGTGGACTGTAAATATAAAGTATTTTTTAGTTGTATGATCATGTGTTTTTTAGTTGTATGATCATGTGTTTTTTAGTTGTATGATCATGTGTTTTTTCTAATATTCGTCGAGTTGGTGAACTTTAAGCGTCAGATAAAGAAACCAGTCTCAATAAAAAGTCCGCAAATACGCGAATTAACTGTGTACAAATCAGTTTGCAACCTAAATTAAGTACACCCCTGAAGTACCAAAGTATTTTCTACTGTCTTGCCAGCGACTTATGGAAATTTTCTGCGGGGTTAAACACACGTTTGTAATAAGCTTTCTCTAACAAATATTTCAACGAAATCAAAGGATTGTTGTACTCTGTAGAGGGTTTTAAATCCACACTAACACCGCTCACAAAGACTTAGCGCGATGCAGATCCTTTTGACCGTACTATATTAAATTCCTAAACTTTAACTCGATAGAACATTTCCAATATCCCTAGCCCTTGCTCTCTTGCATTTTGAGGAAACTGTGCTGGGCTCTATACAGCGAGCTGAATCAATAGTTGTCTTGGTTGTGGCTCCTACCCAATTTTGATCAACAGAAATCAATCCGACAAGTCAAAGAAGTTATGGCATGCCATGCTACACATTCCAGCGACTCTTGTTCCTCAGAGTTACCAACAACAATTCGGTTCTCTTCATCACTTGATGCTGTCACGTGGAATATATGACCAGGCTTCAGCAGGTCTATCATCGCTCTCCTGTTCATGTGAAAATGCAGAATTACTTATATATATGCACGCATTTTACCTTCAATTTTTAGGGAATAATTAGCCACAAGGAGACAGCCTGTACTTGTTGCGGTACCAAGAACAGATGACCCTGAGTTAGGAAGCTGACTGAAGTATCGGTATATTGATTTAGTTAGGCTATGAGATGACTTAATTAATTTGAGTTTGTTTAAATTTTAGATTTGGAAAAATTTAGAAACTAGTGTGGGAACATCGGATAGAGCTGAAGGCACGTTGTCTCTTTGTCTGCATGAGTTTGTGCTTCCGAAAAACAGTGAAAGATTAACGGGGATTGTTTTTATGGAAAACATACACTAATTTTTGGTTTTATGGAAAACATACACTAATTTTTGGTTTTATGGAAAACATACACTAATTTTTGGTTGCAGAAATTTATAGAGAGAAACAATATAAACAAGGATAAATTTCCGAACAACCAATAGAATTACAACTATAAACCTTATTGTTGCACCGTGCATTTCGTAGAATCACTTCAGTTATTAACCAACAATTGCACTTACATAAATTCAAAATAAAAACATTTAAAAAATATTAAAATCACTCCGACATGTTTCGATCTTTTTTAGATCATCATCAGGGAGCTATGTTTCTCCTTGCTAAAGTTATAACATTCACAATTTAATTCGTTTCAGTAAACATGGTGTTGAGGCAGCATGTCATGTTATGTGGGAGTACGTTGTTGAGTGTGCAGCTGGCTACATGTGCGTCTTATGCTACATATTGAGGGACTGGCTATCTCATTACGTAACATACGACGCACATGTAGCAAGCTGCACTCTCAACAGCGTATTCCCACATAACATGACATGCTGCCACAACACCATGTTTACAGAAACGAATTAAATTGTGAATGTTATAATATAACTTTAGCAAGGAGAAACATAGCTCCCTGATGATGATCTAAAAAAGATCGAAACATGT
>Ga0123354_10014837_pt1 | contig 12135 bp, 8 predicted proteins | sample TergutLab28metaG_2_FD_97872 | JGI IMG/M metagenome (GOLD analysis project Ga0123354, IMG submission 97872) | Labiotermes labralis P4 segment gut microbial communities from Petit-Saut dam, French Guiana - Lab288 P4 | ecosystem: Host-associated > Arthropoda: Insects > Digestive system > Gut ... | reverse complement strand
TGTGTGTGTGTGTGTGTGTGTGTTTGTGTGTGTGTGTGTGTGTGTGTGTGGGTGTGTGTGTGTGTGTGTGTGTGTGTGTGGGTGTGTGTGTGTGTGGGTGTGTGCGTGTGTGGGTGTGTGTGTGTGTGCGCGGGCGAGCGTAACGTCACATTGTGGCGCGTTCTCGTAACAACTGTTGCTATGGAAATGCAGCAGTACTTCTTCCTCTTTGTATTTCTGTTGACACCATGTAGCTGTCAACAATGTAAATTTGTTCAATGCGGCCATTGAAATGCGACAGCGGGGTCCCTTTGTATTGTCTTCGGTCAGCAAAATATTTAGTACTGCTCTGAACCATGTAAACGTACTTGGGTCTTCGTCTAAATTGCCCTACATTTTTGTCTTATTTCAACAAAGTGTGGAGTTTCTCGACATGTTTTCGTAAAAGTCCCCAATATCAAATTTCGCTAAATTTCTTCCAATAGGAGCAGCGCAAATACAAGCTAGCAGAAGACGGACAGACACGACGGAGCTAACAGAAGCTTTTCGCAACTCAGGTTGAGGGGCTTCAGAACTGGAGTTAGATATCTGGATGGAGTGTGTCGGTATTGACGAATCCGTCAGAAGAACCCCGAAACTTTGTCAAATAGTAAGAGCTTTGCCCTAGATGGGAAGCAGAATCCGATTGTTCAGCCCAGAGCGGCTTATTGGCTGAATCATTTCGGCTCGTCCATTTCCGATCAGTGCCGATATTAAGTCCACCGCCATCTTGCATTTAGTTTTTTAATGAGCAAATCTTTGTTACATGGACAGGTTTATTTTACTTTAGCTTGTATTATTGTAATTTTTTCACTAAACAAACCCCTATTTTTCTTGTCGTGATTAATATACCACTAAGAAAAATACGTTAATTAATTTATTTATTTATTGACGTAAGGATTTTCAATACGTTTCTATTTTGGAAGAGGCGGTAGGAAAGTTGCATTTTATCACATGTAATGGAATACTGACGACAGGTTTGAAAGTAAACATGTAAGAAGTGTGAAAACACACCGACAATGACAGTAAAGTAATGTCCGCACATGTGACGGTGTTATATTCCAGGATGGACTATAATAATCTTGGTAGAATAGGTTAAAATTTGTTTGATTTTCTTAAAATACTGTTGCATACATTCAAAAGTTCATTTTATATATATTTAATTTATTTAATCATTGTCTTACAGGGTGTCCCACTCGTTACCGAACCCGGCATTTCTTTAATAATTTTACCACTAATGAGGATATTGCAACGAAATTTGAAGCAGACTACAGACACATTCCACTTCATTTCTCACACAACGAACGTACTCCTGTTCAAATTTCGTTGCAATATCTTCATTGGTGTTAGAATTATTAAAGAAATGCCGGGTTCGGTAGCGAGTGGGACACGTTGTATATTGAAACTTCGATAATATTATATCGAATGTGACATAATACCCTTTCGCTGATTATGGTCCTAGAACGCAACATGTAAGTTAATGAAGGTTATATACGAATTTTTGTAATATGGTGGCATATTATTAATTACAATTGCATAATTTATAGAGGGCTTTTAATGAATGCATTTAAGATAATTTCAGCTCTTTTTTTTTTGTATGGCGTGTGAAGCGAAATTTTATTCAAAACGAAGAACACAAAGGTTTGTAAAAATATGTTGTTGAAGAGAATATTATGGCCTAACACGGGGGAAGCAGCATGCCGCAGTGTCAGATTACGTACAGAGGAGATTAATAATAGTATACTTACATTGGTTAAATATAACAATTATGATCAACGAGAGAAAAATTAGATTTACAAGACATGTGGGTTTTTGCGTGTGTGTGTTGGGGGGGGGGGTAAGGGTGTGTGTAGTGGGGTGTGGTTGTGTGTATGTGTGGGTGTTTTGGTAATATGCATTTACTGTGTTTTGTATTGTTTGTACTCTGTTTTCTGTATTGTTTTGTTTATGTACATTTATTTTTATTTTTTTGTCTGTATTATTGTAAGGAGTACTTCCACCGAGTGACAACTGAATTGCAATTAATAATAATAATAATAATAACAACATATAGGGCGCGTAGGAGAATGGAGAGCAGCGTAAAATGCTAGTTGGAGAGAAAGTGAAGTGAGATCTAAGCGTCGATGCAAAGACAATATTAAATTTATTGTTTATTTATTCATTTATTTATTGTGTTTTTAATAACACTGTCAGCAGCTCAGAATATAACAGTGTCGATGGGAGGATGATTAGGAATTACGACTTCGAAAAAAATATGGAAGGCAGCGATCATGATCTAATTTGGAATTTAGCCCACATTTTGCATGGAGAGAAGGAAGAAAATGAAGGGGAGCCTCAGTCAGAATAGTTAGTGCTGCGACCGAGATTCGAAACAAGAATATCTCAAAACTGAGGCAGAAGAGTTACTGGTTGAGCGAATTGGCACTTTTCTTTTCTTTATTCTTCTTAAGGCCAGTTAATTATTTCTGGCTTCTATTTAGTGCAATTTAGGTGTAGCCTTTATATCGATAGCCTAATGGCTACAGTCACTTGTTAAAACTTAGAGTCATATTACTTTACCGCCGTAACACCATGACGTGAAGAAATAAAAAAAAAAAATCTATAGCTGTTACTGTAGACAATACATTTTTAATGTCTAATGCATGCTTCGGCCGGTCCCAGTGGCCGCGCGGTCTAAGGCGTGGGTCTGCGGCCGCTCGCCTGCTGAGATTGTGGGTTCGAATCCCACCGGGGTATGGATGTATGTCTCTTGTGAGTTGTCAGGTAGAGTTCTCTTCGACGAACTGATCACTCGTCCAGAGGAGTCCTACCGACTGTGATGCGTCGTTGTGTGTGATCTAGAAACCTCATGAGTGAGGAGGCCCTGGCCCACTGGGGGGGGGGGCTGTCACGCCAAAAACAAACAATGCATGCTTCGTGTTTCTGTTTTAGGCGAATTCGCAACAATGCGACAAGCGACTGTTAGCTTCGTCATGTCTGTCCATCTGCATGGCACAAACCGGCTCCCACTTGACGGATTTTCATGAAATTTGATACTTTTTGAAAATCTGTCGACAAAATTAAAAGTTTCATTAAAATCTGACACGAATAATAGGCACTTTATACGACGACCGGTGTGAATTTATGAAATATCTCACTTAATTCTTTTTAGAATGAGATATGTTTCAAGAAAATTTTATAAAGCGAATAAGAACACATTTTGTGTTCAATAATTTTTTTCTTTCCGAAAGTCGTGCCGTTTGTGAGGTAATGTGGAAAAACACAGAAAGGTTTTTGGCAATTCCACTTCAAGCACATGCTGAATCCATCTTCAGGATGTAAGACCAAAGCTGTTTCATAAACTAGACTACCTTAATCTACAGCACCAAATATGTTCGTGTAACAGCAACAGACTGCAGTTCTGTTTGATGGATATGAGATTCAAAGGTGGCTGTTTCACCGTCCACTACTGTCAGTATTTTCCGTGGTTTTACTATGGTAATACTTTTGTCATGACAGTACTTAAAATAACCCAGACCTTCTTAACAATTTCTTAACTCATTGCCATTCGTCTCTTTTCGTGTTATATCCGCGGCAGACATAATTTGTTAATCTGATATTTGTTGGACCGTGCATCATTGTGATAACTGAAGAATAAAAACCAAATAGATGCCACTTGTTATTTTATTGTACTTCTTATAGGCTCAACATGTTTCGGGCATTACTATGCCCATCATCAGGAGCTCGCGACTATGATGTTGTTTATCACAGGTTGCAGGCTCAAGCACAACAAGTTGTGCTTGAGCCTGCAGCCCGGACACTACTCCAGCCTAATTGCACCTTACCTCCAACATACAGCAAACCAAGAACGATACGACCAATGTGGTAATCAACAGCATAGTCGCGAGCTCCTGATGATGGGCATAGTAGTGCCCGAAACATGTTGAGCCTATAAGAAGTACAATGAATGAAAAGTGGCAACTAGTTGGTTTTTTATTCTTAAAATATTTTGTTAATTTGTCAAAGGACTAATATACAAGACCTGGTATTGTAGAACTATTCTTTGTTCGCTTTAAAAAATTTTGATTCGTCTCTCGGGAGTCTGATGTAAAGTGATTTTACAGAATGGCTGCAGGTTGTCTAAGCGTGCACTTTCTCTGTCTTGTGATAATTACCTCTTCCTTAGCATTGTTATAGACTTCACTCTGTGCCTCTAACATTTATTACAGGGAGGTACGACATATCTATATGTACACATTAACTTTATTAGGAACGGCTAATGGAAGCAGCAGTGAGAGATGTGACTCGCGCTGCATGCTGCAATTTAGGTCTATCTCACTGTGCTGTACGATTTAATATCTTCGCATTTAGGAGTGGAAAATTACTTTGCCTGGTGAGCCATATTATTAGCTTAACTGTGCTTGTACTTATCTTTGTGGGTATAAAATGTAGTTATTCAATTGATATGGTGACTTCGAAAACAACGAGTTTCCCAAAATATGGATTTAATGAGAAGAAACCCCTTATTTTTAAACCTGTAAATTTTGGTCACAAAATTTGATTTTATTTATTTTGTGTGCAAGAGACATTAAATTTGTATATGTAATTTTTATGTAAGCCCTATAGGACATTAAAGGTAAAATGAATTATTACGAGTGAGAAAGAAGTTTTAATTTCAAGAGTGAAATATACCTCGAAAGTGCATTTTCTTGTTATTGCATTGAGCTTACGTGTACAAACTGCTTTCCAGTGCAAGTGTACAGGAAGACACGCAGCTGTAACATTATTTTCTCATTATCTTAATATGTTGAAGCGAAGTCGGATTCAGGGTGTTGTGTGGCTGGATCATATGTTTGGCCCGGATTCTGTACACCCATGTACTTCTTGCTACAGACCTGGCGCTGCTCTGCCTTACACCTGCTGCGCCTGAGTACCGCTGTTTGTTTAATTAACACGTATTTATAATTAATAACTCTCTTAATAACTCAAATTGCTTTTATTTTTTTTTAACATTCATAGGCCCATGCATCGTTAATATATTCGCAGATTACAACCAACAAGCTGCAACGTTTCTCAATTTATTTGTTTCTGTAAGTTGCTCTGCATTTTTTAGACGGGGTTTCCGTCCATCATCAGGAGCTCAAAAACTGTACATACAGCGTCAGGTATTTGTCAGACCAATACTGCTACCTGCTACTACCCTGGCCAGGCTAGCAGTAGTCGTCCAGCAATTCCACAGATACTCTCTGAAACCTTCGTAGTTTATCATAATTATATATCGTCGTTGTATAGAAATATCTAGTTCGGACCGCACAGTAAACACACTGTGTCTCGGTTACAGAAAGCACTCAGGTATGGGCCTGTTCGGAGATCCACACAAACACATGAATACTCTCTGTACGCACAATGTAGATTTTTAAATGCTAAATTTGGTGGTACATATAGTCACCATTAATCTCTAAGGGTTAAAACTTTTAAATTATTATATTGTGTAATCCATAGACGCTTCTTTACTAATGTGTAAGCGGATTTGGTTGCCATCTGTTGAGAACTTTCAGCGACACATTGCCTTATTACCTATCCTGTGCATCTGCTGCCGCAGCGGCGACGCCTTCAACTACAAACCGACAACGGCTGTGTGTACTGTACGGTCGGTTCTGGTATAACGCCATAGTTGCTTCGTTGCGAGACCTCGCATTGGGGAAAAAAAACTTGTATTTAAAAAAAAAGCTCAGATCAGAAAAAATTTGGTCCGTCATTTAATGTTGTAACTGCAATCCGGTCACTCAAATTGCCTAAGAGCCAACACACGTTTGCGAAATTTCGCTTTGTACAAACAGCGTTCACCTATTCACGAATCTCGTTATAGCCAATTCGCATTTACGAAAGACGCCTAGCAGCAGGGCTTGACTTTATCCTTGACGTCAGCTCTTGCTGCTCATGCAAACTTCACATCATAAAATGTCTCAGTAAACTTTGACGTTTTGCTGACCGTGCATCTCAGTATATTTAGCTCAGTATTTAACCAACTTGATGAACAAAATTTGTTTCACAATAAGTTTTATTTCATGCCTCTACATGTTTCGAGCACATGTGCTCATCAGCAGGTCAAAATTGCATTACACAGCCTCTGGTATCATCACTCCTATAGGTGGCCGTCTCGTGCATCAAGTTGGTTAAATACTGAGATAAAACCTCAGTAAACTATTAAAGGATACGAATTCTTGAGATTGTGTTTCCTTCATAATGCTTTCCGTGTGTACTCTGGAGAGTCATGTCACTATAAACAGCAACAAAATACTGATTGTTGCCCAGAAATGCTTTTATAGCGAATTTGTTTCTCCGGCAGGAGAAAAACGTCCATAGGTCTTCCTGTGGTTTTGTCTAATTTGAATAAAACTTGTAGTTTTCACGTTAGATGGCCATACAAGTTCCCAATATCAAATTTCGTGGAAATATGTCCAGTTGTTTCCCCGTTGATACACGCAGAACATCGGAGGGAAAGATATGACTAAGCTAACGGGCGCTCTTCGCGGCTGTACGAAGACACCAACGAAGAGAAGCCGGAAACGCGCCCAAGGCGATTTCCCATTCGACGGCCAGTCGAAGGCCAGCGATTTGTATTTACTGCTTATTAGTCGTGATTATTGGTTTATTGTACGGAGCCTCTAAATAGCTCAAGACAATATAATGTCTGAATAGTAGAATGCTCTGTGAAGGAGAAGTTATGAGGGGTTTGGAAGGAACTCGTCATGGCCTCATCCGGTTCATTTTCCTGGAATGACTGAAACAAATCATGAAAAGTCTAAAGCAATGTATTCTATAACCGGACCTAGATTCGAACCAGGTGTCTCATAAACACAAGTCTACTATCCTCAATTTTGAAGTTTTCCGTTCAGCGCATTCTCTTTTCAAATATAGCACCTCAATGACATATATGTTAATATAACAATAAGTATTTACAATATTTCTCCCTGAAAGTGGAGTATAACACGTGGGGGGAATATGTTAATTATATTGTTATATTAACATACATATGTTAATTATATTGTTATATTAACATACATATGTTAATTATATTGTTATATTAACATACATATGCTTTCAGCTGGTATTTTTCAAGGGGTACAACAATCTACAATGTTGCCACTACACCAAACTGTATTGGAAAAAAGCGCAAAAAAATTAATATTTTACATTTTAAGGTGATACATCCCCGATGTGTTATCACTTTACAGATATATTTCTTTTTCAAGTAGTCACAGGCAACTCACGATACAGTGCAATACAATGCAATGTCTGACTGCTAGGAAAAAGGAATGTGTGTGTGTGTGTGTGTCAGTACAGTTACAGTTTATTGCTACTTGACATGATATAAATTTTTAGTAAGTAATGTGAATGGTAAAATAATAAAAACTGTCTGATAAAGCAACACTACAATTTTATATATTATTTATAATCTTACACATTTGGGCTTTTGTGTAAATATGTTCACGATGTTCAAACAAACGTATGAATTTTATATGTGTTAAAGAGTAGAGCTACATCGTAATGCATTGTGTTAGTGAAATTCTAATAAATTCTCACGCACGAAAGTTAAACAAGACAAGCATGGTACGAATAAACGGTACAAGAAGACGCTCTGATATAAGCAACGTTGCCGTGGGAGGAAAAATTACGTATTCTGAGTATGTGTTTGTAGCCTTGGTCATTCAGTACGCAAAGCGCATGCGCCGTCATATATTGTCAGCTGTAGCCTGTCCGGTTTGAATTTTCTCGACAGATTTTCGAAAAATATTCAAGCAGCAAATTTAAAGGAAATTCTTCCAGTGGGAACCGAATTGTCCCATGCGGAGAGAGGGACGGACGGACAGACAGACACGAGGAAGCTAATATTAGCTTTTTTTACAATTTTTCGAACGCACCTGAAAAGGGTCTTAGTATTTATGCACTTTTTATTAGTAGATGTGTTTATTTAACTATTTTTATAAATGTTCATGGACACATGCCATCATACAATCAAACAGTTCATAGTCTCTTTAATGTTCTTGTTGTTTGCAAACCAAAATTATCCTCTTGAGGCGTCCACACGTCCATCATGGCGTGAGTTTTTCTTGCGCAGTGCCTACTGTGTGCTGTAAGATTTAATTCAATTGAACGTCAGTAAGCATTTCTAAACATACGAAGATTGCCAGTAATTTTTATTTGCAAGATGAAAACTTTCTTTCAAGCGTATTTTCATTAAACACAAAGCGGTAAAGAATCGTGCAGCCCACTCACGTCCATTTAGTTTCACTGATCTGTTTACTTCAGTCAGATATTACATTCCACCCACATTTTACACACGAAGATTCTATTTCTTTTTAAAGAGAGCGTTAAACAGAAACACATAAGAAAGCAGTTATTCCTGAAAAAACGGTAGACCGATTAATCGTTTAGAGTAACTTAGAACTGCGGCATTTGCAGCTACCTTATCCATATAGGCTTCGAAGCAGAACATGATCTAGAAATAAATGTAACAGTTGTGTATATAATTGTAAATGTATTTACAAACTCACACCTCACTGTTGACGGCAATATTTCTACCCCTTACATTCCTCCTCGCTGTTGTGCGTGTTTTGTGATATAAGTTACAACTGTGTCCATCAGATGTCATCATGTCAAGTAAAGAGCTGCTATCTGTGTCGCTATATGTAAACTACACGGTTAGTAGTGGCAAAACGTAGCTGCACGCAGATAACATAAAAGCGAATTAGTCGCTGGGCGCGCCGAAGGTATTTAACCCTTATCCCACTGAAGTGGAGAATATGGCGAGCTCCTAATAATGCCAGCAAATGGCAGATGGGATTTAAACTCGGCGTTTAAAGGGTTAAGGGATGTGGAGTTTATTATATTGGCAATGGAGATGAGACAGGCAAAGTACGTACATTGTGACGCCCTCACGTGAACATTGTTGCTATGGATATGCAACATTGTCCAATTGTGTTGCTGCCTACACGCTAGGTGTCAACGGTATAAAACCGTTGATTGTTGCCATGGAAACACAAGAATGGGTTTCATTTGCACTGTTGTCCAGCTACAAAGTGTTTTTGTTTCTGTCAACACTCTAAAGATCCTTACGTCATCATGTAAAGTGCCTGATATTGTTGTTTGATTGTAAACTAATGTGGAATTTCTCGACAGAGTTTCGTGATAGTCCCCAGTACCAAATTTCACGAAAATCCGTTGGTGGACCCGATAGACAGACGGACGACAGACATGACGTAGCTAATAGGCGCTTTTCGCGACTTCTGCGAACGCACCTAAAATTATTAACTTATTCTGTTGATATTTTCGGGGACTCAGTTTACCAAAACTCTTGAAAATATATTTTCAGAACACAAGATCCAGAGCGATTTGTAATCTAATTATTAAATTTGGCGTCTATTTTCGGTACATCTATTCGGTGGCTGTTACAAAGTGTAAAGTTATTCCTACGAATAGCTGTCCATCGCCCCAAACTTGCCTAATGATTTATTATTTCGGAATTAAATCTGAATAAAACGAAGACGGAAAATCCAGTCCACTAAAGGTGAAGAACTGAATTTTTTAGTTTATTATCCAGACCAACAAAAGCACAACATATATATGTATATATTAATAATATTTTATATCTCGCAAGTACTCCTACATGTTTCAATGCATCTGCAGCATCTTCATGGTGTCTTAACTTTGTGCTTGTTAAAGTTACAAAATTATTAAAATCATTAAAATTGCAACTCGATAAAAGCAGTAGATTACAATGTTCACGTGATAGTTGTGGTATGATACAATGTATAAAATGTTAATACAATATGGAAGTTGCTATTTGGTGACTGTATATACAGTCTGGAGAGTACTGTGTTTGTGTTTCTTGTATGCTAGGTTAAACATCCTACCAGTAATGAGAACGTAATTTTACTAATTCCAATAATTCTGTAACTTTAGCAAGCAAAATTTTAAGACCCCCTGAAGATGCTGCAGATGCATTGAAACATGTAGGAGTACTTGCGAGATATATGGTAAAATATTATTAAAATGGATTATTGTGCATTTGTTAGTTTGTATAATAAATTGTACAAAATGTATGGTACTGACATCAAAATTGAAGAACTGAAGTTTTTAGAAAGTGTTTAATTACAGACTTCATTTGGCCCTCACAAAAGCATTTTTAGGCGCGTTCGCAAAATTGCGAAAAGCGACTATTAGTTTCGTCATATCTGTCTCTCTGTCCGTGCTCATGCAACAAATCGGCTCCCAGTGGATGGATTTTCATGAAATCTGATATTTGAGGATTTGTCGAAAATCTGTCGCGAAAATTCAAGTTTCATTAAAATCGAACAAGAATAAAGGGAACTTTACATGAAAACCGATGCACATTTTTGTCAAATCTTGCTCATTTCTTCTTAGAATGAGAAATGTTTCGAAAATCAAAACACATGTTTTGTGTTCAGTACTTTTTTTAAAAAAAAAAATTAAGAGAAAATGTGGAAAAATATTGTAGAGCGGGGCAGACCACAATGACAGTATGGCGCATGCGCAGTGCATGCTGGATACCTAAGGCTACAAATACACACACTCGGGTTGTGTAATACTCGTTGCTTTTCCACTACAACAATGGATGCACGAGCGCTCCTCAATGTGACGTTATATGTACATTGCCTCTTTTGTTACTTTTGTCATTCCGTTGTGTCAGATACAACAAGTGAAATCAACTGCCGTCAGCACAACTAGTAAGTGTTATACCTTCAATACGGCAACATGTTTCGACACCAGACGGTCATCTTCAGGCCAGTAGTATAAAAACATAAAAGGCAGTGTTGACAGTTGTACACAGATGTTGGCAATTTGTTTTATACATAATACACAGAATTCATTTTATATATTTTGTACTACTGGCCTGAGGTTCACCGTCTGAGGTCCAAATATTTTGCCAAATTGTAGATATAACAATAAAACTAGTCGTGTATACGGAAATAAATTTCTCTCGCTGTTTTCACGAAAGGTCTGTCCGCGCGGTCTAAGGCGTGGGTCTGCGGTAGCTCGTTTGCTGGGATTGCGGGTTCGAATCCGGTCGGGTACTTGAATGTCTTTTTTTGGGGGGGGGGAGTGTTGTGTTTGTCCAGGTAGAGGTCTCTGCGTCAGGCTGATCTCTCGTCCAGAGGGGTTCTACTGAGTGTGGTGTGTCTGAGTGTGAACGTGAGGCCTCATGAGGTCCTGAACCATGACGGGCAGTTGCGTCGCGGAAAAAATTCACAAAAGAAGTCAGGACACTCACTATTAATGCCACAAATCCCAGATATTTATCCTGAGAAATAAGACTGAGTGTAGACTTGACTTATATGCTCAAATGTTTTACTAATTAAACTGCCTTCTTTGCCACTCAAATTTACTTATCCACCCTTTGTTTTGATATAGCCTTCTCTAAAAGCACCCACACAACTACAGCCGTGACTTCTGAGCCACTTTTGCTCTACAATCTGACCGCACTGTGTGTACATGTGTGCGTGCGTGCATGCGTTTGATGGACAGCTGCTAATGGTAACTCCACTGGTGCTGACAATAAGGAAGACACATGAACGTATTTATTGTTACAATTAGATGAAGACGAGTCGAAACCTAAACACTGCCGTCGGCGCCACCAGTCGGGGCGTCTAGGTATATTGTGCGCGTCTAGGTATAATGTTTAGGATGGCGTTCCCCCTTCGTCTGCCACCCGGCAGTCGGATGGAGTGTTGTTCGCTGGGAGTGCCTGCAGCGGGGAAACGAGTGACAGATCGACCCGAAGACGTTCTGTGCGTAAAAAGTTACGTGAAGACTTTTATCTTTGAAAGTAATAATGTTGTCTTAAGTTTTAATTAATTGAGTTACTTTCATGTGTACAACAAGAATTTGTTTTACGTCCTGTTTGGATTCCTGAACAAGTGGGTGCTTAAAATAGGCGTAAATAAAAAATTATGTTCCCATAGGAAATAATGTGGACCGCCTCTGTGGTCCAGTGGTCAGAGTTTCTGGCTACACATACAGAGGTCCCGGGTTCGATCCCCGGCGCTACCAGATTTTCTGAGTAGTAGTGGGTCTGGAACGGGGTCCACTCAGCCTCGTGAGCCTCGTGAGGTC
>Ga0123354_10014836_pt1 | contig 12136 bp, 6 predicted proteins | sample TergutLab28metaG_2_FD_97872 | JGI IMG/M metagenome (GOLD analysis project Ga0123354, IMG submission 97872) | Labiotermes labralis P4 segment gut microbial communities from Petit-Saut dam, French Guiana - Lab288 P4 | ecosystem: Host-associated > Arthropoda: Insects > Digestive system > Gut ... | reverse complement strand
TTGAGGATGGTTCTGCAGTGGATCGAAATTTGAGGATGGTTCTGCAGTGGATCGAAATTTGAGGATGGTTCTGCAGTGGATCGAAATTTGAGGATGGTTCTGCAGTGGATCGAAATTTGAGGAGGGTTCTCCCACACACACAAGACTAAACTGCAAAATCAACCAGTTCGACACAAGATGTTCTTTGTCAATAATTTATCGTCGTTTTGTTAAAGAAAGCATAAGCCCTGTTTTATTTTCAGTACAGAGAGCCGAATCATTGCGTTGCATGACAAAGGCCATTGTACGGACTGGCAATGTTTTCTGACGTTGCAGTTCGAGCCGATGACAAGCGGTCGGTTTTTATCAACTACCTGTGAACAAGAATTGCACGTTCAGTTTACAGATGTAAGAACAATACGTAAGGTTTGTGTGTCCGTCTCTCTGTCAGCCTATTAATGTACCTTCATCACTCTCTAAATCGTTTTTATATAAAGCAATTGAAATTTCGGACACAGATATATTTTTATGTGTTGCAGTCTGGGACTTAATGGTTAGTTACTTGACGTGGGCATTTATTCTGCCATTGTTTGGTGAAATATTACTGACTTCTTAAACTTAATTGATATTCGCATAATGGAAAAATACCTGAAGTGATTCCACAAAGGACATGAGCTTCTTGCCTCAATTGAGTGGCTGCTGGTCTTACTGTAACGGTTGTTCGTGCACTTCTTTTAAGGAACTTTATGAATTTTTCGGAAATATGCCTGTGTTTGTGCTTTGAACACTCTTTTGGTGATTTTTATGCAGGATTTAAAAAAGTCACATGAAGCAGTTGAAAGTTTGAAGAAATGTGATGGAATCTTCAATTCAATATAAATCTGAGGCGAAACTGTTTTTAAATTCAAAATATTTAAAAAAAGAATATAGTTCAAACCGATGTATTCGAAGCTTAGTGCCATAAGCAATATGATACTAACTGCACATGTGAATAGTTATCAAAAAAAGCACGTTTTATGTTCTTCTCCCCAAAACTGATAGTTATTAACTAGGCAGTGTGATCTTGAATTTTAAGTGTGTTATTTAACGGAAGTATCAGTTACTGGGATTGTGTAGAATTTATTCCGACAGTGGAACACCAAAGTCCTCAGGGCAAATCTTGTCTCAGTACCACTCTGCTCCCATAAAATCCCTCTTTATCCGGCCTGCTTCAGAAAACCAGCACTCGTGGTGAAGGTCCGGAAGCCATGGCTTGCTCTATGTACGTACAGAATTAGTTTTTAAATGTACGTCTGTGGAATGATGTCAGTAAGCCTACGTGAAGTGCATTGAATCATGAGATTTCATGTTCTCCAGCTTCGAAAATTAAATCTTTTGGTATAGAAATTTGTGTACTTACATTCCTATCAACCCCAATACACGTCATCTTATGACAGATAACATTAACATTTATGTTCACCGTTTCATTACAAATACTATATAAGGGATGTAAACAAAAATGTGAACATTACATGTAATTTATTTCATAAATTATCTGAAGGTCGTTTCATCATCAGCCATGCAAATGTTATAGAGACTTCGGAGAAAAATTAAGCTTGAAGCCTTTACAAATAGTTTTATTAACTGTTTTTGCGGTTGAATGGGTCAAGGCTTGAGGCTGTCCACTCAATTCCATACAATACCGAGTGGAGATAAACCTCCACTTCCTTTATATGCATTATTGGCGGGGACAGGGACAACTCTCCCTTTTGTCCATAAAAATTAAGTTCCTAGTTCAGAGCAAACTCGAAATATTTCAATTCCAAAGACTTAACCGTCAATTTTGTTTAAGGAAATGGTCGCTGTTTGTTACAGGCATCAAGTACTTCAAAGACTTTAATCGCAGGAGCTTCTTACCATTAAATAAGTAGTATATACACAAATGCGGTGTTTTGCAGAGTTCTAGTCAACGACATTTCTAGTAATTAAACCAAATTTTAGTACATATTTTAATTGCTACCCACTTATTTATTGATGGGCCCTTATGTACTTGCTCATGTTTCCTCACATTCGCTTTATTTTCAATTCAACAGAGCTTCTACTCTTTGACAGACACCCGAATCCAAATTGCAGATGAACTAAGTGATTATGTATGTCCCAGTTTTTTTCGTGGTGGGGAGCCGTCAGTGATCTGTTGATATATAGTGTAGGCAATATTTATTCAAAATATTGTCTTCTGTTTAGGTCGCTGAGTTAGACCGCTTTCAGAATTACGTCTGATCGGATACCCAGACACATTTATCTTTGAAAGTTAACGGGTGAATTCAAAATGAATTTAAAAACAGCGGTATGTCAGATGTAGGCCCGAGTCTGGGCCTGGTTTGTTTTTATACTTTGATTTTTAAACACTCTTTGCTTCATTTGTAATGTTACGTCTTTTGAGACTCTCTGTCTTTCTCTTGAAATCGAATTCATTCAGCTTTTATTAATATGGGCAAAGTAGTTTTGTGTTGGACGTGGCCCGAACGAATTATGTTACGCATACCAATAAGTAGTTGTAAGAAGGACTTACAAGCTTCCTATCCTCTAATCATTTCCATGCTGAATTATTTTAAAATATACTATATCCCTTTGTCATGCTGTCCTGTTGCACAGAAAAACATAGATGTCAGCATGATGTGGGCTCTGGGCTACGCACATGCATACAGATTCTTAGTGGGGCGAAACTCATGGAGAGGAGCCATTTGGAAGACAAAGAAGAACTGAAAAGATGGTTTTTGAAACTTCGAGAGATTGTGGGAATCCAAAGAGGATTTACGCAATCTGGAGCTGCTGTAATAGCTGCCTTTGCAATTTGTGGTACTGAACCTTCGGCTCTCGTTAGCACATCCCATCTCTCAGATTTTTTTTAAACAGTTGGTTGGTTTGTATTTTAGAGAGTTAATCAATGTGACAATTTGTCAGTGGATTAAAGCGCCAGTGATTTATTAACCAGTAGTTAGCTTAGTTATTTCTCCTTTGTTTTCTTTGTTGTCATGTTTATTTAGGCAGTTTTATGTTAGTCTTATCCAATAGTTCATCACTAATTAATTCAGTTATATTCTTACATTTTGCGGGTGATAAAATCGAGAAGAATGAGATGGGCAGGGCATGTGGCGCGTATGGGGGAGGAGAGGGGGGTGTATAGGGTCTTGGTAGGGAAACCGGAGGGAAAGAGACCACCGGGGAGACCTAGGCGTAGACGGGTGGATAATAATAGGATGGATCTCCAAGAGGTGGGATTTGGATATGTGGACTGGATTGGGCTGGCCCAGGATAGGGACAGGTGGCGGACGCTTGTGAGTAGGGTAATGAACCTTCGGGTTCCATGAAATGCGGGGAATTTCTTGACTAGCTGCAAACCAGTTAGCTTCTCAAGAAGGACTCTGCACCATGGAGTAAGTAAGTATATTCTTACATTTAGATATTCATTTAATTTTCTGATTGTTAGCCAGATGATTACTTTATCACGTTGTTTCGTAGCTTGTTATAAACTCGGTTATTAGTTGATTAGCTATTGAATCAGTGCTTGGAGTGTTTCACAATTGTAATTATTCAGTTCTGTGGCCAACTTTACGTCATTGGATAACTTGAGAATGAAGATGTCTTGTGTCAGTTTGTTTTGTTAATGCATGTGTTACAAATTTGTAAAATGAGCTTTGGACCCCGGCTATAAGCAAAACCTCCTTCTTTAAGTAGAAAGTCTCCATTGTCACAGTGTATTCTCTTAAATCATATAGTGACTTCATGAATGTAAGTTAGCTTTGACTTCAAAAAATTTATATTTTTTTAATTTAGGTATATCCCTTATGATTCTCGCAGTAAAGGGCGACTGAGTTCCTACATTTCATGTGCGGTTGAAACTTGGATTTTAGATTTTTGTAATATAAAATCCTGAATTGAAATACACTGCAGCTCTACATACCATTCAATAAGTAGGCTACTTCAAACTGGAAGGCTATTGTTAATATAGATCTTCTTCAACCCTCACAAAATAAACAATATGAAAGTTATCTCGAGCGCTCCGCCATGTGAGAAGAGCACTGCTTTGTTTGAAGATTCCCAGACTTCGCCCGCTTGTCCTTCCGACATAAGTAGTATTAAATTGAATAAAAGTTATGAGTACGGAGGATTCGTGATATGTTACTCGCAGGTGAAAAGCGAAGTGCAGGGATAAAAACCTGCACCTTGGTTAATTTCACCACTAAATATCTCATATGGACTGGCAATGGATCGAAACAAAATTTAGAGGTGAGAAGTAGCCATGATACACAAAGTTTAAAGATTTGTGTCGTGGCAGAAGGTGGAGTGTGCTTCCATTACATTGACGAATCGGCGAATGCTGTAGAGGGGCAAACATAAATGCTTATTGTCAGAAGTATATGGAATTGTGTGGGTGAAATGCAGAATTTTTTTCTTTCCACGTTGCGATACATACACTTACCGCCGATCGTGTAGGGTAAATGCTTGTATATTAAAATAAATATTCAGCTTTATTCGAGATGTACGAGTAGTGGCAATAAACAATTGCCCTGCTTAAAGTAAGGCACTCGCTTGTGGATCCAAATATGCAACAATTAGGGCGAACTTCCTTTGTGGCGGATGGGATCTTGTTTGTAGGTGCGTGCCATTAATATTTCAGTAGTAATTGCTTGGTTACATTTTTTCCTTTCCCCCAAACTACCTTTTCTAAAGTAATCAAGTTTTAGCAATGCTTGTACAGGCCTGAGCATGCCCATAGGTCTCCAGGAGTTACAGGCTCCCAGAATTTGTAGACAGTCAGCACAAGAGGGTAGCAATATAGTCAGCCGTATGCACCGGCCACCTTTACCCCCAGGAGATACTCCTGGTACCCACGCCTGTTAAAGACTGAGTCTACCCCACGGCCATATTGCGGCAGGAAGGAAAATGTAATAGAGAAATCCCAATGACTACATCGGAAAAGAACCTGCAACCTTCCGGGTTGTAGCGCCTCTGAATTACAGAATAACCTTCTTCTTCACATCAGATGCATTTTGTTTTCAAGGGTTCGGACCTTGGCTTGTCATTCGTAATCCCTGTGCCTAATGCGTCTGGTCTGTGCACGCTCTGTGAATTCTCCTGTATAGTAGGCCTACCCCATGCACAGGCTAGCATTGAATACAATGACCCATCAACGGCGCGTGTAGACAGAAAAGCCCAAAACCAGTGATTTGGCCCCGGTTTGAACACAGTCTGCTTCGTGACGTGAGAATTGCAGCCCATGATTTTTCATTCTCCGTTAGCTTTTAACTGGATCAGAGTCTTTGTGCACAACAGTTCTAAGTACCTGATTGATAAATTCCTTCCATCTCCTCATTCCCGTCACACGGAGCCCTGATAGTTCAGTCACTAAATTTTACAGACTACGGGATGGATGAACGAGGATTTGGATTTGGATTTCCGGTAGGAGGAAGAGTTTTTATTTCCTCCGAAGTTTCTAGACCGATGGTAAGTACCAACCACCCTGACTTTGACTACAGCAGTCTCCTCCCTGTGGGCAAACCAACTGTTTCTTGACGCTGAACACACAGCTCCATCTTAACACAGCAGTTAACGTGTGGATTTGTACCTCAGCTCCCCATCATTTCTTAATTGTCTGGTGCTTAAATTAGTCCAGGGAGGTCTTTACTTTTTCTTTTTCGTCACATGTAAAAAAAAAAGTAGAAATCTGAATTCCTCTTCACGCAGATATTTTATTGACATGTACAATATCAGGTTGTATTCGATAATTGATGTTTACTGTGACCACACGGTTCGGCTACTACATAGACGTTTTAAAGAAAATTCCATTCACGTCTTAATTGGTGAAATAAATACATTACACTTGAATTTCTTCTTTCTAGTGTTCTGGGAACTTATTGAACTGGAAGTGTCTGAAATTGACGATAAAATGCTTATTAGTTGCAGAAACATTTAGACACAACACATATCAGTTATAAAACACAATGTATTGTTTTACATATCCGTACAATACTTGTGTCAGCACGACCTCAGAGTTGTAATAAATTTATGTCTATAAACAACACAGCCAAGTTTACCAACAAATTAGAAATGGGTCATTGTATTCTTCTTCTTCCAGTGCCATATAAGTCCCCCAGACGGACCCTACTTTGTGTTAATCTGCATAAAAAAAAGTAATGGTAAAGTGCACCCTTATGCAGGTACAGAGGTTCTGTACAGGCCGTACGGCCCATAGGGGGAGTAGATGTATAGCTCTACTCTTTCTTGACCACGGCACTAGAAGGGGGTGTGGGGTCAACGTCACGACCCGGCCGCACTTTACCCCCGGGAAAGACCCGGTACCAATTGTAAAGGAGGCTGGGTGGGCCCCAGGGCCGGTCTGAACAAGTGCGCAAATTCTCGCCCCCAAGGGGATTCGAACCCCAGACCGTCCAGCTCCTAGCCAGTTGTCATACCGGCTGAGCTACCTGGCCCACGTTAATCTGCATGATATTCATAAATACACTTCATACGTCTGAGATAACTCGCTGCATATCCATTATGACAATCAACCGGTTTGAACTGTGTGGCAAATAATCGCTGTAGCCATACTGCGCGAATGCTACGAAATGCATCAATTCAATCCGCGGGCCAAATATAATGTTTCTGAAAGTCGAAACGCCGGTATATATGGCCTAACAACTGCTGAAACGTACGTCAAGTGGTTAAATAAGAGACATTTACGACAGCTGTCTGTCTAGCTCGGATCATTAATTCGATAAGAAGAACTTAATGAAAGGAGACTGTTTTGATTACCGAAATGGAGATAAGTTAATATTGATCTTTGTTCAGATTAATTGTACTAAAGTGAACTTGGTTGAACCGCCCAGCATTGCATCAATTTCCATACTAATTTATTGTTTATTGTCTCACTTTAAAGAAAAACAAAGGCGTTTCCAAATATACACTTTATATCATGATGACCGAAACAAGAGTAGTATCTGCAAAAGGACTGTGCATGCGCTGTAACAACATATCACATCTGTCGTTTAGAGTTGAGATGGTGTCACAACATGACCTCGGCAGAAGAAAGGGGAAAGAGGCAGAACTGAGATTGCCACTTTTGATAAGGCCTTGAAAATTAATGTATGAATGTCAGCATTTAAATTTAGATTAATTAAACACTGTTTGCACTTAACATACATTCCATAATCCCTAAATGTTAAGTCGGTCACCCGGCATTTAGCGAATGTGACAACCAGACCTTCTAATGAATAACAATAAGAAATCCACGTGGCCTTAGCAGGGTGAAGGAACTCGAAACTTACAGGAACTTGAAATAGTAATCTGGAGGTCGAAACGGAAGAAGATAAAAAATCTCAAAGTTTAAAAAATATGTGCAAATTTTAAGGTTATCACAGCGGGGACTATAGATTTTATGGTCTTTTGGGGACGTGATGCCATGTAGTCTGGTAGACATTTACCGTAGGTTCGCAGAAACATATTGCCTGAATCGTCAGTGTCATCCTCTACCCCAAAGATGGAAGCAGTAAGTATATCCGAAACGTTTGTGAATTTCTGCCAGCTAACACAGACATTATGTCTCTAAAGTTGGTAAGGTCCACAGGAAATGGGTTTTTCGGATCTCATGCTGGTCTTTATGAAGAGGGTACTTACATAGTTGAATAACAGGAGAAGTTTTGGACGTAGCGGGCATGTACGTACTTTTTTTGAGAAATGTCCGTCTCGTAGGAGAACACGATTTGTACAAATGAATAAAAAAATAAATAATTGCAATGCAAATCACATCGAAACTAGAGAGCAGTTACGAGAGTGGCAAACTGAAACTGAACCTCGAAATGGGTCAGGTGGCCCAGTGAACAGCTTCATATGGCGAGCTGCATAGAACCTGGATGTGACAGTGCACAGTTTTAAGGTTCTGATTTCGAATTGTGTTTGGAAGGACTGAGGATTTTTCAGTAACCGTAGCTGAAAAAGATGCAGGAGTGGAGGGAGAGGAGGAGGAGGATGGGGAGGAGGAGGAGGGGGAGGAGAAGGAGGGGGAGGGGGAGGAGGAGGAGGAAAAGGAGGAGTAAAAGAATATAACGATACCAAAGAAACTTTACGTTTATGAAGGTCATATGATGATAAGTTGAATGTAAGATGATCTATGCCCAATTTTTGGCCTAATTTACTTCCTGGAAAGAAAATACTATATTGGATTATGAATTACTCGTTTATGAAACCAACATATGCACACCTGATATACATACAAATACAGTTTTTTTGTTTACTCCTACGTGTTTCCGCGGAACTGCGCCATCTCTAGCGAGATTTTACACCAAAATTTAAAACTCACTAAAATGTAATAATTTGTAGCAGCAGTAGTTATTACACTGTTGCCTTTCTACCGTTCAGTTCAGAAGTGTAAGGCTGCACAAAGTGTGTTTAGATTTCTATATGACTGGTATACGTATAACACACTACAATAAAATAAAATAAAATAAAATAAAACAAAACAAAACAAAACAAAACAAAACAAAACAAAACAAATAAAATAAAATAAAATAAAATAAAACAAAACAAATAAAATAAAATAAAATAAAATAAAACAAAACAAAACAAACAAAATAAAATAAAATTAAATTAAATAAAACAAAACAAAACAAATGAAATAAAATAAAATAAAATAAAATAAAACAAAACAAAACAAAACAAAACAAAACAAAACAAATAAAATAAAATAAAATAAAATAAAACAAAACAAAACAAACAAAATAAAATTAAATTAAATTAAATAAAACAAAACAAAACAAATGAAATAAAATAAAATAAAATAAAATAAAACAAAACAAAACAAAACAAAACAAAACAAACAAAATAAAATAAAATAAAACAAAACAAAACAAAACAAAACAAACAAAATTAAATTAAATTAAATTAAATAAAACAAAACAAAACAAAACAAAACAAAACAAATGAAATAAAATAAAATAAAACAAAACAAAACAAAACAAACAAAATAAAATAAAATAAAACAAAACAAAACAAAACAAAACAAAACAAAACAAAACAAAACAAAACAAACAAAATAAAATAAAACAAAACAAATAAAATAAAACAAAACAAAACAAAACAAAACAAAATAAAATAAAATAAAATAAAATAAAACAAAACAAAACAAAACAAAATAAAATAAAATAAAATAGACAAACAATAAAAATAAGGGATGCTAACTGGTTTGGTCACACATTGCTTAAGAACTGCCTTCTAAGCAAGGTATTGGAGGAAAGATAGGGGGAAGGTTCGAAGTAACGGGGAGCAGAGAAAGAAGAAGACGTAAGAAACTACTAGATGACCTTCAGAAAAAGAGAGGATACTCTAAATTAAGAGAGGAAGCACTAGATCGCACTATTTGGAGAACTAAGTTCGGAAGAGGCTGCGGACCTGTCGTTAAGACAGACAAAAGAGTGAATGAATGAATAGCAATAGGAGTATTAGACAGTGGTGATTTCTGCAGTAAAATTAAAAATATAAAGCATCATAAACTGTGTTCAAAATTCTGTATGCTTTGACGTGTTTTGGTTTTCGTCAATGTATACAAATATCTAATCTTTTTCGTGATCCATTACGAATTATGTCCCGGTAATACGTGTCTTGTTCTCTGTATGGGATAACCTGGAATTCCCTTGATATTGTTGGGCTCTTGTGCGGCTTTTGTACTGCGATGTGACGTATTATCCAAATGCAGCAGATTCACACGGTTGCGGACAGTAACCTACTGTTATATACACTGTGCAGGGATGAAATAATGTAATGTATCCGAAATGTATCGGAGATCAAAATAAAAATAAGAAGCTGATCAGTAGGTGGGAGGGGGTACCGGTACTTGATTGGCTCTGAGGCGCATATGAAAGTGACGTAATGCCCAAGATAAACGGTGCAACGGCCTGATCTAACCTGGCTAAACTTACTGACGGCTTATTGGCTGCAGCAGTTAACATTTTCTCAAAAGCGAAGTTGTCCAGTGGCGGAATGGCAAAGTTATGTTGGCCTAAGACGCCAAAAGAAGAGTAAATTGGAATTACTGTGAATTCAAATTTGCCATCCATTTTTATGTGGCCCGCAACGTAATTTGGTAAATAGGTTTCAAAGTTTTGGAAGTATATGATATCTCTTTCTTCAGGGTAGAATACTAAGCTGCTCAGTAGAAGCACTATGTCTGTGCCATGATACGGCCCGTGGATAGGTTATCGTTCAGTCGCAAAAAGAGTTGTTTGATACCAAATTCAAAGGACGGAGAGAAGTGGGTAATAAAGGATAATATATGAAATGAAAGTATAAAAATAAAATAAGAAAACTAGGAAAATAAATTTTATATTTGATTATTATTTACATGGCAACATTAAGCCTCTCTTTGTAACTGCCTATAAGCACATCCAATGTTATTATCTTCTACCAGTATGACCGTGAGCCCGGTAGCTCAGTCGGTATAGCCACTGACTACGGACTGGACGGTCCGGGATCGAATCCAGGCAGGGACGAGATTTTCCGCCCGTCCAGACCGACACTGGGGCCCACCCAGCCTCCTGTAAAATGGGTACCGGGTCTTTCCAGGAGGTAAAGTGAAGCAGGGGCGTGCTACTGACCACTCACCACCTTCTAGTGCCGCGATCACGGAAGAGTAGAGCTATATCTCTGGGCCACACCGGGTCTGTAATGGGATCACTTTACCTTCTAACAGTACAACCTAATTGTGACAAGTTTCAATTTCACCCTTTACTTATGTTTGAACAATACATCATTTTTCTTATAGCTATAAAATCACCCTGTACATGATCTTTCCTTAGTCTCGCTCTACCCAATTCATATTCTTTTGTTATCTCATTTAGTAGCAAAGTGCTTATTATTTATATGCTTGCACAAGACACGCGTGAAACGGTCTGTCCGTAGAAAAGATTATCGACGACGTTTACAAGGTTTATTATCTTCGGTGTCATGAACGAGTGTAATTTTATGTCTCATTTTACGACACCTATTGTCTCGGACTATATAGCGTCAGATTATAGGACGATTAATAAATTAAGTGTAACAAAACAGTAGGAATGAAGCGGTCTTTGTTTGCAGAGGGTTCTGTTGCACTACTTGCATGGACCAAATGCGAAACACTGCGCGAACATAAGAACAGCCGGGAACCTGGTCGAAATTCGAAACACATCCTTCTCCAGTACAAATATAGAGGGGAAACCAGAACATTTGGTGCTTGGTCGAATCTGCGGATATTGCATAAAGCAGTCTGACGACGAGTGTATTTGTGTGAAACCTAAAATTCTGAGTATGTTCATCTTTAGCAGAGGATTGCGTTCCAAGACCCCGTGGGAAAAAAACCGCGAATAATTTACAGCCCCCAAAATAATATTTTATTACATTTACTGTTGTATACTAATATATTTTAATGCTTATTTTTAAGCTTGGATCCATTTTAGTCATTAAGCACGTAATAATGAAAAAAGAAAATACGAAAGGCACGTTACTGGACTATTTAAGCACCTTTAATATTACTCTGTGACTGCTTTACTTTCGCCGGTCCGAGGTTTCTCCTTGCAGAAACACTGTGATGGAAAGTTAGAATCCTCTAGAATAACCTGAAAAGTTCGGGGATATTTCTGTATTTTTATTCTGGTGTCGGCCGTTCCAAATTTGCAAAACCGCCAAGTACGAAGTGTGCCGAGCTGAAGTGCCACGTAGTCTGGTTGGTAGTCGTTGGTACCAACATTTCGTTAGAACCAAGATGGCAGTAGGTTCCTTCGAAAACGCCTGAACCTATGTACCCATCTACACGGCGTCACAGTATTCTTCGTAACCATTGCGCCATGAGAACTTCATACTTTAGGCCTCTGAATTGAAAATACCAATTGCGTCTGTTAAACTCATTCCGCGGCAGACCGGTTGGTATGATAGCTTTATGAGTGTGTGTGTGTGTGTGTGTGTGTGTGTGTGTATGTATGTGTACATGCATGCAACAAGTACTTGCACTTGTGCTGTACCTCATGAGGCCCACGACTCCCACGGACCGAATCCGATGGTCAGGCCCTGAGGGTTACACGTTCAAACCACCAGCACCACGGTGGACGGGGTGGGGCGGGGCGGGGCGGGGCGGGGGGGATTCTCTAGAAAG
>Ga0123354_10014835_pt1 | contig 12137 bp, 9 predicted proteins | sample TergutLab28metaG_2_FD_97872 | JGI IMG/M metagenome (GOLD analysis project Ga0123354, IMG submission 97872) | Labiotermes labralis P4 segment gut microbial communities from Petit-Saut dam, French Guiana - Lab288 P4 | ecosystem: Host-associated > Arthropoda: Insects > Digestive system > Gut ... | reverse complement strand
TTCTTTCAACATGTCCCACCCAACTCAGTCTCTTACTTTTAATGTGCCTTACTATATTTTCATGGTTAATCAGGTTTTCCAACTCCTCGTTTGTTTTTGTCTCCATTCTCCATTTGTTTTCTGCGTTGGGCCAAAAATTCTACTCAATATCCTCCTTTCGAATACCAATAGTTTCTGCTTATTGTTTTCTGTCAATACCCAACATTCGGATCCATATACTACTACTGGTCTGATTACCGTATGATACAGCCTTTTTTTGGTTTTCCTAGTTATTAGTTTCCTTTGGAATATCTTTTTGTTTGCAAAGAAGGATCTATTGCCAGCTGCAATCCTTTCTTTTATTTCGTCTTCTATTAAGTTGTCCGCATTCAGCAGAAGGAAAAATTGATACGGAACTTCGCACATAAAGCCTAGTTTGTTGTTGCTTAGATTTTTGGTCCAGTGGGTATATTCTTATCGTTATTTTTATTTCATTTGGGCGAATAAATGACGCAAACTGTTCCAATAGAGATTCCACCCTTCCTCAAGTATTCAGAAATTCCTTGCATTTTATGGTACCTGAGGTTTTTTTAATTACGAGTATTTCTGGTCCGATTCTTTGAATTTATTGCACTCTATCCCGTCCTATTTCTCTTAAACCACTTTAATATTATTCTAACATCTACGCTTAACACATATTCGCTGTACATTAAATTTATTGAATATAGCCTCAAGGATTCGCTCGATCGCCATGTTTGTAATTGTTGAGTGATTTCATAGATAACGTCCACCTTGCTGGAAATCCAGTGGTATTGTTACCATCTGACTCCGTCTTACAGGACCTTTTCTAAGAACATTTCCCTCCTAACATGTTTTTTTGCTGTCATGTAGATCTTGAACCGTAATTTATTGGTATACGCAGTCGCTTGGTGTTGAATGAAAACGAGAAAACCGACAGTGGTTTTTGTAAGCACTGCTTAGGTGAGTAGTTAGTTGGAAGAGGCAGTTTCTTTTATGTAACTAGCAGCTCTTTTGTCGTGGCATATCACACGCATAAATAATGATTAAACTGAGTTTAATTGGTTTATCATCCGATTTGGAATGTCTTCTCCTTCTACAAAAGCAGATTTTGGCACAAAAGCCACGCCATTATCTTCAATTCCAGACTCTGGAGATATGTATGTGTGTGTGTGTGTGTTTTGGCTTAAGATTCATCTGTTCCTCCCACACTCCTTCTTCTTCATTTAACTCTATCTGTAGTCATGTCCTATCTCGCTGTAAACAAAGGTCAACCGGACCAAATATAATAATGCCCTCCCTTTTCCCCTGCACAGAGGCCACACTACTATACATGAAAGCATTCATCACGGACGTCGCTGTTGTCTGTCGAAACAGCATCACACATGAACACAGTGTCAATTTTGGAACTGGACGTCATTCCGTCCCACTGCCTTTTGTTGGGATTTAATCGCATTTCGTCTACCTGCGAGCATGAGATTAGTGGTTGGCCAGAACTGTTTCAGCTTTATGGCGCTACACAAGGCATGCAGGAAATCCGTTTGTCAGCGGAATGACCCTGAGGCTTTGTAGATGATTTTCATATAGTGACGTATAATAGAAACGTTTACATAATTGCTGTTACATTAGGATTGAATGTAAATATGTTGATTTAATGCAATCTCTACGCATTATTGCTTGAACTATCAAGTCGCTTGTGAAATTTAATTGTATTAATTGATGTGGCTTTCATCACGTCATCACGATTGCTCTTTCATGCACAGCTTAAGTTGGGGAACGTATCGGAAAGAGACTACTTGGAATATCTAGGCGAAGATGGGAGGGTAATATTAAAATGATTGTGCAAGAAATACAGGGTTATTCGAAATGATTGTCGGGGGTTTAACAACTTGTCATGCACAATACACTTGAGATAGCAGTATATGTGTTTTTTTATTTAATAGAACAACACTCCAAGTTTTTGTTACATATCTTACAGGTACTGTACATGTTCTATTAAATTAAAAGAATACATATACTCCTATCTCAAGTGTGTTGTTTATGACAAGTTGTTAAAACCCCGACTATCATTTCGAATAACTCTCTGTTTGTGTGTATGTGTGTGTGGGTGTGTGCGAGAAGCATCTGCCGGGTGATGTAGCGGCTCTTTATGAATACCTTTATCATTAACATGTCAATAACAACGCAAAGTAACGTAGATTTAAAAAAAAATAGCATCTCAATATTCTAGGCGCCGTAGGGTGATAAGGAGCAAATTATCACTGAAAATCAATAAATACTGGTCGGCGTCTTGCAAAATCTAGTCCTGAGAGGTGTTTTGCTTTCACTTTAATTAGCCTGTATGTTTCGTGGAATACTACTAATTTCCGTGACAATCTGATTGCATCGTAAGGAGTCTGCTTCAGGGAATTAGGCCTAAGGCCTAGCCAATGTCGTTTACTCGAGAGAATGTAGCTGGCCTGCGCAGCGTCGGTAGAGTGCCTGAAGAATCGCGACGACGGCCAGGGGAAAAAAAGTGTAGATTCTGTTAAAAACACGAGTCTGTATCACTGCGTTACCTTCATTCTACCTGTCGTCATTTTCTAGGCTTGTCGTTATGCAAACAACTGCCAAGGTCAACTGCAAACTCCACAGTCACTGTCTATAGATAGCACTGCGCTTTAAGTTACGTATGGAACAATAGTTATTTTATTACGTAAATAAAAGGGGCTTCTCGAATTGTAAAATTCGATGTTTATTGGACTGTGCATCATTGTGGTAACTGAAGAATCAAATAACCAACTAGATGTTCCTTGATATTTTATTGTACTTCTTATAGGCTCAACATGTTTCAAACATTAATATGCCCATCATCAGGAGCTCGCGAATATGATGTTTACCACATTGGTCGTGTTGTTCTTGGTACGCTGTTTGTTGGAGGTTAGGTGCGGTTAGGCTGGAGTAGTGTCCGGGCTGCAGGCTGCAGCCCGGACACAACTCCAGCACAACCTCATCCAAAGCGAGTTCTCCTGACAGTGCGATCTAGTGATTCCTATTTCAAATTACGTTAGGCCTTCTCTTTTCTTAAGGTCTTCCAGTAGCTGCTTACCTCTTCTGTTTTGTCTTCCCTTCCCTTGTATCCTTCCTGCAATAACGCAAGACGTGACCAATCCAGTTAGCTTCATTTCGTTTTATTGTGTATAGGATTTTTTGACTGTGTGAAATAATATTTCGTTTTTCAAACGATCGGTCCAACAGATCTCTTTCATCCTTGTCCTGCAGCACATTTCGGAACTTTCAAGGTAGTTCTGATATATATTCCGAAGTGTCCAAGTTCCAGCACTGTACAAATATCGGACACAAGCCGAAATTTTGAAAACGATCGGTTAGCAACGCCAATCTGATAAGAAAATTCAGAAGCGCTGCTCTGAGTGGTATGTACCATCAGGTACTTCTCCTGCACAGGAATTCTTTTATGACTGGTATCAGTGGGCCGGTTTAAAACTTTAGGTAGTATCAACGTATGCTGTGAACAGAAGCATGTCACGTGACGTCTTTATCTAATCCAGCTCTGGTGTTGATCTGGGGATTGTCGTTATCGGATTTCGGAAATGGAACTTTCATTGGAGGGGACTGACGAGATGGAAGTCAATCCCCTGTACGTGGTTCGTTTTAATACGTCACCATGTCGCGACGCCCGGATCGGACTTCCGTATGAATCTTTTCTGTCATTATACAACTTTTTCAGGTTTTTGGCCGTCTTTGGTATTTTGGAAAGAAATGAAAAATGTGTATTATGTGTGTGACTCGAATTAAGTGTGAGGTAAATGCGGGATGTTTTCTGCATTCCTTTTTTAAAAATAATTACCTTCCCTTTTGCTATGTAAGTAATTTACACACAGCCATATACGAAACCATAAATTTAGCTGTTATCTATGTTCTTTTTTCTTCCAGATGTTAGACACCTCCATCTAGTGCCAGCTGAAGAATGAGTGTCACTATACCTCTACTTCACCTTTACGTCTTAGTGGTTTGGGTGGAGGAAAACTTTTTTGTTTGCCTGTTTATCTTTCTTTCACACTTGTCTCTCTTTGTTAACGCGAAACGTGAAGGATGCGATGGGAAGAAAAGAAACTGTGGTTGTCAGTATTAACCAATCATTCGACTAGATTAGTTGGACAGTCCTTTCCATTTGTTTCGAGGTCTAAAACGCTTGAAGGTAAATCATGACGCTTGCTGTTTTTTCAAATTCGTCACTTTAAACTGGATGTCACAGCAGGAGTGTACTGATTTCTTTGATATTCATTTCTTGGCGTTGCACAGTAAAGGTAAAAGTCTCCCTGTGCTTAATTCAGCAACACACCATGCCTGCGTTTGTTGGGGGGGGGGGGCGAAGTTCCCAGTCATTTTGAACTCTATAGTAGGGCTTCAACCTCAGAATTTTTGGAATATTTTATTGGACCGTCTTTACACAACAATATGGTGCAATGTTTTTATTATGCATAATAAAAACTTTGTACCATATTGTTGTGTAAAGATTGTCCAATAAAATATTCCACTATACATTATGGAAAACCCGCAATTTAGACTCAGAATTGTTATTTATGTTGTAGGCGGTTGTAAAAGAGGCAGTAAAAATTCATAAATTCCCTTACAGTTATTTGAAAACCATCGCGGGCCTCTTACTGCTGACCACCTCGGGTCTGCGGGTATATTTTTTTCGGATCTTACCCTAGCGTTGTGCTCTCATTTTATACAAAAATATGGGAACTGCTGTCGCGGAAGGCATTACAGTAGACAATTTCAAGAGAAACTGCACATGATGTAACAGCACGCCGCATCTTAATGTTTCTGCTGCATGCAACATTGAACGCTGTCTCGCTGAAGTCGCCTGATGGCGGCCATCATGTAACGAGGGAACCCCCGCGTCATAAAACTCGCAGCTTCTACTAAATGGTACATGGCGAGTGCCCCTCTCTCTCCCTCCCGCTCCTGCTCGCAGTTTACATTGCTGTTCGTGCTGCATATGCATGGTACGTTATACTACTTCAAGCTGTTCTGGAGGTTTTATTGTATTCCACATGTAGGGGTTGCATAAATGCTGGTAAAACACTCAAAGGACTTTGTGTATTTTCACTGGACAAGAGGTTCGATATTGATCCTCTTTTCGCCGTGTTACTTAAGTCTTATTAAATAATCCAGAGGTTACTATGTGTACCACCAGCTGTGATATTATTAACCTGAATATTATTTAAAGATTCATTTCATACCGCCCGGTAAACACATTCCGTCTCTGTTACGAAAACCAGTTGGTTAATAATTTTATAGGGAAATGCTCTCAGCTTTCTGAGATTAGTAAATAAACACACAAATACAATTTCTAGGTAGGATGTAGAATTTTTAGATGTTTAACCTGGCGATGCATAAAGTAACCACTGGGTCTTAGAGGGTTAAGAAAATGTGTGTTTTGCCCATACCGTGTATTTGTGGCCCCAAGAGCCCAAGAGTACACAGCGAATATTTCCCTGAATACCATCAACCTTTTGGTTGCTAATGAGAGAGGACTGTGTTCTCTCTGAGGTACGAACTGAGGGTTCGTGTATAATGTGCGTCAGCTAACAGACACTACAGCCCACCTTGATCTTTATTGTTTTAATTTTACACGTTTCTCTTATCAGGAGGACAGACGGGGGAAACCTGGGAACCTTCCAAAAAGCAATGCTGTTTGGGAAATCGGGGATCTTTGGATAAGAAAGGACTTCCACATTTCTTTTGTTATGCCTAAGTCTGTGCCCTGGCTCACGCGATTAGTTGATAGCCTCTCACCGCGGAGACCCGGGTTCCATCACAGGCCAGTTCCAGTTCGGTTTGTGGTCGACAAAGTGGATATGGGACGGGGTGTTATTAGAAGACTTTGGTTTTCCCCTACAAAATGCCCCTTTTCCTCAGAGCTGCTCTTAAGCGTAACGACATATGGTGGAAACCTTGTTTGTCGGTTCACAGCGCTGTACCTTGTGTCTGCCGTACCGTTACCAGAACAAGCGGGAAGCGCCTGGAAACATTCGCACCTGCCAATTTAATGCCCCTTCTCTGTAGTAAATGTAGTGCCTGCTGCTTCACTTCCCGCATCATCATCTCATTTTATTACTATTATTATTATTATTGTTCTTTATCATCTTCGTCTTCCACCAATCGTCCGCCCCGTCCCCTTTTTCCTTTAGCCTGAAGGTGATATTCATTGCTTGTATATTGGGAATAAGCGAAAACAGTTTTCGAGAATTATTTGAATATTCCGATCTGTTAATTGAGCATTGTTTGAATCACCAACTCGCTTCTTTCGCCAGTCATTCACTCACAAATCCCGTAATTGTGCATCCCAGGTAATGACCTTCGAATTTTTTTTTATTGCTGGCGACGGGGAAATAAGTGGTACGGTACTTGTGAGCTGTACTGTACTGTAGTATGCATTTTATATTTGGTCGTACGAAAAATTGGTGACTTTTCCGGTATCAGTGTTTGTGTGGCTGAAGCATTTGGGACTTGAGATACCCGCACGTTGTCTGCGTCACATTCCATGACAAGGCATACTCAGCGGGACTGGCTTAAGACCTGATGGAGGGAGCAGTTTCTTACCATGCGAAAAATTGCTTCAGAACCCGGGAGTAAACGTGTATTGAGAAACAGAACGCGACAGATATCCTGCTCTGCAAGCGGGTGGCGTGTATTTTCTCGGGATTGCGTTTATCTGCAAACAAGAATTTAGAGTTTCTACCGTTAATTACGTTAACTTCATCGCTGGTGAGATCAAACGAGATGTTTTTAACATTTCCTCACATTTCATCACCATCATTAGCAGCAGGTCCATCATCCTTTCGAGTATTCATTTCATCTTTCTAACGTAAATCCGCAGAAGTTTCTCCACAAATTTCAAACCGCTGGAGTCCAGTTATAAAGGTACAGTATACGAAGCGTATCGGTTGACCTTCTGCACGAACCTGGTAGTCGGAAGTTCGTTTAACAGCGATGAGAGCCAGTACCGCACCCTCTGCGGTATTGGGGCCGCAAACATTAACTTCGAGTAACATCGAGTTTCGTGGAAATTGGACCAGAGCGCAGGAGCCTCGACCGGTAGTTTCATAGATCACAGTGTCTTTGCTGAAGAGAGATTTTGTAGAACTAATATCGGAGCGGCTAAGTTGAGTTAATGCTTGAGTACGAGAGTTGGAATTTAGGGCCTTCCCACGATGTTGTTTCAGCGGCAGATGTCACGAATCCATAAATGGCGTTAGGCAGACTATAGGGCTATGTCTTGACTTAGAATTTGCCTGAACGTCCCGTGTTAAAAACAACTAACACTCGGTCAGGAAATAGGAGGCTTATTCGGAAAGTAAGTACGTTTCTCTGTAAAAAAAAAAATCGAATAAGGTTTCCTATAAAATGCTATTGTTATCAGATTCTACATTCTTCAAACTATTTTTCCACGTATTCGCCGCCATTATTGAGGCACTTATCGTAGCGGAGCACATGTTTTTGTATACCCTCCTCATAGAATGCGGCCGCCTGCGATGTTAACCACTACTGACAATGTCATAGAGTAGAGTCCTTGAAATCTGAGGAAAGTGCAGGGACAGATCAGAAATTGTGAAACGTCTGTCGTTACGCACTCTTTCGTTGACCTTACGCTACGAATCATCATTCACCAAAGATGGACGCCCACTTCGCGCCTCATCGTGCACGTTCTCTCGTCCTTCATTGAACATCCGAACACATTTCCTAACGATGCCATCACTCATCGCATTGTCACCATACACTTGACAGATCTGGTGATAAATCTCACTTGGTAGCACATTCCTAGCGTTCAAAAAGCGAATTAGAGACCGTATTTCACAGTCGGCGGCCCCTTCAATTGTCTTAAACATGTTTAACGCACAGGAACAAACATAAACATAATACGAATTTCACGAAATGGCGTCTGTGGCTTCTCAATCGATAGAGGAAGTCACTGTACATGCGAAAAGTAACAGTCTCGAGGATGCGCGGGAGATATGCGCATAAGGTACTTACTTTCCGAATAACCTACGTATAACCGAATATGTACCTAATTTTGTGGGCTGGTTAGCTCAGTCGGTATAGCGACTGACTACGGGCTGGACGGTCCGGGATCGAATCCCGGTGGAGACGAGATTTTCCGCCCATCCAGACCGGCCATGGGGTCCACCCAGCCTCCTGTAAAACGGGTACCGGGTCTTTCCCGGGTGTAAAGTGCGGCCGGGGCTTGCTGCTGACCACTTACCCCCTTCTAGTGCCGCGGTCATGGAAGAGTAGAGCTATACCTCTGCCCACCCTCTGGGCCACACCGGGCCCGTAACGGGATCACTTTGCCTTTACCTTTACATTTATGTACCTAATTATACGCGTTACAGGATGTACTTAAAATAATTTTCTCGAAATAAAGGAAGACGCGTTTGTGATGTTGTTTGGTTTCTTGACACTTCAAGGTGATGTTTGGAACCGCAGAGTGCTGACGTTTTTGGTCATGTGATGTGATGATCTGATGGGAGGACAGTATTAAAATTTATCTGAAGGAATTTGAATGAGATGGCAAGGGGGGGGGGTTAATTAGGGTCAGGATAGGGACAAAGGACGTGCTGTTGTGAAGACAGTAATGCAACTTTGGGTTTCACGAAATGCGGGCAACTTCTTGACTGTCTTCCGAACTGTTAGCTTCTGAAGAAGGACTCCACGGAGTTGTTTAGTTGTAGTTACAGGCAATTTTTTAACAAATTAGTAAATTTACGCGATACTAAAGATACAGTAACTAATAGGCTAATGGTCTTCGAAAGGAAAATCTTGAGGAAAATATTTGGTCCAACGCAAGAAAATGGATCCTGGCGAATAAAAACTAATCAGGAATTGGATAAACTAATACAACATAAGAACATAATAAACTTCGCCAGAGCGCAAAGGTTAGGATGGTATGGTCATATCGAAAGAATGCAAGAAACAAGAATGGTCAAAGCAACACACTCCTGGAAACCCATTTCAAAGAGGCCAACGAGGAGACGCTGGGAGGATGGTGTTAAAAAGATATACAGAGGTTAAGAGTGCCAAATTGGAAGACCTTTGTCCAGGATAGAAGAAGATGGAAGGAAGTGGATGAGAAGGCCAATACTCTGCACTAAGAAGAAGGAGAAGAAGAAGATTATTATTATTTACGCGTTTGACGGATATCTGTTCTAATGATAAGGAGCATGTGTTACTTAATTGTAATACAGTTAATATTGGGATTTCTCTCTGGGCGAGGAGGGGGGGGGGGTGGTAAATGGAGCGGAATGTGAAGGTAACAGCTCACCTCCATCTGGTGCCAAGGTTAAGAATGAGTGCAGCTCTACTTCCATTCCCCCCCATGGCATGGACAGGGAACACTTTACGTTGCACATAGTTTTAATAGTTTTTCTTACATGGATCCATAGACTGCCCTGTTAAAACGAAGTGTTGAAGATACGCCTGATGGTAGTGAGTCGTGCCATGAGAAAGTACGACTTGTGAACTGCTCCTTTGTGTTGTTACATTGCCCGTTGACCGAGGTACACCTGACGGCGTCTTGGAAGTAGAGAAATTTCGTCTGTGACAACGGTCCTGACCATGCGAGGGACGAACGTGGCATTGACACCCGACGGACCCTGCCTCACATAATCGCTGTGTGGAATTATGGAGGATGACGACTCAGTCTAAAGCTATACTTACGCGTTATAAATATGCAAATTTTCGGGTAACTTTGTGTTTCGGTTGCTCGCTTTGAGGGAGGGAACATACGCCGAGTGTTCGAGAATAGGGTGCTGAGAACGATGTTCGGGCCTAAGAGTGACGAGGTAGGAATGCATTGGAGAAGACTACATGACGAGGAGCTTCATGATATGTACACCTCACCAAATATTTTTCGGGTGATCAAGAACAATGAGATGGGCGGGGTATGTAGAACATTTGGGGGAGAGCAGAGCTGCATACTGGGCTTCAGGTGTTTGGCGAGGAAAACCTGCGGCAAGGAGACCACTTAGAAGACCTGAGCGTAGGTGGGAGGATAATATCAAATGGATCTTTCAAGAATTGAGATTAGGAGATTGACTGCGTTGATCTCGTTCAGGATAGGGAAAGGTGGCGCGCTCCTGTGATTTCGGTAATGAAACTTCGGGTTCCACAAAATGCAGGGAATTTCTTGAATAACTTAAGACTTGTTAGCTTGTTCTAAAAAGAAAAGATTCTTCTCCATTGGATTAATTCGTTACGTGTTCTACCGACATATATATTGTTTTATTATTTTCTCACGCATTAGTTTTGTGTAACTGAACGCATTGCGTATTGATTATTGTGTGTTCGTGTTCATATTCTGTGTATGCAGTAATCGAGTCGTACCGCCAATTGCAATTTTAGGGGCATTGTGTCCAAGTTTCCGAGACGTTAGGTTTTTATACACGTCCAGTCAGTTGTGGGGAAATACCACATTAATGCTTTTTGAATTTTGTATGCTGCCTCGCATTCATTCGCCTTTATGCGTGTGCGCATGCATTTGTGTTTTACGCGTGTGTGTGTGTGTGTGTGTGTGTATATATATATATATATATATATATATATATAGAGAGAGAGAGAGAGAGAGGAGCGTATAATTTTGACGTTTGCTTCGCCCGACATATCCAGCTCATTGCTGCATATTTGGACTGTAATTTAAGTGTGGACTAACTGCTTTTTAAAGGTGCTCTGGCTTACGAATATCACTTCAAGAATATTGATTTAGGCGCAACATTTTGTGTATTGACGGTTGGAGTAATCACGAAAGTACCACGCAAACAATGTTTAACCCTTTAAGAACGAGACATATCTGTGTTATATTAGGACTCAGTGCGTACCGCGCTGTAAACACTGTCCACTTCGGTTATAAAAACCAATCTGTTAAAGATGTATAAGGCAAAATTGCTGTTTGTTCTGGGAGCCGTACAAAACATAAATCCAATGTAATCAGCATGCAGAATTTTTTAATGTTTAACCTGGTGGAATGCAAAGTAAACGGTAGACTTTAAACGGTGTACGAAGAATTGTGTAAGGGTTAAAGATAAACGAGCGCATTCATGTGTCAACTGGGTATAAGACGGAATTGAAGAGTATATTTTAACATGATTTTAGGCTCACAGATAAAAACATTTGAGCGTCCGTTTGAAATATATTTTATTAATACCGTGACATCTGACTGCTACATCTTGTATACGTTTGTTGTACCACATATTTGACGACGATGTGTATTTATGTTAACATGTGTTCTGCTTTCCTTTGTGACTGATTCTCCCTGAAGGTGCCTTATAAAGGCTGAAACCTGACGGGGGTCGGGATAGCTCAATCGGTATAGCGACTTGCTGCTGCCTGGACAGTCCGGGGATCGAATCCCGTTGGGGGAAGATCCTCCGAACCCAAGATCCATTCTCCTGTACAGTGGGTACCGGCTCTGTTTGCCGGGGGTAAAATGTCCAACCACCTACCCCTATATAGCACCGAGGTTAAAGAAAGAGTAGAGCTATACTTCTACTTCCCCTCGGGGATCATATGGGCTGTTACAGGGTGAACATTACCTCCGATGTTTGCTGACTGAAGTTTCCTATTTCTTGTCTCTTCCAGCTCAGTTTCTATCTTCCTTCTTAAATTTATCAATGTAATTGCATTTTGTGTTAAGAAGGCCACTGATTATGGAGGCCATTGGGATCCATTTCTCTGCATTGGAGTATTCCGTTTTGCACTTTAAGAATTCTCGTCTTTAGCTTTCCCTTGAATAGGCCTATCGTCATCCTGATTGCCTCCCACAGTGAAAGAGACAGAGTTTTATGCACTTTCAGAAACAGTTATTGGTTTAGTACATTTTAAATTCGCGTTTTTTGATTGGAGCTGCGAAGGCAGACGTTGCTGATTCGAAGACTACCAATCTAGTCCCGATGTTAACCTTCCCATACTTACTTACTCCATGGTGCAGAGTCCTTCTTGAGAAGCTAACTGGGTTGCAGCTAGTCAAGAAATTCCCCGCATTTCACGGAACCCGAAGGTTCATTACCGCACTCACAAGCCTCCGCCACCTGTCTCTATCCTGGGTCAGCCCAATCCAGTCCATATACCCACATCCC
>Ga0123354_10014834_pt1 | contig 12137 bp, 8 predicted proteins | sample TergutLab28metaG_2_FD_97872 | JGI IMG/M metagenome (GOLD analysis project Ga0123354, IMG submission 97872) | Labiotermes labralis P4 segment gut microbial communities from Petit-Saut dam, French Guiana - Lab288 P4 | ecosystem: Host-associated > Arthropoda: Insects > Digestive system > Gut ... | reverse complement strand
TATATTCACAGTTTATGAATAGTTAATAACAGTACACTAATAAAACTGAGCTTATATTCACAGTTTATGAATAGTTAATAACAGTACACTAATAAAACTGAGCTTATATTCACAGTTTATGAACAGTTAATAACAGTACGTAGAAGAAAATTCTGATATATTTGAGTACAGTGTGACTGCGTTATCTCTAGTTCTTCCAACTCCCCGATCAATGTGATATTTTAACACTGGTTATCATCAACATTATTAGCCTGTTGTTTTGACATCTCTTTTGCGATGCCTGAAAATACGAATGAAAAAAAAGGTTAGGTTTCGTGAGTCTTGTTACTATAGTCAGTAAAGTGACTGGTTGTATTCTGGTTGAATTACAGTGGTTCTGTGCTGGACTGGCACATTTTGTCTTCTCAGTGTCCTAAGCGTTTCTGGGAACCACCGATCACTCTTTCAAAATGTAACACGAGACTCTGTCCACATCGAAGGAAGCCGAAGCATTAAATTGGCAAGTTTCTTCTAACATTGCACGTGTTCAGAATGTGTGTGACACTATAAAGCTTCTCCCCAATGCGTCTTCATGGCTTCGTGTTTAAGCCGAAAGACAAGTGTACTTTTATCTGTATCTGTTATTACACAGGTCCACAACCAACCGCGTTCTTGGCATTGAAGACTGTTTTAAACTTTTTTCTTACAAACCACAGGCCATCGCAAAAAGCTTATTATTATTATTATTATTATTTTACATATTTCATAGGGAGTGGAGGAGTTTAACCCTTAAACTCCCTTCCGTATATGGTACTGACTGACAGAAGTATTTCCCTCTATTCCAGCCGTGTTTGCGACACATTTTTTTTTGGTGGTGGAGAAATTTTTGAGTAGAAAAAAATTATTGGATCCATAAACCTAGCAAAGGAACAAAGGTGATGTAATGGAACACGTTTGTATCAACCTAAAATGCATGGAAATCTCACCTAAAACACTGAAGGCTAACATAATATAAATTAATTCGTTTGTTTTAAGTGGATTTTATTCTCGAAAGTCACGTGGTGTAAGTTTTAGACCAATTCTTGTTCGGTTTAAGAAAAATAATTTTTTAAATCATTTCTTCTAGTTCTCTTCCTTGAAGCATTACTTTTCGGTGGGTTTCGTAATTACAGTTTACCAGCGACAGTCACAGTTCACAGTCAAAACAACTTTCAGCATTTCTCAACGACTTCATCATTTAAGAAATAATTTCGTATAATTAAAATTCTTTATTCGATTTTTTTTCGCACCGATCCCTTGGGGTACACGAAGCAGAATTTGGGAGCCAATGAGTGAAGAACTGTCGAAAAGCCTGGTAGATCCCATGCGCAGTACATAACCTATAAATCTGATATCCAAGACATAGGTACAGAAAATCCTACTGAAAGGATCTGAACCAACCCGTAAAAAGGTAAAGCAGTCCAATTACAGGCCTGGACAGGCCCAGAGGGTTCCAGGAAGTTAAGGTTCCAAGATTTCGTAACAACGGCACAGGATGGTGGTAAGGTTGTCAGCCTTACGCACCGGCCGCCTTTACCCCCAGGAAATACTCCTGGTACTCATTTCTGTTAGAAGCTGAGTCGACCCCAAGGCCATAGTGCGATCGGAAGGATTTTATGTCAATGAAAAATCCACTGACACCATCTGGAATCGAACCAGCGACCTTCCGATTTGTAGCACAGCACGAACCAACTCGTTCCTTGTGTTTTGAAACTGCACCAACGCACGTGCAGTACATAATTTAAAAAAAAAAGGGCAAATGAAAGCGCCCGCTGTGTGCTTTTCATTCTTTCTCTCTAGGTCTGCACATGGAATTCAACAACTTCTACACAAGCAATTGTCGGTACCACAATAGCTATTCATTCTGATCACGCACCTGTGTTAAATGGGTGGACAGTAAAGTGACACTCCGTGGGCGGCCGTTGTCTCTACAGCTGCTCACTATGAGGTCATTATGAAACTAGACACATAGAACTGTTCACCTATTTTGTTACGTGTTTTTACGACTGTGAAATGCAATTACATTGTCAGTAAAATTATTATGTTTCGTAAAACCAAGATAAGTCCTTGCTTAGAAGACTCTTTTAACCCAAGCGGGTGGAAGTAGCAGGACAGAGAAAATTACACAGTTATGAAGTCCATAATTTATACTTTCACTAAATACTATTAGGGTGATCATCTCAAGGAATGAAAATTGAGTTATAATGCAACATGCATGGGAGCGAAGGGATATAAACATAAAATAAATGGGAGCACGATATTAAACTGTACCTTACCTTTAATAAATAGGGTATAGGCAGTCTCCGACTTACGCAGTACTCACGCTCTAGGGATTCGTCGCAAGTCGAATTTTGCGCATGTCCGAGTTGACTGTACATATGACCAACCATGTATGTATTTATAAAGAAGAGTCCAGCTAAAATCTAAACTCCAGCATAGTGGAACTTGATTGGTCGCTGCATGAGAATAACACCGCCTGTTACCGCCAATTCTTCAGCCACTTTCGTCTAATTTCAATTTCATTCCTGCAAGGATATATTCGAAGCAAAATTTCAAAAATATTATTGTTTTATTTCTTATTGTTTTTAAATTTTCTAAATTTGAAATTCCGTAATTTAAATCGAGTAAGTTGGAAGTTTCTGTAGGTAGACATGAATTGCAGCTAGGCGCTTGTTTGTCGCTTGTAAACCCACAAATGTTTTCATACATACGGCGATCCGTCTCGTTCTATACGACACTTGTCACTATGTGGCGCCAAGGAAGTAAATAACAGGAAATATGCTTGATGTCGCGTCGTTGTGCTTTTATAACTTGGATTAATGAAGTAACAATAATTGAGGTTTTTTCTGCAGTTGACTGACTTCTCGATTCTTATTTAAGACCTTTGATTGTCCTGCCATTGTTTTCAATGTTGTGAAGTTCATTTGGTCAAATAAAATCACCAACAATAGTTCTATTACTGTGTGCGGTACAAGAAGTAGGCAACCTCATTACCTTCGTATAGTTCATTTCAAAGACAACCCGGGTGAAGAACAGGAAGGCATGCTCTTATATTGTTGATAACTCAATGCAGCTTATTTTGACGTTTTGCTGACCGTGCATCTCAGTATATTTATCTCAGTATTTAACCAACTTGATGCACAAAATTCGTTTCACAATAAGTTTTATTTCATGCCTCTAAATGTTTCGAGCACATGTGCTCATCATCAGGAGGTCAAAATTGCACTACACAGCCTCTGGTATCATCACACCTATACGTGTGATGATAAGCACATGTGCTCGAAACATTTAGAGGCATGAAATAAAACTTATTGTGAAACAAATTTTGTGCATAAACTTGTTTAAATACTGAGATACAATGCAGCTTAGTTGGACTCATCCAAGGAAATGTGTAACAAATCTTAACCCCTGAACTACATTACCTGGCAGACTTGTGGTTCTGGCGATGTACTACTTGGCAGAAGCCTAGGTAGGCCCCAGCAACTTTTTGGTTTCGATATCTTTGACAAAATACCCACACCTCCGCCCCCTTACCGGAAATCGAACCCTGACATTTTTGTCCGTGATAAGCGAGTTCACTATCTCAGCTTTCCTGGCTTTGTAGTGTATCATAACAAATCATTTCCTAATTTGAAAGCCATGTAGAAACAAGGTTGAGATAATTCCTTTTTACATACCGCTGCCAGGCTGCGGACGTGGCAATGAAATGTAAATGGCTACAATTTAAATTAGAAGAGGCAGCAGAATATTTTTAAGCTACATAATTATGTAACATGTTACTGTAATAGCATTTACGGCGCTTCCCATTAGAACATTCCCGAGTTTCATGTGTTCTGTTTTGACCTTCCTATTGCATGTCGAAAAATTTGGGTAATGTGAGGGGACGCCTTTACAATTTTTGCACTCACTTACTTTAGTTGTAGGTTTATTTGTTTAGCTGCATAAAACATTTTGCGCTAAGACATCCCACTGTAATAATAATAATAATTATTATTATTATTCAGCTCGGCAAATTAACTATTGAGAAATTGCAAAATAAAAATGAATTTGTTCTTAGAAACTAATGAGACAATCATAAAGCAGGTATCACGTTAACCCATCACACGCATCATATATTACCCGTCATTGCGTAGCAGAGAGGACAGGTAGTGTGGTACCAGCAAGAAGAGTTTCTTTTATAATTGGATTTATTTACGGTAGCCAATGTGCGAGTGCCAAGTTCAGACATTGTGAAGGAAGCTGAGCGAAGGTCAAGGTCACAGTAGCAGCCAGCAGGCTGCTATTTCCGCATGACACCATAAAATTGCCCTGTACACTCACCTCAAGAAGTGTTTATCCGCCTAAACGATAAACTCTTGAACCTGGCTTCAAGACTACCATGGAAAGTCTCAGTAAGTAGTTCAACGTGCAGTGCAAGACACGATATAAATTTGCATAAGTGTCCATGTTGAAACAGGCCATGTTTGAATACAACAAGACAGGCGCTGTAATATAAAAGCAACATCGGAGCACGTTCGTGCAAGCATTGTTGCCATGGTAAAGCAAAAACGGCCACACATTCTGAGTATGTGTCTGTAGTCTTAGTTTTTCCACATTATCTAAAAAAAACAGCACCATTTTCGGACAGAAATTTACTGAACGTAAAACGTGTTTTGATTTTCTCTACAAATTCTATCTAAAACAATCATTCTACGAAGAATTGAGCGAGATGTGATAAAAAAAATATGCGCTGGTCTCGATGCAGAGTGACCGTCATTTTCGTCAGATTTCAATACAACATAAATTTGCACGAAAGAGTTTTAGAAACGTCTCAAATATCAAATTTATCGAAAATTCTTCCAGTGCGAGCTGAGTTGCTCCAAGCGGACAGACAGACAGACACATGTGAAGAAGGTAATAGAGTTTTAGAAAAGTCTCATATATCAAATTTATCGAAAATTCTTCCAGTGCGAGCTGAGTTGCTCCTAGCGGACAGACAGACAGACACATGTGAAGAAGCTAATAGTCTCTTTTTGTAATTTTGCTAAAGCTCCTCTGGCCTATATTCCGAAGAATCAGAATCCAAACACTGGCCCCGAAACCGGTTATACTGACGGCCAATTGTATTCATCTGCCTCCGTTCTTCTAGGCAAATACCGCGGTAGTCCTGAAACTTAGGCCAGGCTTCTTACATCCACATCCGTTTAAATTCATTATTCACGACTTATCCTGCCATTCAACTCTACATGGTGTGAACAACTTTCGACAGCTTAGATAAATAAACTGCAATAAACAAATACATAAATTGAAACAACATTATGCACAACCACAGGGTAAACAATAATCACCGTGATATATTATTTTGTTTATACTGACGATCCGGACGACTTCTCTCTCTCTCTCTCTCTATATATATATATATATATATATATATATATATATATATATATGGCATAAAACTTGAAGAAAGAATGTTGGATAACATTTTCGTATGTAGTTGATAAATGAAATATGCGTCGATACGTAATATTACAGCGAGCTGTATTGCCGTTCTTGGCCGGTGTCCTTCCTAAACGAGGAAAACTAGGCTATTCAGATCAGCAGGCAGCACGTGTATGTGTACTTCCGTCTTTAGACGCTTTCGCAAAACTGTGAAAAACCACGATTATCTCTCCCATGTCCGCTTTTCCTTCCGTCCATCCGCATGGACCAAGTCACCTCCCACTGAACTGATAGTCAAGAAATTTGATATTTCATAATTTTTCCAAAATGTCGAGAAAATTCAAGCTTCATTAAAATGTGACAGGAATGGTGGGTACAATACATAAAGGCTAACATACATTTTTATCATATTGTTCGGACTAAACTTGTAGAGAAAATCAAAACACACAATCTACGTTCAGTAACTTTTTATTTTTATTTTTTGAAAACCGTGGTGTTTATGAGATAATGTAAAAAAAATCATGTAGAGTCGGACAGACCATTGCTGACAATATGGCGCATTCGCATTGCATACTGGACACCTAAGGCTACAAAAGCACACTCAGAATATGTATTATTTATTGCTTTTCCACTGCAACAATAGTTACACGAAAGTACCCCGATATTACCTTACATGTATATTGCCTCCTTGTTCACTTTAGAACCATTCCACCCATTGCCACTAACAATACGCAACTGGTAGACACCTAAATACCAAATACTGTGTATTAGTTAAAGTTATTACAGTCAGACACGCAAGACAGGCGACAGTAACACTGCCGACATTTGCTTTAAGTCCCGAAATTATACGTTCTAAGAAACTTGATTAGTTAAGATCATACCTTTGTGGAAATACCGGAGCTTTGTATGTGAAATTTGATATGGACGTAGACAAACATACATGCATAAGAGCGTGACGAATTAAATGTTGTTTTCAAGCAAACAATTACAAATTGGTGATCACGTAAAGTTCTTGAATTGTATCCGACAAATACAGAGTGTCTACTGTAAGGCGCAACACAAAGAGCTGACATGTAGGAATAACGAAACAAAGCATAGAAGAAGATGCACCCCCCACCCTCCCTCTGTAATGGTCTTTTACAACGTTTCCAGAGTCTTTCAGCTCAAGTTCACTGTCTGCGTTAGGTTTTTGGCCACAAGTTGCGCGTAAATTCTGTAATCGAGAATATGATCTTTTTTGCAAGAAGAACGTGTTTTCATTCTTGAACATTATTTCGCTACTAAATATTTTGCTAAAGTTAATGGAACACTTTAGCGTGTGCATCCTAATAAAGAAATTCCAAATAAGACGACAGCATTCAGAGTAGTGGCAAAATGTAGGGAAAAAGGGAGTGTTTGCAGTGGGTAACATGTTAGGCCTGTGGCAGATTTAACGCACAATACCGTAAGTATTGTTAAAGAAAAGCTAAGCCGGTAGTCAGGAAAATCTTCGAGAACACTGTAAGTTGTTATCGAGTATCAAATCAGCTAAAATTTCGGCTGTTCCAGTAGGTGCATCAGTTTCAAACCCGTGATACTGCTGCATGAATACAGCATTTCCATTGATTTCGTCGTTCTGCGGTCGAGGGAGTTTGTCACACAATTTTTTTTTAAGGAGAAAGAATTATTCCAGTTGAATGGATACATCAATGGTCAAAAGAATAGAGTGTGGAGTGCTAAAAACCCACAAGCACTGCACAAAAATCCTCAGCATTTGTCAACGACTGGTATTTGGTGTGCAGAATCTCGAAGACAAATTGCGGGATCATTGTTCTTTGAAGAGACAATTACTGCGGAAAATTATCAAAATCTTGTGACTCAATTCATTGCTCTGTAGGAAGATAGCTGGTTTCAAAAAGCTGGGGCGAATGCCCATACTGCGAACAGAAAGTCTTTCTTACACGTACAAGCCTTCGGTGATGGCATTACGTGGCTTGCGGTTTTGGCACCAGCATCCTCAAATTTCATACCATCTGACTCCATTCTATGGGAACTTCTTAAAGAAAGAGTCTACAGCAATAACCCAAGAATCCTGGAATATCTTAAAGATAATAATGAACGGTTTGTTGCTGGCACTGACCAACAAATACTTCGAAAGGTGGCAGGAAACACTGTGAAAATGGCGAATGTTTGTCTTCGAGAAGGTATGGAACGTTTTCAGAAGCTCCTACAATTATTCAAATTTGTTTATCATACTTATTACCACATTCTGGATATTTTTAAAAAAGCAAAAATACGAAAATGTAAATGGTTGAGAGTATTGATTTGATTTTTGTACAGGACGTCTTGCATAACATGGGCTCATATACAACAGAATCCAATAAGCTAATAACAACAGTAAAAAGTAAAGCAGACCCCTTACAGGCCTGGAGAGGCCCAGAGGGTTCCAGGAGGTTAAGACTCCCACATTTCAAGACAATCGGCACATGAAGGTGGTAAGGTTGTCAGCCATACGCACCGGCCTCCTTTAGCCCAAGGTAATATTCCTGGTACTCATATCTGTTAGAGTCTGAGTTGACCCCAGGGCCACAGTGCGGCCGGAAGCATTATGTCAATGAAAAATTCCAATGACACAATCGGGAATCGAACCCGCGAATTTCCGCCTTGTAACACAGTGTCTCAATCAGCTGCGCCACCGCGTGCCCCCAGTACCAACAGCAGAATATCTGAAAAAGTAAGAGACCTGCAAATCCTAAGGACAATTATATAACCAGGAGGTACTATAAAATAAGTATTTTGTTCCCGGAACACACGTGTACTTTTAATCTGTAGACTATGTTACGTATCAGGCCATCAGAGCAAATATTTTTCTACGCAGACTGGCACGTCTTCTTGACAATGGTTTAACCAATAACCGAAATGTGCAATGAAGAAATAAGCAGGTATTGTTACACCCGTAAAAGACATCTTTGATGGTGTACAGTTAAATACAGTACAGACCTTGGAATTCCACAGCAGGCGAGGAATTTCTCACGGAGCACAAGATTTATTAGCTTCGAAAGAAGCAGTCTGCTCCATGTAGATGTACACCCAACAATGTCATTATTTATTAAGAGAGACTGCTCTTAATTTCTATGAACTCTTCTTGCCTCATTTCGTATAATACATCAAATTATCAACTATTCTCTTAAAACAGTGGGATTACCTAAAGAAAAATGAGCGAAAGCAAGAACTCCATTGTTTCGCTCAAGACGTAATCAGAATATGCGGCAACCCCCTCTAAGGTAATTTCCTTGTGAACGTATACACAGCTTCCTGTTTGCTGGAACTTTTATGAGCCCACTGTTGTTGAATGATGTGACAGCCTGCTAATAATATCACAAGCCAGTACACATTTTCCCAAGTATTACGCTATAGAAACAATCTATCTACTTTCCCTTTCAGCAACATGAAATCTCACGGAACTTTACCACAGAATAAAGCATGAGCGCCTTAACATCCGTGGGTCCTAAGCAAATTAGGACCAGAGGAAAAAGAAGAGCCAGAATAAAGTTAAAGCCATGAAAAAAAAAATAAATCTTTTTCATATTTTTAGTGATAAACGACGTCATTCATGAAAGAATCAATAAACATCACAACAACCTGGAAGCCCATCCCAATCCATTATTAGAGCCACTACTACAACAACCTATAAAAACAGGAGACTAAAAAGATGCTTTAGACTTACAAGGCACGTGAGGTGACATCGCTGGACGAATACCCTACCACGTCATAGCAATACATGGTATCTTAGCGTACTTTGTATGATCATCACATTAACTTATAGATTTATTCTTTCTGATTGCTAATAAAAATAAATAAAAAATTATTAATACATGAGGCTCTGCAGAATACAAGTCCAATAATACAGGATAATGACGGAGTAAAGGGAGCAAATGAGTTTCGTCTAGGGGAATTAAGTTAGAAGTACCTCATCAATATTCACGAGATCAGAACCTACCATTTTTATGTGAAGTTGTATCAACTAACTGTTAAGGAATATCTTCAAGAATGTATCTGGTTCGATAGTATAACTTTTGTAATTTATCTTGTAGGTACAGATTTCAAGGAGCACCGACTTCAGGAAACCCTCTTTACGTGAAGTGAACACAACCGCATTGTGACAGGTCTAAATTGGATTTACCAAAATCACTTACCCCTCGTACAAATAAGTAAAAGGCATGGTGTTGAAATCCCATACAAATAGGGCGATTACTCTCCCTTAAACATCATGTCATTCGGGAAACTAGATGAATAGTAATATTTAATTTTCCATCGAGTGTCGAAGTTTCAGCTGGATCAGATAAAACTGTTATTTCGTAGTCGGGAGGTTCGGGTCTTATTTTCTGTCACGAAGCCCGATATTCTTAGGTTTTCTGACTCTCCATACTCTTCCAACGCAAATACTATGATAACAGCTCAAACAGCCCTCGGACGATTTCTTCTAATTCCTTTACAGTCAATTACCACACAAACATTCAATGCTACGTGGCCCATCATTTTGAGAAGAAGTCGCTAAATTCTGCAAAAATAAGTAAATCGTCATGACGTGCTGAAGGCTGAGGATACGTAGCAGATACAGTTCGACAACAAATACCAAGAAACCTGTCTGACAGCCCTTTCGTTTCGGACATGCAAGAGATAGGAAGGGCAAAGTGTTTTTTTTCTATATATGCATTTCTCTCTCTTTATCAATATGATTTTCATCCGTTACTATCTTTCCAAAATATTTGAACATCGTCATCTCTACGAAACATTCTCAAGCTATATTCATTTTATAATTTTGTCCTGAATTCTGATGAAGAGATACTACACACTTCATTTCCTTTGTGTTCAATTCAGAACCAAAGTCCTTGCTAGTGTTTCAGAGTTTCTGTTAAATTCTTAGCTATATTGACGGCATATACGAGTATAATCGAACGCTGAACTTGTACAGAAACAGGAACTTCCAGTGTCAACAAACCGTCATGCACACGGTTTGTCTCACGTTTCTGAGATGCGTCACATTGAAACCAGTCAGCAAGAACAATAACACGTACTGAATGAATGCGGTGTTGTCCCCAAATAACAAGCAACATTTCAAGGTAAATCTAATTCGAGGCAAACATCTGAGGAAAACCACTACTGCGTGATTAGAAATGTGCACTAAATTTGCGATTGCATTAAATGGGATGCGTATCTTATGAAACAACGTTCGTTGCACTGAATCGCTGAGGAGACATTGGGTAGCAAAGGAAAGGCTGTTCTGTTCTCGAAATTCCTAAAACAAAATTAATTACCCATCTATCTAACTCCATGAAGCAGAGTCCTTCTTGAGACGCTAATCTTTCTTCAGGTAGTAAATAAATTCCCCACATTCCATGAAACCCGAAGGTTCATTACCGTGTTCACTAGAGCTCATCACTTGAGCCAGATAATTTAGTTCCACGCACCCCCGAAACTCCATTTTAATATTATTTAAAAACAACAATAGCAATGTTAAATAATTGCGTCTTCTTTACTTTAAGAACACGGAGAAAGATACTGGAGGACAACCTTAAGGCGGAACTTAGAAAGATGAACTGTGAAGTTGGGAGATAGCTGAAAATGGTTTAGGATCGTGCCAAATGGTAGGCATAGCTATGAACGGTACTGAAAGTTCAGATTGTTCTAACACTGCGTTTGGTAGCTAGTCTACATGCTACTGAGAATATGTAATAGGTATTAGATTAGTTCCTACGTCAATCGATAGTTTCAATGAACTGCTATGAATGAAAATTAATTTTACCCACCTATTATGTAAACCCATACTTCACCTACATGAGGCTGTTTAGGATATGAAACAAGTTATTGGGTTGCCAGCCGGGCATTACATGTCCCCATTACGTGCCCACTTTAGAAACCAACTGCAAGCAGCACAAAGACATATCGTTTTCGATTATGTCCGTTAGGTTGGAACAGAAAAGAATGTTGTCCTGTAACGAGATTTGTAGTGACAGTAGTCAAGAAATCCTTTGATTGGCCACACAGAAGGATGGCGTGCCGGAAATCATGCAGACAGTTTGTCGTGTAAATAGATGTAGATAAATGCAACGTACTTCTAGAGAAAAATATTAACTCTGACGTCAGAGGATGAATTCGAGACATATTTTCTTTTCGAGGAAGAAATCTAATGTATTCGAGCGTGTACGCATGCTCCTACCCAATCCAGATAAAAACTCTACTTTCCGAAGTTTCAAAAAGCAAACATCCTGACGTCAGAAACAGATTCGCTTTTGTTAGACACCGCAGGATTCCTGGATTTCTTCCCATGTTGGACAAGGAAACACATGGTTCAGTGCTGCACGTATAACACAGCAGCGCATCTGAAAGATAACAACAAATTTCAACCGAACACATTCGTCAAAAACGTCATACGAGTTTCATATCCTCTCGTGGCTGGTTTTTAGCCATTGCATCATGACACGTTCTCAGGTTTCTGATGGAGCAGACGGCTTCCAGATATGGTGTGTAGTTGAGAACATACTGAATAAGTAGTGGCGAACATCAGGCAAGTAAATGATCCTAGAGGGGGGGGGGGGGGACCGCGTAGAGTTAACAGTTTTTTTGCGTAAAAAAATCCGGAAAAATATTTCAAAAAATCATACTACTGGTAGGCTTCGCAATTTTGGGCCCAGTTTTTTAGTTTTTTTCTGTCCCTT
>Ga0123354_10014833_pt1 | contig 12137 bp, 10 predicted proteins | sample TergutLab28metaG_2_FD_97872 | JGI IMG/M metagenome (GOLD analysis project Ga0123354, IMG submission 97872) | Labiotermes labralis P4 segment gut microbial communities from Petit-Saut dam, French Guiana - Lab288 P4 | ecosystem: Host-associated > Arthropoda: Insects > Digestive system > Gut ... | reverse complement strand
TTCAAGTAGCTTCTCAATTGACCTCACGAGGCTGAGTGGACCCCGTTCCAGACCCACTACTACTCAGAAAATCTGGTAGCGCCGGGGATCGAACCCGGGACCTCTGTATCTGTAGCCAGAAGGTAGAGTTTTTTTTAATATGTTATGGATTAAAATTAGATATTTACGACAACATGCTGAAAGTGTTGTGTTGGCGTTGAGTTTGACATTTACTGTCTTCTACCTTCTGAATGCTAGAATCACGGGTTTCAGTCCCACGTGGGCGATTGTGTATTAGGTATGTATCTATGTCTGCGTTTCGTTCTGTACTGCTAAATGTCTAGACACAACCGTCGAACTAGGAAAACGGGAGGCCCTGGACCATACATTGTGCTGTAGCGTCGTGGAGACTCGATAGATGTTAAAATTATAACATTGTGCCTGACCGACGTGTGATTCATTGAACCCATGCACTCATTTTATTTAGCCTCCTGATTGTCGTGTCTTAAGTTTGCAGTCCCCCTCCTCCCACCCCCACCCTCATTGCAGAACCATGACACAGTGAAAGGAGCGTGCTCATCTCATTCTGTTGATACTGTATGCGACTGGAAGTGACGTAACTACATGTTGTAGGAGCGAGAGAGGATTCACTTTCATTCAGTCTCCTAGCCAGATCAGGTCTGGTTGTGTATATACAGCCTTAAGCAGACAATACGTGTGGGCGAGATCTCGATTTATGATGATCGATGGTGGTGCAACCGCACGCATTTAAGCACAGAAATCGGATATTAAATGTACTTTAAAACGACTTCGGCTTAATGTTCGTTTTGATTGCGTATAAACGATCATTAGCAATCACGCAACGAGTACAAAAATACTCTTTTTTAATCCCTGAGAGTTGTGTTGTCTAACCTTTTTACCATGGAGGCACCCCTGATATAAAATTTCATATTGCAATTCCTTCCTATGAAAATGTTTGCAGGCCAAAAAAAGTTGATAACTTGGGGGTGGCGGTTGCAGTTCAATTTCTGCTAGGTTATTGTCAAGAAAATTTGTTTAGAGCTGATCTGTACGTATGTCAGCTGACATTTTACGAAAACACTGAACCCTTTTTCCTGTCGTTGTATTACCCCGATCATTTTTTCGAGTATTCAAGTATCAAATAAAAATAAAATTTACTCCAGTATTGCAAGTTTCCGGACAAAAATTACCGCGCTGTTTCGAGGGATATTTGGATAGTCGATTTAGCATTAAAATGCTATAATTTGTTGCTTTCGGAAGTATGTGTGTGTGTGTTTATAGATATGCAAATTATCTATATGCATGTAATATAGAGATTATGAACTTGTAATAAATGCTACTCTTTGTGGATAGTTGGCGCCGTATTTTGGAAGGAGCGATTCAGACTGAAGAGTCTTCTGTCTAGGGACCTCTGACGAACAAGAAAGGAGGAATCTTCTGAGCCAATTTGAAATTTACTTTACAAATTTACACACCTACAGATTTTAGAGCCGAGAGTAGTAGAAATGTACTCAAACTTTTCCTGTTAAAAAGATCTAGAGACTAAAATGTGATATTAAAGTATACCTATACTTGGCCTGCCTGTAAACTTGTCATCTAATAAGGACTTGTTAGTGAGTTTAATTGTTCCTTATTCTTCTTGTATATCTGGCATTTCTGTTATAAGATATATATATATATATATATATATGTGTGTGTGTGTGTGTGTGTGATGGCAGTTTCTTGTTGATGAGCATGTGGCTTTATTTTAAGTTGTTATGCAGTGAGAATTATTTCGGGATTACATTTCCGAAACTCATAATGCAGCGAGATTAACCACGTTATCTTTTCTTAACGTGACTTGCTCTTTATATAAAGAACCCATAAATATCCGTCGAACACAACAGATGTTTGTCACAGAGAATCAACAGCTACGTGTTCGGGCTTCTAAGACATAATCAGGCTGTACAAGATTTATAAGAACGTATGATGTAGAACAATGTAATGACTTACATTGTTCTACATCTTTGGGTTTTCGTTTCGGAACTCAGGTTAATGTACATTTAAGCTAGCCGAATAATAATTGAACTGCCAAAGACTGTACTTTAACGAGTCTATAGGCTAGTTCGAACACGTAGGAAAGGCGGCCTATGGAGCAGTTGCGATGGAAGAACTTGTGTATTGGTATTCATGGAATACTGTGTTAATGCTCCGAATCTACATTATAACCTTCTTCGTTACTTGTCTATATACAGATAGAGCATACGTCACTGCTGGACATTTATTGGTTATACCAATTTCGATGTATATCTTTGTATCCGTACACGCACACGCGCTTTCGTAAAGCGTAAGAGAAACAGATGTAAAACTGATATGATGTTCTTTAGTTAGAGGAAGAGACAGATGTACGTTTCCACTTAACAGAGGGCCTAGTAAATACCGATGTCGAAAGAAGTCACGAATAATTACTCTTATTTATTATTGTTATTAGCACATACTTATTTCCAACTCACCTTCCCTAGGGCTGTGATAGCGGCTTCGTATCTTGGAATCAGTGTATGGGAAGGTTGCTACCCTATAGGCAGTGGAGCTCACTAAACTAAACACCTAAAACATGATCACGACTGATAGATTGGTCTGTGGCCCAATCATGAGATGTGGCGTGGTATTCATGAATTGAACTAGTGCCTCCAATTAAACACATTTTGCAACTATTTAACTTACCTATCTAAGCATGTTAAATTATGTTGCATAGTATATTGTTTCCTTTCTTGTTTTTCCACAGGTAAATAATAAAATTTAACAAATTATTACAGTTGACGTATTTCCGTAGAACATAATAACATAATAATTGATTTCTGTAACTGCCATATAGTGGCATACACGTTAATTAAGCGAAGTGAGCATAACTCGTATTACCGGATCAAATTTCGATGATGTATGCTTGGTTTTTCTGTGTACTGTTTGCTGTAACATCAAGAGGTTTTACTTATGCAATTTGGCAATTTATTCGTATATTGTTCGTAGTATTGCCATTATTCTTCTTCAAGTTTGCCGTCCCGTTGTCTGTACAGTGAGGCGTGAAAGTGATACTTAAGTTCCTAGGGCTAGGTAGTCCAGTGAACAACAACAGGATGCCAGAAATAATGCTGAATTGTAGACCAAATTGACGAAGACGACTTGGATGACCTTTGAAGAGACTATTAGACGAGGCCGAAACAGGCCTGTCGAGGCTTAACTCATGACGGATGATGTTATCGGTATTCTAGTAAAGCACCCTGATGATGGTCGCAAAAGTGACCGAAACATGCAGGTGGTTAATAATACATTTTAAAGTATATTTTACCATGTGCGTTTTTTGGTTCACTACGCAAGTGTAAATATTTCTACAATGCACAGATGTGAAACATATTATGCCAGCGAAATGTCGCAGGAATTTTTGTCCGGCAGTTGAGAGTGCTGATGTAATCGCCATGCGCTACCTACTGCCTCTTTCATTACTGTTCTGTTTTGGTCATTTTGTATTTAACATTGTATTATTAGTTCCATGTCTGTGGTAGTTGTGTATTGTTACAGGGCCTCCTCACCGGTGGCAACTGAACGGTTCCTCTATCAACTTTTTCTGGCGTGTAAAAGTTTTCATAGGTGGGATTTCCTTGGGATAAGAAAAAATATTTGTGGGGTTTCTCCATTGAAAAGAAAAGTTGGGAAACATTGAAATGTATTATGTAATTTTAAAAGAGACGCTTTTTTACGAAGACTTAATTTAGTTATACCCGATTGCATACCAGATTTGAGCTGTTTTCCGTGTAAAACGAGTTAAAGTGTAGACACGACCTAACCATGTCGACGACAGAACTGGTAGGCATTCTGAACACATCTCCATGCGTCTGAACACAGAAACTTTGGCCTTTGGCCTGAGCAGAGAGAATGGGAATTTAAACACTTCTCCATTTTAATCCCCATGTGTCCCTCACCAAGTTTATCAACGTACTTTTTTTTTTTTAGGAAACAGATAATCGCGCACCCGGTCAACCACATCTTCGCCTTGCATGGAACCCCTAAAATTGATTACCGTGTTCCTCTTTGATTTCACAAAAGTGCCACGGTAATGTAGTCTGCAGTGGGATGCTTTTTATACGGTCTGTGGAAGGTAGATCGATGAACTGCTTCCTTCGTGCGAGGCCGTTGGTGTCCACCATACAAAGAAGTTGTCTTTTTATGAGACCCTGGATGTTCGTTACCTTGTTCACAAGGGCCCGACAAGGGGCTGGGATACCGTAGTCGGCATAATGAGTCATTACGGTCTGGGGATCGATTGCCGGTGAGGCGAGATTTTAAGCACCCGTCGTCCTGTAAAATGGGTATCGGATCTATTTCCCGGCGGTAAAGCGTCCGGGTGTGGCGTTGACCACCCAATACCGTCCAGCTTCGAGGTTAAAAAAAGAGTAGAGCTATACCTGTGCTCCGCCTGTGGGTCTTCTTGGCCTGTTCCAGGGTGAACTTCGCTTTTTAAATTAACAAGGCGGCGATATTGGACCTTATCTTGAGCCAGTCGAATTCAATACAGATTCTCATATCTTAACGTCTTAACGTTTACTTGAATATTTGTCCATTTAAGCGTAGGTCTTCCAAGTAGTCATTCCCGTTCGTCTTTTCCCACTAAAATTCTGTGCAGTTGTTTCAATCCTTTCATGTGTATTACTTGGCCAAGGGTGCAAAATTTTTCCTGGAATCTAGGAGCCACCTCAATATTATAGGCCCCAGAAAGGCGACATGAGACAAGTTCCACACTGATTATCCACGAATAATACGTGCCACCGCACAAATTTTAGTCGCCACGTCGACCTGGCGCCCGAGGTTTGTGCAGTCCTCTACTGTCTCGTCACAGACTGTTTTACGAGGGGGTACTGATAAGTCCTTAGCTCGACCAGGAAAGAAACAAGCTACAGCGACCAAACTCCGGATATAATCAACATACTCCCCACGAATCTCAATACAATTCTAGTCCATTGCTCTAACTTTTGCAAGCCACTCCAAAAAAAAAAAGGATTCAGAAGGTTGTCTGTCTAACCAGGTCTCCGCGGCAGCAATGACCTCCGCGTCGGACGAAAAATGGCGACCTTTCAATTGTGTTTTCAGTCCAGGGAACAGGTGGTAGTCCGACGGGGCCAGATCCGGAGAGTATGGTGGATGATCAAGACATTGGAAGCCCAGGTAGGCCAGTTTCTTCTGGGTTGCAAATGCCCGGTGAGCCGGGGCATTGTCATGCAAAAACAAGACCCCCTTGGTAAACTTCCCTCGTCGTATTTCCTTCAAAATGTCCTTCAGTTGCACCAGCAGAGATGAGTAATACTTCGCGTTGATAGTTTGGCCCTTTGGAAGATAATCAATGAGGAGGATGCCGTCTTGATCCCAAAAAATCTAAGCGAGAACTTTTCCAGTAGATTTTTGCACTCGGAATTTTTTGGGCAGGGGCGAGCCTTTATGCCGCCACTCCATTGATTGTTGCTTTGTCTCCGGGTCATAGTGATATAACCAGGTTAAGTCCATGGTCATAAATCGCGATAGGAAATTATTTGGATCGCGCCGAAAAAATTTCAAAATTTGCTCAGACGACTGGCACCGTTGACATTTTTGATCCGCGTTCGGGTATTTCGGGACCCACTTCGCAGAGTGCTTCCGCATGTCCATATCTTCATGAATGATGGACCCAACCCGCTCACGTGAGATGCCCAGTTGCTCTGCTATTGATTTAGCCGAAATCCGACGGTCTTTCAAGATTAGATTGTGAATACGATCATTAATCTCCGGGGTGGTCACTGTTTTGGGTCTTCCGGACGAGGCCCATCACAGGTGGAAAAATCACCACGTTTAAACTGGGCCACCCTGTTTTTGACGGTGGCATACCATGGTGCATGTTCCCCTAATGTTTCTCTCAGAATGGCGTAAATTTCCTTCGGCGCCTTGCCTTGCAGAAAAAAAAAAACTTGATGACAGCTCCTGTCTCCATGTTGTTGAATCGCATGCGTCGCGTGACATGCTTCCTTTCAGCCTCTGTAACAAGAAAAGACTTGCAATTCGACAGACCCCTCTTTCCAACGACACTATAGATTCCGTCCTACGACGTTGGGAAGTAGGTCGGGCTAAGGACTTATCAGCACCCCCTCGTATTTGTCTGTTTTCATGTCTAATGAAGGGTACGCAGTATGAGTCTTATTGTAGAATTTTCAGCGTTATCCTGATACTTTCCTTCACTAAGGTGGAAATGTTCCGAAATTACAGAACGAATCTCTGCCTGTGTGTAGAGAGGAAAGTTAATAAACAGCCGCCTATGAACATGACGTCGGTACTTCCCACACCTTCCGTTCGTTGATGTTGATAATGGTAACATATTTTTCTATTGTCTCGTATTCATACTGCCGATATATGTGAATACTAATTATCTTTCATTTGTGACGCGATGCAACTGTAATGTTGTATCGTAAGCGTACAGTGTCTGTTGTGTAGGAAAAGATTTTAACGACGCTCTTCGTGAGTTTGCAGTGTCTTCTCATCTACAGGTGTCAAGATGATTGAACACGATGTTTGGCTGTGCCCTCAATTTCACTTCGCATCGCTAAATCCGGCGTGCGGCTCATTAGTTCTGTTTCAGTATGTTTTTGTTGTTATTGTTACTCATGTTTCTAGGATTCTTTCTGAAGTATAACAGTTGTTGACTCGGTCCAACATCTGACTCCGTGTTGTGAACAGCGAAACTCGGTTTGAACGCCTTGCCATTGAGGGTCACTTGTCCCATTATCGGTCCTTTTTAACTCCATATAATATGCAATACGAGCACGGCGTACTGTGTTATTGTGAGGTGAAAATGAATCAAGCCATTCAGTGTGGAGTCGAGAAGTCTTGTATGGCAACATGTCTATAAAAACTATTACATTTCTAATAGGGTAATTTTTATGAAAATAACAAGTAGGCCTGACGTGGCCCTGTTTCGATTTCACGACAGTAACTGATTAATCACTGTAACTTGGCATGTGAAATTTGTTTAGAGAGACATGTGTGTCTTGGTTTCCTGCTCCCTGGTGAGCAACTAGTAACACCGTCACGCTCTTGATTCGTCGCGGAAAGGAAAGTTTTCGATAAACGGTGTTAATTTTTATTGAGTAGAGAGAATATTCAACTGTTTTATTTAATAACGACGGTGTTAACTGCTAAGATTGTGTATCGATGGTGGTATGGTGAATTAAATATGAGTGTGTGTGTGTGGGTGGGTGGAATGATACAAACAAGTTGAACACCGAAATACGCGGAGAGAAACGTGTCCCAGTGCCACTTTCTCGCCACAAATCCCTCATGGACTGGCCTGGGATCGAATCCGGGCCTGCGCAGGGGCGGGCGTATGCACGAGCCATGACACAGCCATTGTGGGCACAAATACGGAGTAGTTACACGGCTCGAAACTTTGAAATCTCGTTCTTTTAACTCCATTGGCCAGAGTCGTTTTTACAAACCGATCATTTCTTGGCTTGTGATGAAATGTCTTTTTCTTTAATGATTTCATAGCCAGGGGTGAAGAAATTTCAGGCGCCTGATCGGCCCTGACGACTGATTTTCTTATTATGATGCCTACTATAAAGCGCAAATTAAGCGAGGTTCACAGGTTTCCATAGTTTTGGTCCGTCAGTATGGAAGTTGCTGCATGCCATCCTTCTGGCGCCTAAAATTTGTAGGTAGTTTATAGGCTACATCTTTGGAAAATTCGTGTACCTTTCCCCATACTCTACTCAAGACCTCGTTACTGACCTATATCCTGGGCAATTTAAATCCAGTTCGCCCAGTAAACATTAGTCTCCCACCTACGCTTTTGTCTTCCATTTAGGATTTTCGAGCACAGATTTACGTAGCTTTTTTGAATGACAAATGTTAAAAAGTGTAATTGGAGTAGCTTCCTTACCGTCTTCCTTAACAAGAATCGTTCAAAAGAGCATATACATTTAGTTCTCTCATAATTGGTGTCACGCGATATTTTGGTCTCGTTGGTACGGTTATTGGGCGCGTTCTGGAACTTACAAGCGGTGACGAATAGCCGGGTAGTCAGTCACTAGGGACTGGCAGAGGACTGGATGGCCTAAGGTCGGTTTCCGGTGGGGGAAGGGGTTTTTCTTTTCGTCACCGCGTGCAGATTCGCTCTGGAGCCCAGCCGGTTGTGTCTTGGAGCTATCGGGTCGAATTCAACGTGGTAAAGCGGCCGGAATCATCAGCTAAAACTCTTTTCCCGACGTATTTCCCGTTGGCCTTCACTCATCCGTACGCTTTCATGTGTTGCTCATATATAAACACAGGCAGATTTACCTCATATAGAATAAATGTGGTAACGGTGCCCTTGTTGCTTTGCGGGTTCAAAGCCCGCGTTTCAGTTGTTTCGAGTCACACTGCTGCCGGGATGATGCATAAATGCAGGGGACGAAACAGACAAGCAAACACTATGAAACATTTGCACTCATCTTCCATTGGCATAATCAGCGTATTTTAACGGTCTTGACCTGCAAAATTGCGAAAGTAGCGGCAGAGTGTAATTAACTGTTCACTCGATCGCTCTGTTAAACGTGGCCTAGACATGATCCTGATTGTGTCTGCTGAGATTTGGAACTGGATATAGTGCTTGGTAATTACCAGTATAATGTTGAACTTATCAGGCAATCTGGGATGGAGAGGAAACAAACGTCTGGCCTTGAAGTGATGTTGCAGTATTAAGTGTGTGTGTTTGTGTGTGATGGCCTTAAGTCAAGAAGTTAGTGGTAATGTAACGCTTTGTAGGATGCTTGTTTCTGCTGTAAGGACTCGCATGCTGTTCGTCGTTACCAAGCTAATTATGCTATTTTATTTCTTTTATTGGAGCCCGATAACGCAGTTGTGCAAGTGTACAGTGTAACATCAGTATAATTAGTGTTGCATAAAGTAAATACCGTAGTTTGTGTGTGCATTCTGCATGCTTTACTGTGGTTGAGAAGTTAAGGGAAAACAATTTTATGTGATTAAATCACCTATATATTCACATTACACATACAATGGTGATAGTGCAGCATTGTACAAGTACTCGTGCAATCGTCATATTTTTATTTACGCAGACATAAATATCTGTATTAAGTGTGGCGGCAAGAGAATTTATTTGTCTGTATCTTGCACTCTTCTAGGAGTAGTACAGCGTTCTTGTTTATTTCAGTATGCGGGAATTCGTATATGCCTGGGTAGCGTAGTCGGTATAGCTACTAAAGGCTACGGGCTGGACCGTCCGAAGTCCAAATCCAGGTAGGGGCCAGACATCCAGACCGCCTCCAGGATTCATCCAGCCTCTTATTCAATGGGTACCGGCGTTTTTTTTTCCGGGGGCAAAGCGGCCGGGGTATGCAGTTCACAACGCACACATATCTAGTGCTGAAGTTAAGAATTAGTGGAGCTATATTTCTAATCCTTCTGCATGTTTTTATGGCGTGGATAGGGGAAACTTTGCCTTTACACGGAAATTCCGGTCAGTATCACTGTTACATGATGGCAGCCAGGGCTGAGTTTTGGTGTAACACAAAACTCTTTAATATTTTAGTAGGTGCAGTAGGTTTTGTCTTTGACGTGTTGTTTCTCTTCTCACAAATCGAGAGTGTTGTGATATTACAAGAGTCGTTCGCAGCAGTCTGCAGTTGCTTTATGAGATCTGACGTTCTGACAGCGTTGTTGTTTGAGATTCAAGTCTTCTGAGATGTTAAAACGCTGTGTCAACATCCCAGAAACTTGAATCTTCAAACAGTTTATTGTCTTCTAGTAAATGTCATGCTACGTGCTTACAGTCCTGACTATTAACATACGTATTCAATACGGCAACAGCGCATCTGCCATCTGTTCGGGAGTTACGGGTTTCGAATCTCTGCTGAATATCGCGCCGTTGTAACAGGATTTCCGCCATTTTCCCCATTCCTTCAGGCTAGCAGCCTACATTTCACAATATTAAACAACATAAGAATTAACAAGACAGGCAATGTACGGTTGGGGCGCTTTCGCGTAACCGTTGCTGTGGAAAAGCAGTAATGTATTAGGTACATATTGTGAGTCTGTGTTTGTAGCCTTAGGTATCCAGCATGCAGTTCGCACGCGCCGTATTGTCATCTGTGGCCTGTCCGACTGTACCATATTATTCCACATTATGTCATAAAGGTACGATTTTCGAAAGAAAGAAAGAAAAAGTCTATTGAACATATAATGTGTTGATTTTCTCTACGAGTTTTGTTGAAACATGTGTCATTCTAAGAAGAATTCAGCGCGGTATCGTAAATGTACATGTGTCCTAATATAAAGTACCCGTTATTCTTGCCAGATTTTATTCAAACTTGAGTTTACTTGGAAGATTTTTGAAAAGTACTCATGTATCAAATTTAATGAAAATTCGACCAATGAAAGCCCAGATGTTCCATGCGGACGGACGGACAGACATGACGTAGCGAATGGTTGCTTGTCGCAATTTTGCAAACGCGTCTAAAACTTTAGTTTGTGTGTATGACTTAACGATTTTGTCGTTAACTCGTACTATACCTGTAGCATCGAATGATCAGATGGTGGATAATGAATTAGAGAGGACATGGAATGGAAAAATTTAAGGTATCGTCCCGGCAATTGCATGGAGGTAATAAGCAAAACTATTGAAGAGCCACAAAATCAAAACGGGCAAATGTCGGAAATTCCTATTTAGCCGACTTTCTGGTTTATACGTCGAATTTTAACCTGTCTGAAGCTGACGTTACATGAAGGTTTGTCCTTTCCTGAGCAAGAGATTTACGTTTTGTTCCAGCATGTTAATTGTACTTTGTGTAGTACAGCACACGTTTACCGTACTTTATTTTGCGTTGGTTATGCTTCCTGTAATTTGGCCGTTGTTGGTCTTCGAAAGAGGACCGTATGTACGTACTCCTGACGTGACTCGAGTGCATATCACACTTTGTGCTCCACATACGTGCACAAATCGGTAAACGTGCAAGCATTTCATCTTTTCCTGGCCACTCCCTTCTCAATTCCAATCGTGAATCTCTTCGCGTACTAATGGATGCGGCAGTATTTGCTGTTCAAGAACAATATAAATTCACTTACTCCCTAAATATGGAAGTAACAGGTTTCTCCGCGGTATGGTAACAACCCACAATACTACGCGGTGTCAATCTAGTTTTTTTAATGACAAATAGGCATACATTTCTTCTCTTACGTATTTCCGACTGCTACCTTAAGTCCATGACAGATCCTTGTATGTATGTGTATCGCAGTAATATTCGCCTGTTTGCGGTGTATGTTTATTGAACGTCCTTTCCTTTAGCGGTGGTTTCATTTGTATAAGTTTTCATTTCGCCACTGTAGTGCTTTCTCTTGTAGACATTTCTTTTGTAGTTTTCGGTGACTGTTACCGGTTGCATCCGAAAGCCTACTCTTCCGTGTATGTCTTTAGATTCGCTGATTTATTATGCTTCTTCTGAAATGAAAGAATCTTACTTGAAAACAATTCGTACTTTGTTTGAACATCTTTGCCGTCTGGTCGCAAGATGAAGTCTTGATTATTAAAAACTGAAATTTGTGTGTTGAATTCGGGTTATATTTTTGTGTACAAAAACTGTTGGTTCGTTGAATAAAATCCAAAAGAGGCTTTCCAGAACTTTGCGTACGACTAAATGACGAGTTGAAGAACGTTGAGTAGTGAAAATAGCATTCAAAAGTTTTTGGCGACCGTGCTCCACAGTAATGTATCTCAAGAGAGACTCGCGCGCACAAAAACATTGCATTAATTGTACTGAGGAGGGTCAACTGCTAAGATGACATCACAAAGTCTTGCCCATTTTTCGCAAGACGGAAACGAGCCTTCCAGAACAAAACCCCGGCGAACCCAACCCACTGCTCCAGATGGCCATCAACACCTCCCACCTGCTAGTCGAACAGTAACCTTAACAGTGCTCGCACCCTACAATGCAGCGCCCCACAACCGCTACCAACCGCATCCAGCACAACCAGGTATGTAGCCGATTTGACATTAAATCTCCACCCCCTATACCAACCTGCCCATCACCGGCATACTCCCCCTAGTGCACCTAATAACACCTGCACCACACACCCCTCCCATCAAACAGGCA
>Ga0123354_10014831_pt1 | contig 12139 bp, 7 predicted proteins | sample TergutLab28metaG_2_FD_97872 | JGI IMG/M metagenome (GOLD analysis project Ga0123354, IMG submission 97872) | Labiotermes labralis P4 segment gut microbial communities from Petit-Saut dam, French Guiana - Lab288 P4 | ecosystem: Host-associated > Arthropoda: Insects > Digestive system > Gut ... | reverse complement strand
GAAGTTACATTATAACCCGTTGCTCCCATTGCTTCTGCATATTTAGCAAAATCAACTACACCAAAATCAACACCAGAAGAACGGCCATATTTCTTCTCTTCTTGGAATTTAACCATGTCATAATACCCATCATTCCAAATAATATGGATAAGAGGAAGATTCATACGCACTGCCACTTCTAACTCTGATCCTGTGAATAAGAATCCACCATCTCCAGAATGAGAATAAACTTTCTTACCAGGACGTAAGAGCCCTGCAGTAATTCCCCAAGGTAAAGCCACACCTAATGTTTGCATCCCATTTGAGAATAAAAGATGACGTGGCTCATAAGATTTGAAATAACGAGCCATCCAAATGTACAATGACCCCACATCTACAGTAACTGTCTCATCATCTTTAACAATAGACTGGAAGGTCGTTACTAAATCGAGAGGGTGAATTTTGCCTTCAGAGGCTTTTTCAACTTCAAATTCTTGTGTATTGATGACATCTTTAAGACCGTCAAGATATTTTAAAGAATCTGCAGGAAGCTCATAGCCACGAACAGATGGCAATAAACTTTCAAGGGTCTGTGCAATATCTCCAATCAACTCACGCTCTGGCTGATAGTAAGTATCAATCTCAGCAATGGCATTATCAATGACAATGACACGGCTATCAATCTCAGCATTCCAGTTTCGAGCCTCATATTCAATCGGGTCATAGCCAACAGCAATGACTAAATCAGATCTCTTGAGTAACATATCCCCGGGTTGATTACGGAAAAGTCCCACACGACCAAAGAAAGTGTGCTCCAAATCACGAGAGATAACCCCTGCTCCTTGGAATGTTTCTACAACAGGAATAGACACATGTTGCAAAAGATTACGCAAGGCGAGCGATACTTTCTCATCAGAACCACCTGCACCTACAAGAATAACTGGCAATACTGCATTTTTAATGGCTTGTGCCAAGTAATTAATATCATCGATAGAGGCATTCCCCATCTTAGGATCTGATAATGGTTTAATGGCATTGATTGAAATTTCTGAATCTGTCACATCTTGTGGAATAGATAAAAAGCTTGAGCCTGCACGACCAGATTTGGCAATACGATAGGCATTAGCTATTGTTTCAGATAAGGTACCAGAATCAAGCACTTCTGCTGAAAATTTTGAAGCAGGTGCCATCATAGCTGCATTATCCATAGATTGATGGGCACGTTTTAGGCGATCACTACGCTTAACCTGTCCACCTAGAGCAAGAATGGCATCCCCCTCTGATGTTGCTGTCAATAGTGGTGTAGCTAAATTAGAAACTCCCGGTCCTGAAGTAACAATAACTACTCCTGGCTCTCCTGTAATACGTCCAACAGCTTGAGCCATAAACGCCGCCCCTTGTTCATGGCGAGTTACGACGAGTTCAGGTGCTGTTTTATCATATTGCAAACGGTCAAAGACACGGTCAATTTTTGCTCCTGGAATCCCAAAAACATATTTTACATTATGATTGATTAAGCTATCTACAATAAGATCTGAACCAAATTTTTTATCTGTCATATATTTTCCTTCTTTCACATAGTTCACAAACTTATTTTAGCAGAAAATGGCTTTCTTTACAACAAAAGAGCATAGATGCCATAGATACATTCATAAATAAAAACCTTGAAACAGCAAGGTTAATTTTCGAGTAGAGATTGAATCTCATCGTCATCTGGCACTAATTCTAAATACTGGTGAATAATTGGTTGTGCAAGGTTTATTTGTCCTGCTTCTCTTAAAAATTCTATGTAATCTTTGAGAAATTCTGGATTCTCTGACAAGTCCGTATTCATCAATTCTTGATAAATTTCTTGAGCTTGACGATCATTTTCAAGCTCTTTATATGCTTGGGCAAATAACCATTGAGCCAACAAATGTTCTTCTTCTAATAAAGGGCTCAGGTTTGTAACTGCCTCGTAATCTTCTTCGTTCATGTAAAGGTTAGCAAGTAAAAAAACTGTTTCATCGTGCATTTCAGGAAGATTGAGTGCATCCATCAGATAACGTTCAGCTTCTCTGAAATCCTTATCTTGATAGGAAAGACGTGATAAATAATGCAAGAGAGAAACGGAATGAGGGTCTTTTTCTAGTCCTGCCTGTGCAATCTTTTGAGCTTCTTCTCGCTTATTTTCTTCTTCTAGTACATGGGCAAATGCAAATTCATAATAGATTTGATCCGTGTTATATTCTTCTAATTGATTAAAACTGGAGATAGACCGACTATTTTCTCCAATTTCAGCATATAAAAGTGCGATTTTATAGACTGTTTCTGCTTTATTATCAAATTCCAGAGACTTCTCGAGAAAAGAGATTGCATTTTCAAAATGACCTAATTGGGCGTAGGATTCTCCAATACGCTCATAAGTTGATACTTTCGTTTCTCTGAGTATTTCACGGACGGAGAGCTTGCTATAATGCTCTATGGCTTCTTGATATAATCCTTGAACATAATAGGATTCAGCTAATGCAAATCTTACCAAAGAGGATTCCGATAATTGTAAGGCTTCCTGTAACTTAGAAATTGCTGTGTCAAAATCTCCCTCTGACTGATATAAATCAGCAATTTTTATGAGAGCAGATAAGTAGTTTTCGTCGTCAGGATTGATTTGATAGAGGTAATTGAGTGCAGTATCAATATCTCCATCGCTTTCTGCGATTTCAGCCAAGTTAATAAGATAAGCAGTATTTGATGGATTTTTCTCTAGTAATTGACTATAAATATGATGAGATTCATCAATGAACCCCATCATTTGTAAATATTCAGCTAAATCGCCAAGAAGCTTGTCATCGTCTTCTTTCATTGCATGACTTAGTGAGTTTTGCATCCCGATTAAATCACCCTTGTGCAAAAAATCTATGACATCCTGTGAATAGGACATGATCTCTCCTTTTAACTCTTCTTCTCTTCAATTACTTCTTCATTTGTTTTATAGACGTCTGACACCTCACGGTACCATTCATAAAGGTGGACAATGATAACTTTTGCTGCGGCATAAGCGGGTACCCCAATAATCACTCCCCAAATCCCAAAGATTTTTCCAGCTGTTAAAATCACAAATAGAATAGTAATAGGATGAATCTTCATGTGTGCCCCCAAAACAAGCGGAGATATGAATCTTCCTTCAACGGTTTGCTCTATGACAAAGACAATAATTACTTTGGCAAGCATCAATGGACCACCAGTAATAAGTCCAATGACGGAAGCAATGATTAAGGCAAACATGGAACCAAAGAAAGGAACAAGGTTGAATAAACCTGCCATAATAGCAACTCCCACAGCATAACGCAAGCCAATCAACGGAAGTGTGATGAGGAAAATGAGCATAACAGAGAGAGCAACAATGACTTGTCCACGCACATAATTTGAAATTTGTTTGTTCATGTCTGTAAGAATTTCTGAAGTATCCTTACGCCAAGCAGGTGGAAGAATTTGCGTCACCTTTTCATTCATACTATTTCCATCACGTAAAAGGTAGAACAATACAAATGGAAAGATAACTAAAGAAATAATCACTTCAAACGTATGCCCAATAACATTTGTTATGGATGTAGCCAATGTTCCTGAAAAATTCTTCGACCAATCGACTAAGCTATTTCCAACACTGTTCATAATATCATCAATCTGAGGTTTGAACTGATCAAACTTGGGATTAACTAATAATTTATTGATTTCATTTTGAGAAGAATCCACATAGGTAGGAACCCGATGAGAAAAATTATCAATATTAGTCGCAGCAGCAGGGATTAATTCAACAATTCCCCAGATTAATAATCCAGCTAGAATCGCAAAAAGAAGGCTGATACTCAACACTCTTGGCCATTTCTTCTTTTCTAGGAAATTCACAACAGGATTCAAAAGATAATAAAAAACAGCTGCTAAGACAATAGGAAGCGAAATTGTCGTAATGAAATCCCCTACTGGTGAGAAAATAAAATTGATTTTATACAATACAAAAATATTCAAAAAAATAAGCAAAGTCACTAATAATACAGTAACAGTCTTGTTATTGACAAACCAATTAAATAGAGCTGATTCTTTGAAGGTTTTCTTTTCTTCCATTTGTTTATATTCCTTTTTCTGTCTTATATTCTAGACCTTATTATATCATACCTTCTCTATCCGGTGAATGATAAAAATCAAAAAAAACTGATTAACTCAGTTTTTGAATTTCATAATATTGGATTTGAAAAAATATTTTTCTCTTGATTACTTTCCAGCCCTTTTTATTAAAAAGAGCTTTTAATTCTTTTGGAGAATATACTTTGACATCCCCTTCTTTTGAAAAGCGATGGAGTCGCCAGTTATAGAGTTTGAGAAAGATGGGAATATGTATTTCAGCAATGATGAGTCTTCCATTTTCCTTTAGAACTCGTTCTGCCTCATTAAGAAATTGCTCAGGATGAGGAAAATGGTGAAAGGAAGCAGAACAAATGACAATATCAAACGAATGTTCCTCAAAAGGAATGGACTCCGAACTTCCTTGCTTGAAGGTAAATTGTGGGTATTTCTCACTTGCAACTTTGACCATTTGTGAGGAGATGTCAAGACCAAAGCCATCAATATGATGCTGATTTTCTAGCATGGATAATAGCCTTCCATTGGCACAGCCTACATCTAGTATTCTTATATCCTCAGAAAAATCAAGAGTTTTAACAATAAATCTCTTAAAAAAACTGGCTAAAAATCCATCAAATGTATGATCAAAATGATCTGCGATTTTATCGTAAAAATCTTGGGACTCTTGTTCATGATTGTGCTGATGATTCATACTTTATTATTTCCTTTGATAAATGAGATAATCTCCATTGTTATAGATTAGTTTGTAATTATTTACTAATACTTGGGGAACAGTTGCAGTAAGAGAATTTCCATATTTGTTGATATAAATTTGACTCGTGGTCTTTGTTAAGATACTTTTTGGTAAAAGCGGAAATTTATCTAAGGCTGTGTTTTTTACATTGTATATGACAAATTCAGTTTTCTTATCTGCCATATAGCGTAACCGCTCTAAAGGCATTTGAGGAAATTGTTCTTGAACAATATTGGTTTGAAGAAAGTATTTGACATTAGGGTTCACGTTTAATTGATTATAAAATCCAGTTTCAAGTCCATCATATTGTAAAAGCGTAATTTGACTGTCTTGGTTGTGTTGTATGATTTTTGCCTTGATGTCTTGTACCTGTTGAATCGATTGGATAGTAACGGGTGTAGCTCTTAAACTGAAGATAACAAGTAGAATCCCTATAACACTGGTTAAATGTCTGTTCATCTGAGGATATTTCTCTTCTAAAATCCATAGCCCCATAACCATTCCTAACCAGATAAATGAATGGAAAATAAAGTAATAATAACCAAAGCCTGTCGCCTGATAACCAAAATAAACACCTGAAACTCCAATAAATAGTGAAGCGAGCAAAACAGAAACATTGTACTTTCTTGCAAGAGTAATTATCCCAATAATGATAAACACAAAAAACAAAAATTCATAGGGATTGGTGAACCAATCTGTCATGAAATTATTACTAATGTTCATTATCGTATTAATTTTTGAAGCTTTCGGGCGATAATATTGAGTATTTAATGTCCAGTAATTATAAAATAAATTGCTTAAACTACTATTCCTAATGAAATAAAACAACGCAGGAATTGAAACGGTTAAAAAACCCAAAAGGCTGGTTATTATTGCAGAAAATAGCTCTCTAAATTTTCTATTAATGCTAAGATTTACCCCAATATATAGGAAAAAACCTAACCAAAAACCTATGAATGAAAATTTTGTCCAAAATGCTAAACCTAGGAATAAACCTTGAATAAAGTAATCTACTCCTTTAATCTGATACCCTTTAACTATATAACGCAACATAAGGTAAAGTAATATTGTAATTAGAGGGCTTAGTAATTCTTCGGGGGAGCCACCTTGATAAATATCTGTAAATATAAAGACAGCTGCTACTAATGTAAGATATTTGTGTTTAATGTCAAAACATTCAATGATTTTCTTTGCAAAAATTAAATGTACAACTAAAGCGAGATATTCGATGATGAATAATCCAATGAGCGATGTTTTAGTTGCAATAACAGAAGAAAGAATCGCTCCTATTCCATAAATGACATAGAGCACAATCCCACGCTGATCAAATATATCTTTATATAGAATCTGATGGTCAAAAAACATTGATTTGGAGAGTACCCATGTTGCCATTGTATCACCCCATGTATTTGTAAAATATAAAAAACTATTGAGCGAATTAACGGACAAAACTATAAATGCTAAGAAATAAACGGAAATTAAAGCATAGTTTACTCTTCTCTTCTCTTCTCTTCTCTTCTCATTAGTTCTCCTCTTGGACATTATGATTCTTACCTTTCCGTCTCTTCAAAATAAATTTCCCTACACATTCAATGTGATGAGTTTGTGGGAATAAATCTACAGGTTGGACTTTCTCTAGTTGATAACCCATCTCTTCAAATCTGACCACATCACGAGCGAAAGTCGCTGGATTACAGGATATGTAGATGATGCTTCTTGCTCCTGTAGCTGTTGCTGCATTGATAAAGGCCTCATCCAATCCCTTACGAGGTGGATCAACGAAGATGACGTCAGGCTTTATCCCGTTATCAATCCATTCTGGCATGACTTCTTCTGCTGAACCCACTTGATAGTTAGCATTATCAATATTATTTACTTGTGCATTATTGTTGGCATCTTCTACTGCTTGCCTAACAACTTCCATACCATAAACTTTCTGAACCTCGTCAGCAATGGCTAATCCAATGGTTCCAATTCCTGAATAAGCGTCAATGATCGTATCAGTGTTTCTCAACTCAGCATATTCATAAGCAATCTGATAGAGTTTTTCTGCCTGCTCTGTATTGACCTGATAAAAAGCTCGAGCAGAAATTTGAAATGTTTTATCTAGCATGGAATCGGTGATATAATCTTGACCAAAAATCGTGTGCATTTCTTGCCCTAAAATCGAATTCCCGTTTGATGTATTGACATTTAATAGAATAGATTTTATGTTGGGGAATTTTGCACAAATGGATGTTTTTATCTCTTCTAGCTTGGGAAAATTCTTGCTTGTAAGAACAAATATAAGCATGATTTGACCTGAGTAATGACCTCGCCGAACTACGAGATTGCGTATTAATCCAGTTCTTCTTTTCTCATCATAAGCAATCACTCCATGTTCACGCAGTAAATCACGGACAAATAATATAAGGCGGTCAATCTCTGAATTTTGAATGTAAAAGTTTTCAATAGGGATTAAATCATGAGAATTTTTTCTAAAGAATCCTGTTTCCAAACGCCCATTGATTTCACGAACGGGAACTTGTGCTTTATTCCGATAAGAAAGTGGGCTTCCCATACCAATGGTATCATAAACTCCGACAGCTTCTCTTTTAGCAATTTTTCTTAGAAGATGAATCACCTGATTTTTCTTGAATTTTAATTGCTCAGTGTACTGTAAATGGCCTAAATCTGCGATACCCGTTCGTAAATAATCTAAATCAAGGCTTTCAACACGATGAATGGATTTTTTTATGAAATGCTCTACACGCCCAAAACCAAATGTTTTACCTATTTTAGTGATACGCATATTTATCCGTTCTTCAGGCAGTGCATTTTCTACAAAGAAAATGAAGGAATCAATTTTTGCAATCCCTAAACCTTCATGGCTGAGGTCAATGATTTCCACCTCATGAATCTGATTTTTCTTGAACTCTTGCATACTAATAGTATAACAAAAAAAATCAAGCAATAGTGAACTTGATTTTTGAATATAGTCTTTAAAATTTCATCATTAGAAATTATTTATTAGTCTTACTTTTTTTACCTTTGAAAGCTACAGCAAATCCTACCAATACAACTCCAACTGCAGAAATGAGTGTAATTGTTTCTGTATCGCCCGTCTTAGGAAGTTCTGGTTGATGAGCTGATGTTGATGAAGTGGATTTTGATGTTGATGTGCTTGAAGCCCCTGATGTAACTGGTGTTGATGAAACAGGTGGTGTGCTTGAACTTGGAGGGGTAGTTGTATCTTGAGTCCATTTAGCATATAATGTGATATCTCCTGTAACTGCTGTACTGAAATCATATGCTGTTGTGCAAGAGGCGTCTGTATACCATCCACCAAATGTATATCCAGGTTTAGTTGGAGGTGTAGGTTGAGTGACTTGATCCCCACTATAAACAGTTTGTGATGGAACAGAAGATCCACCTTGGCTATCAAAGCTAGCAGTAAATGCTACACGTTGCCATACATAAGTTTCAGCAAGAGATCCGTTATAACTTGTCATGAAAGTTGGAGAATCCCAGATTGTTGTTCCTGTTGGATGTGTGACAGTACCAGTAGAAACATTTTGCCAATTACCTGTATTTACAGCATTCACTGGAATTGAAGATAGATATGTTGAAGCTCCATCAAACGTTGAAGGATTTCCAGTGAAAGTGAATTTTGGTCCAATTTTTAATGTAAAGTCTGTGATATCACTTGTGAATGTTGAAGGTACAGATAGAGTTGTTGCATCTGTAGGTACTCCTGCAAAGTTAAACATTCCCAAGAGCGATGAAGCGTTTGAGGTATCAAAACTTGAAATATCAAGATAAGAGAGGTGTTGCATCCCACCGAACATTCCAACGAAAGTTTGTCCTTGAGAAGTATCAAAGTTACTTAAGTCTAATGAAGTAAGGGGATCTCTACTGAACATTTGATCAAAAACAGTATTTTTTGAGGTATCCAATGATGAAATGTTTAATGAAGTGAGTGCTCTGTCATTGGCAAACATCCATGACATATTTGTTCCGTTAGAGGTGTTAAAGTTTGAAAGGTCCAAAGATTGCAAATTAGTCATCATTTGGAACATCCCAACAAAGTTTGTAGCTTGAGCTGTTGTAAAGTTAGAAACATCAACAGAAGTCAAGGAACTACAGTTATAGAAAAATTGATAGAAACTTGTCAAATTTGAAGTATCTAAATAGGTAAGATTCGTAATTTCTTTAAGACCTGAGAAATCTCTGAACATTTGTGGTTGATTCCCTGCTGCTGCCACAACTGGTCCATCAAAGATGATTTGAGTTAAATTAGGTTGACTTGCAGCTCCTCCAGGTATAGAGGCATTAAACATATTACGGAAGCTTGCTCCGTTAGTAGTCCCTGCTGAGATATGAGCGATTCCTGTAGCATCATCATAAGTGACAGTACATGTTCCCCAAGCAAAAGTTGTTACAGTTTTTGGTTGAGTAGTAGATTTTGCTGCAGGTGTTTGTGCAACTGCTTGGCTAACTACTGTCTTAGCTGATGTAGCCATATCTGATGAGGCTTGTACCATAGAAGAAGCTTCAGTTGATGAAGAATCTCCAATTGCCACTGCTGATGAAGATGAATCTGTTGTAGCAGGGGCAGAGACAGAAGGTGCTGTTGTAGAAGCAACAATAGATGATGATGATGTTGCTGGAGCAGAACTGCTGACTTGTGTTGTAGTATTAGCAGTTACTGTATCTGCGGTAACTGTAGAAGCAATAGGTGCTACTGCTTGTCCTAATAATAGCAGAGTAGCAATGGAAGTATAAATTCCATTTTTTGATAATTTCATTTTTGGTCTCCTAATGAATTTTGATAGTGTATGACATACATACATACATACATACATACATACAATTATACTCCTTTATCTTTTATTAAGCAAACATTAAAAAATCGTTAATTTGAAATATTTTTTCAACAAAAAAGAATAGATTCTCTATTCTTTTCGTATTAGATCATTTTGCACCAAATACTTTTGATTTATCTAGTATTTGATCATTTTGATGTTGATTATAATAATCAGTTAAATCTTGAGGGACTGTCGGAGGCTTAGGATTAAAACCTTTCAAGTCTGATAAGGCATTGTTATCAAAAGGTGTTAAAGTCGGAAGTTTGAATCCTGTTGTCACGTCATGCGACATAGGTTGTCCTGTGTATTGGAAAGGTGTGATATTTAATCCGTTATTCATGACTGCAAGCGTATTATTCAAGAGATAGACACGCATATTATTTTCAGCTTCTATAGGTGTTGCTGTAATATAATATTTTCCTGACATATCAGGTGAGCCTAGCCAAACACTTGTGGAGACTCCTGTGGTTGTTGCTGCCATCCAAGCGTCAGGTGAGCCATTGCTCCTTGCGGGTTCGCTTGCTGTATCAGGGAAATTGGATAAACCAGATTTTGTGGCAAATCCGCCTGCCCATTGTGGTTGAGCAGCTAAAGGTTCTGATCCGTTTGCCAAGGTTACATTTTGTAATAGCGACGTTAAATTCCGAGCGGTCGATGATGACATTGCTCTTTGTGACGTTGGCTTATCTAGAGTAAGATTTTGCCCATTGACTGTGATTGATTCTATGGCTGTAGGTTGTACACGCACTCCATCATTTCCTAAGGCAGAGTAAGCGGACGCTTCCTCTAATGTTGAAATATTATAAGAAATGGAATCGGTCTGATTATATGAAGGCTGACTTAATCCTAGAGGTCGCATGATAGAGTTTTTTTGCTCATCTGTCGTCATGTTAAAGGCTTGAAGAGCGGCAGAATTCAATGAGGCCCCTAATGCAAATCCTACATTGACAGGACCATAGTTGACTCCACCATAGTTATTGAGAGGGGCTCCTCCTGCATACTGAGTTGCATTCCCATTCATTGTAGAACCTGTGCTGATATAGCCATATTCGAGAGCAGGTGCATAATCTAATAATGGTTTAATGGTTGATCCAGATGAACGTTCAGAAGAGACAGGTAATAAAGGATTTTCAGAATTTGTTGCTAGACCTAAAATATGCCCCGTCTTTGTATCTACTACTGAGATAGCTGTTAATAGCCCCGGCTCCATTGTATCGTTAGACACACGCTGAGCATTAGGCAGATTTTGATGAGCAATTTCATTAAGTTGGTCTAGTTGCCCTTTATCAGCGTAAGTTTTGATTACGACATCTGCATTAGCGGGTAGAAAAAGTTGAGAAACCTCGTTCTGTACTTGACTAACATAGGGTTGATAAGCAACAGGCACACCCTGCAAATCACGATTTTCTAATTTGAGTTTTGTTTTTACTGCTTGAACTGCATCATCATATTCTTTGGAAGTAATAATTCCTTTGTCTTTCATTACTCCAAGGACTACAATAGCTCTGTCTTTTCCATGTGTATCAAAATTGATGACATAATCTGATGGGGATTGCCCCAGTCCCACAACATAGGCAATCTGTGCTAGATACAGAGGTTCTTTCGAGTTTTGGTTAAATTGACTGCTGAATAAAGAATTCCATGCTGCATTAACTCCTATTGTTCCATTGGTTAATCGCAAACTGTCAATGTATGAAGTAAGAATGTCGTCACGAGAATATTTCTTAGCCATGACATGTGCATCGATTAATTCAATCGCTTTACGAGAAAGAGTACTATCTGCATTGGAACCACCAAGTGTGACATTTTTCACCACTTGCTGATCGATTGTAGAGCCCCCACGAACACCGTTGACCAGATGCATTTTGTATAGAACTTGCGAAAAACCAGCATTGAATAGTCCATTGATTGAGAAGCCTTTTGTTGTGCGTGTATAAAAACTATTGTCTTCTACAGCAACGAGTGAATTCTTATAAATATCTGGAATGTTCTTATCATTTCCCGAGAGATAAGCAGGTTGAAACTTGAGATGACCCGCTCCACTAACCAAAGGCTGTCCGTTTTTGTCTAATATGGTAAAGGACTGCACAATTTTTTCAGTTCCCATATTAAGTGTTAATGTACGTGCTTCTTGGGATTCTTTATTCAAATACCATGCAGAAAACAGAGCAATTACCGTAACAATCGCAAAAAAGAATAGACCAATTACGGTTAAAACTTTTTTCATTCTATTACTAAGCTTAAATTTAATTTTCTTCAATTTACGATTTTTCATAATCATTCCTCCTTCCTTTTGAGCATTTTTTTATGATGAAGAACTGTTTGATGTTCCAGTTGAGGATGTGTCTACTTCTACTTGAATCGTTTGATTTTGCATGATTCGATCATATTGAGAAGGATCAGGCGTTTGTTTATTGATGATGCTGTTTTTATCATAATTCTTGGTTGAAATTTTTAATGG